>Ga0123355_10014816_pt1 | contig 12212 bp, 4 predicted proteins | sample TergutEmb28metaG_3_FD_89872 | JGI IMG/M metagenome (GOLD analysis project Ga0123355, IMG submission 89872) | Embiratermes neotenicus P1 segment gut microbial communities from Petit-Saut dam, French Guiana - Emb289 P1 | ecosystem: Host-associated > Arthropoda: Insects > Digestive system > Gut ...
CTGCGATTGGTGTGAAGAAAAAGTTGTTAGTGAAGTTTTGAGAAAGTATGGGGTGCGTGTGAAGTAAGATGATGTTTCTGACACTGCCAGGCAAAGACATTACTCCACAAATCTTCACGCTGATATTTCCCGTGCATACATCAGTCCCGAAACAGAAACGTAAGTAAAATATATTGAGAATTATAAAACTTTTAAATTAACTTCCTGCGTGTAGGCACTAAATATTTCTACTGAATCAGTGGCGTACCCGGGAATTTTGTTCGGGGGTTGGGGGGCGGGGAGGGATTCAACAAATTCAGTTGAGGACAGAGGACAGAGAGAATGGGGATCTGTGGGCGGTAGGCCCCTAGTCAGGGGTTCTGGAGGCAGCTGTAATTTTGTACAAGAAATTTCATTTCTTATAGTAAAATTTTCTTAATTTTTGGTAATTTAAGATTATTTATGACGACAGCCAATTTATTTGTCATTGCTAATGTAAAACAATTGCGAACCGACGGTAGTTTTAGAATATTACCGACTTTGTCCGAACAACTTGGGGTGTTAGCGTCCTAAATTCAGCAACTTTTAACAATTTTCGCAGTCGGGTTGGGTTTGGCACGATTTTGCATAGTCTTCCGAATTTCGTGGGGGGGGGGGTTTGAACACCCCAACACTCTCCCGCCGGTAAGCCACTGTAATTAAACTTTTCTTGAACTGAAATATTTCTGATTTATTCGCAACAGTGCAGATTATTGAATTGTTTCATCACCTTCGGTTCATAATTTATAAACGTCTATAGGCAACCACGAGCAACAATTTAATGGGCCTTCTAATATAAACACCGTACCGTGGGCACGAAAACCAAATTGAATGCCGTAAGATAAAGTTTATTATTGGTTTTATTACCGTCTGCAGGTAGCGTAAGTGACCCAGTCTGAATGTTCTTATTGGCAGATTCAGTCTCATATCTCGGACTGTCGGTTTGTGTTAAACAGTTTCAATATCTTCCATCGTGTAGTGATGGCAAAAAGTCTCCTGTAGTCAGCTTATTATGTCTCTTTATAAGTGCAGCTGAACCTGAACCAGTTAAAGACGTAACGTTTTTGTAGACTGCAAATAAAATCGAAGAATTTTTTTTTGCCGTCAGTTTTACTGCAAACCAGCAGCTTAAAAACATTTGTGACAACCAAGACGTAAATTTATGTGTGTTACGGCGGGTAGATCAGTTAGTATAGTAAATGGGGAATTGCTGGACAACCGAACAGTCGTGCTACGAATCTGTGTTAGAGATAAAAAAAATTATCCGTTTTCAAAGCCTCAAGACGGGCCTTGTGGACCCTACGAGCCCCGTATCCAACAAATAAGGGGGCTTTTTCCCGGGGTAAAGCGGGCGGTGCGTCAAACACAACACGTACCTCTTCCAGTGCTAAATATAACAACGTGTGAAACTGTAATAGCTCCATGCCCGCCTACTTTCATGGCGTGCTAACGAAGTCTTGATGTCCGCTATACCTGCAGTTTCCAGTGCAACAAACAGAACATCATCATATAATCAGAGCTGTGAACTGTAATGAACAGGTTTTGATTGTAACTGGCAGTACTGTTTAAAGCAACATTAGAAGCCTGATCGCTAACAGTACGTAAAAATGACGGAACAAATAATCCGAATGATTGCTGTGGAATATAAAGTTTAGATTGTTCGGTGTATAGATGGAGCAATTAATGCTGGAAATGTAGCTACAGACTGACTATAGCTGTAAAAATGTAGCTACAGACTGACTGTAGCTGTAACAGAATGTAGCTACAGACTGACCGTAGCTCTAACAAAATGTAGCTACCGAATGACTGTAGCTGTAGCAGAATGCAGCTACAGACTGACTGTAGCTGTAACAGAATGTAGCTACAGACCGACTGTAGCTGTAACAGAATGTAGCTACAGACTGACTGTAGCTGTAACAGAATGTAGCTACAGACTGAATGTGGGTGTAACACCAATTGTGAAAAACAGAACAACAGGAATTGACAGAGATAAACTGTTGAGTGGTACGAAATATAAAATTATCTGTAACGCTGATACCGGTGATGCTTCGTTTGACACCAGATAAGGGTTATGCTCGGTGATTAGACAGGCAAAATTATGTTTGGCTGAATGAATTACGGAGTTATTAGAACATTTGCGAAATACGTACTGGTGCACCGGGCAGAGATTGAAGTGCCAAAGTGGCAGGTACCGAACTGTTGGTCGTTTTGTTGTGATAATTTGCACTGGCCGTATTGTTGCAACAGTTGAACGTGTGGTCACTGCTGACAGTGAGCGTCTGGTTTATAGGAGGGCAAGTGTTCCATAAGAAGCCAAGCTGGGTTCGAGGAATCACTTGATTTAATACCCTCGTGTGGGTCAGGACGGAAAAGAACTAGAAGACGGAGGAAGTATAGGGAGTGGTAGATAAAGAAATTCCTCTGCTGTCCGTAATTGGTACCGCCTGTGAAATATATAGCTGTAATTATCAGTGTTAAAGAATTGACGAATTGTTCTCATCTATCTTGATAAATAAACAAGTCTATTAATTGTCCATTTGACTGTGTAAGACTGCGTAATTTTCCCCTGAAGGTGTCCCAGTTCAAGGAATGAACTAGTCAGACAATGTCGTGTTAAATTTCTTCCGACCGCTATAAGGTCATACAGACATTTTGGAAAGTGGAAGTGTGGCTCCTTCTATTCACTTTTGCGCCCGTCAAGCTGAGTGGTTAACTTCACGCCCTGCCCGTTCTGTACCGATTAAAAGTAAAACCGGTACCTTTAGGTGCCACCGTCCAGTTGTGTATTTCTTGTCATTGGAGTGTTATATTAACCGACCAACACAACACTAAATATGTAATAAATTTTTTTGTTCAGCATTGCTACATGTTTCGGCTGTCTACATCAGCCATCATCAGGCTGGCATCGGTACACAAGGCGAATAAAAGTGGGAGGTTTCTCCCAACAAACAGCGGCGTAAAATTGTTATGAAGTACTGAAAACCATTTTTCCGTAAAAAGAGTAATAATTTAAGAATGTATTATTACCTTCCCGGTACAATCCAATGTACAAAACTGCAAAGAAAAATAATACAGAATAAGCAAATATAAAAATAGACAAAACGAGTTGTGTGAAAAGCTATAACAGTATATGTACGGTAATGGTATATCAGGCTTAGTATATAGATTAGTGCTATTTTGACATTTTGTCTTATAGATAGTGCTGAACAGAAATTCAGTATTTGTCTTGCTTTTTTCTCGAACTCCCCGCATTTTTAAGTAAGCGTAATAGCATTTGGGAAGCGTTTCAGTGAAGAGAAAAGCACTTAGTTTGGGCCAATTGTGTGAGGTGCAGGATGGGTTAGGTTATGTAAATACAAATAACGTGATAGACTGCGTATAGTACAGGGTGGCAGATTTACTTATAACACAGGGTGACAGTTTTATGTATAAAACACTGTGGCAGTTTTACATATTACGCAGGGTGGTAGTTTTGCGTGTAACAGAGGGTGGCAGTTTTACGTAGAGTACAGTGTCGAAGTTTTACGTGTAATATAGGGTTGCAGTTTTACGTATAGTACAGAGTGGCGGTTTTGCGTGTAACACAAATTGGCAGTTTTACATGTAACACAGGGTGGCAGTTTACATATAAGCCTGGGTGGCAGTTTTACGTTTTTCGTGCTGAACGGCAGATCAACCGGTACCAACTGAACAGAAGGCTGTGTGGATCCATCAGACAGTCTGGAGGTTTGGGGAAGATATTTGATACATTTAGCTTATAGAACTCAAATTGCTGATAATCCAGCACATAGCCTAGAGACTGTTGACTAGTGACCAGTGAATAGTGACTACGCTATCCTGGCCTCTAATACAATTTTGTGGCGACTATAAATCAAAGCGACGCCTACAACAATTGTACTGGCATTAAATTCTAACCCCTCCTCTTTTGCTGGAGCCTCCCTAATGACGTACACTGAAGCAGAGTTGAAAGCAAATACCGACGAAGGGTCTTTCTGTTTCAGACCAAACACAATCTGACATACGGCATACAAATATTTGCCATTACGTACTTTAATACAAGTTGTATTTGAACACAATGCTACCAATCATAATTCTTTTTTTAGGGTTCCAAACATATTGGTACAGCAAATAACACGGCCTTTCTAACCGAATCGTAGGATATCTTGAAGTGTGTACTTCCCCACCTCCTTACAATTCTCCCGCCACCATCTGACCAGCACATAATGTGTGATCCGCCGTGATCGGTACATCGATATCCAAATTGAGAATTTCCAATAATTTTCTGTACATACCGAGTTACAGTGTACAGAACAATGTTGGGTAAAAATCTGTAAGCAGCTGATAACAGTGATATGACTTCGTATTTATTTTAATCACTCTTATCACATTTCTGATAAGCAGCAAAACACCAGACAGTCAACATTCATTACATTCTCCTTACACGTGATTAAATTATCAATACCCAACTTAATGTTGAGTCATTCCATTTCAATAGCCTTTCATACGCAATATAATCCGCCATTACATCCGCCACAAAATGCACGTTCGACCGCTCCAATTTTCCTATACACATTTCGAACCTCTGTACCGCGGTCCAGCAGTAACCATTGACAACCCGCAATCTCGTACAGTGTTTCACAGCGATCTGATTACAAACTGCGCTTTCGTGGCAAACTGTAATGGATTTTGTACCGTTTGCGAGTGGATCCAAACCTCAGGTTAAGGCCTTGTATAAGAGGTAGCGTAGCGCAATGAATGTTGCAAGTAGCGGTTTATTGGTTGTTGCAGTGGGCTACAGTGGGTGGGCGGAACGGGAGATGGCCGGCTAGAAACTGCCGGTAGGCACTGCAGCACTGCAGTACGTGCTGGACTGGCAGTAGAGTGACGTCAGTAAACAGCTATCAGTTGAAACGTAACGTACGATACATAGCGGTACAGCAGACCATAGCAGTGCTGTGTTGTGCTGTGGGCCGTTGTACCGTTCGTGTGTGGACTGGGATCGGTTGGACAAGGGCTGAGGTACGTCTAGCGTGTGTAGAAATGTAGTGGTGTAAAACTATAACATACTATAAAACAATAATAAATGCGATACATGGAACAACACAACATGTGTTGCTGTAACGATACTCTTGTAATTTCTTTGTGTGGAAATTTACCAGAGCTACTGACAACAGCTTCATAGGCGAACAGGGGAACTGGATATGAAACATTAAATATATTCCCTCGCAGACAGGTACAATGTTGCACGTGTGTGTGTACGTGCGGGTAGGTTAGGTTAGGTGAGATAGAATTATTTCTCGAAAATTGTGAACGATGTGAATAAATATTTTATAATTCGTGTAGAAATTTTACTTTAAACATTTTAGTTAATTTAATATACAACAAAGCGCACGTAAATTCCATTCACTGTGGATCCCCCTTCTTCTTTACATTGTATCATTTTATTTTGAAAATAAACTATATTTTGGAAAGGATTGGGCTCTTTTCTTTAACAAAATTATAAATATGTCCGGAGTTTCATGATATCCGAGTCTTTATGTCAGAGTCAATTTGAATTTACATCCTGCTGAACTCAACTGACACACGCAATTTTAAAATGCTAGTAGCTGGTTAGCATCTTTAGTACGAAACCCGTAAACTTTATGAATTCTTTAAAGTTTCGTATTCGCCCCGATTTACCCTAACTGCAATCTTTCGGGGATTAATTCTTAACAAGCAAATTCTTGACACCAATAAGTAGATTTTTTTTACCACGTGACAGCAATCAACTGTTCATAATCCCTGTTTTATGGTGAATTCTAAGGCTGCTTATCATTTTAAAAATTATGTGAAATGTCACTCTGAGCCACTCGAATCTACTCCGAGTCATTTCTGTTCAACAATAATCTTCCTACCATTCCCCTCTGTGCCCGATCTCCCACACGGTATACTAACAACACCTGCTGCAAACAAACTGCTTCACTCTATATATTGCAACTTGACCCATTGCGCAGCATGTACTGCGCATGTGAGCTTACTTGCGTTTCTCACCTTAACATTATCTGATACACAATAAATATAAGAACATAATCTTCCCCGTCATTTTTATTACATTCTGTCACTCAATTTCAAACATTTTCAGACCTTCGATTTGCTGTTTGTCCCTCAGGATGCCAATTCACATTTCACACTAAAAAGAAAACAGTAGATTTATTATCGGCTTAACTTATTTTGAACGTTTGTAGGAACAAGATATGACGCCATTCTTACAAAATTTAATGGTCAGAAACATCAATGTACTGAACATTCTCTTTAATATTTTTATACGGTATTTTTTTTGTCATCCTTCTCCCTCGAAGATATACTCAGGACCTGCCGCCGAAACGTCGGCATTTTCCAAAACACATGGAGTTCCACACATAAGGAAGCAATATTGTTATTGTCCAACATGACAAAATCAACGCATCTATTCTCTTTCTTGCATATAATCTTGATTTCTCTGTGTTGTATTAAGTAGGCTTTTTTTAATTTTCCATTAATTTCACGCAGAATGTCTGCACAATAAATTTATATATTCAAAATGATACTGGAAACAAATCCACCGTACTTAGCAGTTCATATCTGCATCAGTCGATAAACAAACATAACGTTCAGTTTCAAATTACGCACTTTGTAGTTACTTTGTGCCCATGCCGTCATTAGTTTAGAAAATGGCTACCACGTCTAAAAAAGTGTTTACTGTGTTTGGCGGAGACAGAGGCAGTAAACTGCACACCGTGCATTTACCACAAATTATACACGAAACAACATCGAAATATTGATTATTGTGGGCTGCTCTTGAAGCAAGCATAAACACGGCCAGCAGTTATACCAGCAAGAAATCAGACTACATGAATGCACGTAATCTGCTGCAATGCCTTGCAATGTGCGTAGATGGGAACTCGGCGACGTGGTTCCGTGTACAGTCGTTTGCAAAATGCAAGCTGCACAGCTGTTAACGGCTCTGTGTTCAGCGAATGCACAATACACCGACTCTGTTTTGTGTGGGAGTGGCGAACAATAATTGTCACTGGTTATGTGAACAGTACATTGAGTGTTGCTGTACCAACTGATGTGTCTCTGAAATTCTAAGTACACTTCATCTGATTTCGGTTCATTTTTGAAAGAGATTTTTTTTTTTGCTGACATCTGTATGTTATATTTTAGTTACGATATTTTTCTCTATTCTGTTTCAAAAACAAGAACACAAATTTAAAGCAGAAGACGTCTTCGTCTGTGAATAGCGCTCATTCCAATGACCTGTATTTAGTTCAGTTCTCTGTATTGTGCTGTTCGTCAGTTCTTCTACACAATCAGTGCTCCTCCAGCTGCACACCGCTACCCCTGCTGCTAGACACTGATGCAAACTGCTGCACACAACAACCACAGTTACAGTCAGCTACACACACTGCAGGGGCAACACAAGGCAAGCAACGATAAGCATATCAACAAAACAGAGAGATACAGAAAATGCCTTCCTCCTATGCAGGTGTCACTTCAACTAACGTACAGTCTTGCCAACAACAAAATGAAGCCTAAACACTGCGTATCGAACTGAGCATATTGCAATCAAACTTCAGAACACCAGACACATTAGACAAACAGTGAACAGTTTGAAACCGTTTTAAATTACAGAACTATAGCAATTGATTAGGTTAAATGAGAAATATTTGTTTCTTGTTTCAGATGGCGGATCCACCAGCCAATCGGTAAGTACATTGTTGCCCAAAATATTTGTCTGTTAGCAGTTTGTCAATACGAACCCAAATACATGGAATGATAAAATGAGGAGAATCTGGTGACGTTCAGTTTGTATCGGTCGCTATCAGCAAACCCTCCCACATAAATTCAGATATCCCTGTATAAAGTTAGTCTTTTGTCTGATCTTCCCAATGGATGTGAACAATTTGACGGATAAATTGACAGATTGCAAAGATTTTATTCTTGCAAAATATTTGCCTAACCTCGACATATCTACGCTCGAATATCCCATAGAAATTTCTTTCTACAATTTATATTATATCTTAGAACTGTCAAACGTCGCATTTCAAGCCTCTCAATGTTAACGTCATTCAGATGATTACACAGTCTGCACGACTGTTTATATACTGTGAGGTTCTGTGGAGACAAATAAGGACAAAAATTTCGGTGTCATTCACTTTCCTTAACATTTGTGTATGCACATCAAACATGTTCAGTGAACAAAGAACTTTGCAAGGCAGAATACAAGTATGCGGCGCTTAACGACGTTTCGGTCAACGACAGAACGCATATAAGACGGCGGTCACATAATATTGTATTAAAATATTATAATAGATACCACTGTATTACAATACTCTACAATATTCAGTACGGTAAATTAATGTATAGGTTTGTAGCCTTGGAGCAATAGGCTATACAATATACCATAGTTGTAGCAGGTTATATTATATGGGTTTGTGTAAGTAAACTCTATGACGTTCTCACAATGACGAAATCGCCTAACGATGCATTTTTCAAAACATCCCCGTCGTTAAGCGACACATATCTGTACAATGCCAAATCACTCAATGTCATATCATTCACTGAATGCAATTGGTCACAATTAAAAAAAATGTTTGTTTGGGAAATGAGTAATAGAAAATGTACTGGCAAATATGGCTGGATCTTAAAGTCTGCTTTGAGAGTGGTGAATCTAATTGTGCTGTGCTGTTCGTCTGCTGCAGTTGACATTTGTATGCTTGATGTGTTTAACAAACAGCTGCTAAGATCTTAGTAAGATTTACCCTCCCCCCACCCCGCTGTTGTGATTTGTGCAACTGTTGTTCAAAAAAGTACCCTTAATCTACGTTCTCACTTGTGATTTAAGCTGGTATTTTGAAAAATTAAACCCATTTTAAGAAGAACATTTATTAAAAACTTATTAAAATATCTACAGTCAAACAAACAAACAAAAAACAAACATAAACACTTTTTAAGAATGAAACTAAACTAATTTCAGTCCGTTGTAAAAACACGAATGACAGTGTGACAGAATGTTATTGTTTGTTATTGACTGCAGATCGTCATACTTTGTGTTGGAAATGGGAAGAGAATCAAAATAAGCTTCTGTCAGAAGCACATTTTGAAACATCTTCAAAAACTATCTGGTCTGCTTGATGTGACATTAAGACTTTTAAACTCAGAATTCTTTGGGTTTTTATGTCTCACACACACCAATGTATTATGTCTCCCAGACACCAATGTAATTTAAAATATCAAGTACATTCCGCTCGGATAACTCGGAAAAAAATTAAGTCCGCCAATTGCCCCATAAGAGGACTATCTTCCGTTCGATTACGTCAGTACTTTTTTAAATGTTCTGTATGTGTGTCCTGTATTTCGTAATAACTTGGTGTTTTATAGTTTCCGTTCTGATGGCACAGCTGATTTCTTTTTCTGCTGTTCGGCTTCCTGTTTGCCTTTCTCTGCGGTAAAATCTATATTATGTGTTTCATTTAGTGCAGAAAGGTTGACATCATCAGAGGAAGAACTGTTGTTATCATAAGTGTCTGAAAAAGAATCATCACTTAAAAAGTAATCCGGGCCGGCGTCGGAGTCACCAGTGTCAGATGGTGATTGGTTGTTTGGTTAAGCTTTTAAAGACTAAATGCAATCAGCTGTATATAAGCAATCAGTTCGTACCGCGCTGTAAACACGTTCCAGCACGTTTATAAACCCATTCAGTTAGTGGCGTATAAAGCAAAAGTCGCTGTCTGTTCTGAGATCCACACAAAACACTGAACGCAAAGCGAGCAGCGTGTAGAATTTTAGAATGTTGAACCTGGCGGTACGTAAAGAAACCGCTAGGCTATAAAATGTTAAGCAGTAGCATCACATTGCTCCGTCTGTTCGTCCTCAGCAGCAGCAGCACACACAATGAAGCAACTGAAATAACACATTAAATTACTTACGTAGTGCTATCAGGTTGCTATACGGTCCATTTTCATAATCAGGTTAAGAGGGCTTTCACTTGGTGTTTCAATTCCCAAAGAAATATGATGGAAAATTACAGAAATTCCTGTGGTTGGAAGGAATTCAAATTGAAGTGGGATTATTAAATTGGACACAAACAAAACACCGTTTAGACAGTATTAGACGACGGTAATATTTTTTTCTCTAACTCCAACAAATATTCTTCTCTAGATTAGGGGTTCAGCATGATGTTTTAATTATTAAAATGTTGACTAAATTTGGTATTGGAATTTGAAGCATCAGAAACTGCCCATTGTTCAGTACCGAATATTTCTAGGTACAAAAGCATCGAAAATTCAACAGTAAGTTCTGTATAATGTAACTGCGAAAAAGGAAATATAATTCCCAATGATATTTATATATTTGTTAACTGCAATTGGGTTCACAACCAGTGGCAGAAGAAGAGATCACATTTACAAAAAACAGTACGGTATACATTTAAACAGAGAGAGTACAATACACATTTATACATACACAGAAAAGTACACATTTATAAACAGAGTAGACTACAAATTTACACACAGACAGTACAGTACACATTTACACACAGACAGTACAGTACACATTTAAACACAGACAGTACAGTACACATTTAAACACAGACAGTACAGTACACATTTACACACAGAGAGTATTGTACACACTTACAAACACATAGTACAGTACAAATTTACACACAAACAGTACAGTACACATTTACACACACAAAGAGTACAGTACACATTTACACACAGAACGTACAGTACACAATTACACACACAAACAGTACAGTACACATTTACACACAAACACACACACACACACTCAGTACAGTACACATTTACACACACAGACAGTACATTTCACATTTACACACAAAAACAGTACAGTTCACGTTTACACACAAAAAGAGTATAGTACACATTTACACACAAACACAGTAAAGTTCATATTTACACACATAATATAGTACATATTTACACACAAACAGTACAACACACTTCTACACACAAACAGTACAATATAAATTTATATACAAAGAGTACAATACACATTTACAAACAAGCAGTAAAGTACACATTTACACACAAACAGTACGGTACACATTTACACACAAACAGTACAGTACACATTTACACACAAACAGTACAGTACACATTTACACACAGACAGTACAGTACACATTTACACACAAACAATATATTACACATTTACACACAGACAGTAGAGTACACATTTAAACACAGACAGTACAGTACACATTTACACACAGAGAGTATAGTACACATTTACACACACATAGTACAGTACAAATTTAGACACAAACAGTACAGTACAAATTTGCACACACAAACAGTACAGTACACATTTACACACACAAAGTACAGTACACATTTACACACACAAACAGTACAGTACACATTTACACACAAACACACACACACACACAATACAGTAAACATTTACACACACAGAGAGTAAGTAAATATTTAAACACAGAGACAATACAGTAAAATTTACACACACATACAGTACAGTACGCATATACACACAAACAGTATAGTTCACATTTACACACAAACAAAGTAAAGTTCATATTTACACACACAATACAGTACATATATACACACAAACAGTACAACACACTTCTACACAATAACAGTACAATACACATTTATATACAAAGAGTACAATACACATTTACAAACAAGCAGTACAGTACACATTTACACACAGACAGTACAGTACACATTTACACACAAACAGTAAAGTACACAATTACACACATGCAGTACAGTACACATTTACACACAAACAGTACAGTACATATTTACACACAAACAGTACAATACACATTTATATACAATCAGTACAATACACATTTACAAACAAGCAGTACAGTACACATTTACACATAATCAGTAAAGTACACATTTACACACAAAAGTACAGTACACACTTACACACAGACAGTACAGTAAAAATTTACACAAACACAGTAAGGTACACATTTACACAAACACAGTAAATTACACATTTAAACACACAGAATACAGTACACATTTACACACACACAGCAAAGTACACATTTACACACAAACAGTACAGTACACATTTACACACAAACAGTACAGTACACATTTACACACAGACAGTACAGTACACATTTACACACAAACAGTACAGTACACATTTACACACAA
>Ga0123355_10014817_pt1 | contig 12211 bp, 7 predicted proteins | sample TergutEmb28metaG_3_FD_89872 | JGI IMG/M metagenome (GOLD analysis project Ga0123355, IMG submission 89872) | Embiratermes neotenicus P1 segment gut microbial communities from Petit-Saut dam, French Guiana - Emb289 P1 | ecosystem: Host-associated > Arthropoda: Insects > Digestive system > Gut ...
CACACATTCTCACGTCCATCCACTTACCCTCAGTCACCACACTCACTTTACAGTAGCATTACGCACACGATCTCACTTTCGTTCTCTTAAATTCATTCATCACACTCACTTTACAGTAGCACTACACAAATAATCTCACGTTCATCCACTTACCCTCAGTAACCACACTAAAATTTAGAGCGAATTTTTAAAAATATTTAAAAATTTCGTAAGCTATACAATCCTTCTTCGGTCTTCATATATTTTCCTCTATTTATGTATATACTTTTGTGTAATTGCACATTAATGTAAACACGAGATCACGTCTCTACTAATTTATTATACTTTATTTTTCTGTTTTTTTATTGAAGTTCCTATATTCACCCTGATAATTGTTCCATGTTCGCCGAAACATTTAGCTGCTTTTGCAGGTATGATAAAACCTGCGTAAAACTGCGATCCTATTTATTTTCCTTATATACGTATATTTGAACACATTTTGGTGTCTTGTCTAAAACTGATTATTCTTGAATATAATTTTGATTCGTTAAGTTTGTTCGCAAAATATATGAAATCTTCGACGTTTTGAAGGAACTATTATCTATCTCTGTATTGTGACTTCATCCTGCTTCGGAATAACAGAATTTTCCTGCGGGTGCAAAAGTGCCAGTTTGTTAATTTAACGCGAACTATTTTCCTTTCTGCACCCAAGTGCACAACACTTTTTAATCTGACAGCTACAAATAGGGACCGGTAACATACGTAACACTATAGTGCATGGTCTGACCTTAATTGAACTGCATGTAGGTCGCTTCGTAGACACATGAATGTTCTGAATTTGATATTCTAACGCTCAAATGGAATAAACACATCGTCAATTAAAGTTGTGTCCGCAGTTATTTTAACAAAGCGTTATGTCTTTAAATAATAAAATTTGTACAATTCTTAGGCGCCATTACTGAAATGTATCCATGGATCCCCTTCTAAGGGATCCGCGAATGGAACCATAGCAAATATAGCACGAAATGTATAGAGAAGTTGGCTTTTCTACCGACTGATTTACCGCCACTTTGGTCCTGATATGATAGTGTTGACAGTTTGGTATGAGGGATTGGAAATGTCCCATTATCCGCGGGCCTAAAATTGATGGAAAGAATTGTGTGCTCTCTCTTGTACTGTATGGACTATGGAAACGGCTATGTTGGTCACAGAGTATAACTGAGTGTGATGTCAGCGAACTAGGCTAGATCCCATTCACTACTATGTTAAATGCTTGGTTCATTACGACGGAATCAAATGACAAAGGATTTAATTGTGTCTTATCTCTTTGTCCTCTTAATTTGAACTGTGCGCGTTGTCAATGCGTGCATTTATAACCATTCATAACTTCGTTTGAAAACAACAGTGTTACATACATTTGGGTGTGGATATATGTGGTGTCAGTCTGCGGTACACTGTACAATGCAGGGCCGAGCAGCCGCCTCTAGCCGACACGTGTGTCGCTGCGGTCGTGTAGGTTATAGGGTCTTCATTCTTATGAAGAACATACATGTATTGCGTTCACGTAATTCTTCGCGAATTTTACGTACATTAACATCTACAGAGCTTTCATCATACAAGTGAAAAAGGCGGCAAATTCTTAAGCAAGGCGACCGCTTGTGATGAATACACTAGTAATGTAGCTATATAGAAAAGCAAGTCTAGACAAAATTTCATTAATAATTTATCAGCAGGAACGATGCTTTGCATGATTTGACCTTGATTAACCTTTAGGCGCCGGAATTATTTTTTTAAATTTTAGCACAACCTGTATATAAAATGTGAATAATACAGGAATCAAATATCTTAGAATTATGAAACAAACTGCATTTTGAAGAGAAAGAAACGGAGAGTATATACCATGTTTAAAATATTCAGTACCTGTATTTGTTGAACTAATATATAAAATGCAACGTTTAGAGGTTAGCGGTGCAGTACGACCACTATAGTGGTCGTTACGCGTCAAACGGTTAAACTGCAGGTCGGTCGCTCCGTAAACACATGAATGTTCTGAATTTGATATTCTAACGGTCAAAAGGAATAAACACATCGTCAAATAAAGTAGCCTCCACTGTTATTTTTAACAAAATATTTTTCTTTAATACAATAATAAACAATATAGCCACTACAGAAATGTATCCACGAATCCCCTGAGAGGAGATCCGCGAAGGGATCTGCAATCAAAAGAGTGCAACGATGTCGCAGTCTGCCGAGTGTGGAGCTTCGGTCGTTCCTCAATGGTAGGCAGTCCTCTCGATAGTATTTCCATGAGGTACTTCTATTAAAACTTCGTATTATTGAGTTTTTTTTCGAAGAAACGAAACCTAATGTTTATCTGTTTGATAAATTTACGCATAATGGGGAAGTAAGTATGAGTTCAAAGAAATGAAACCTACTGTTTATCTATTTGATAAAATGTATGCATACTGGGGAAGTAAGTAGGGTTTCAAAGAAATGAAACCTAATGTTTATCTTTTTGTGTTTTGTTGACCCTGCATCCTGTTAGAAGATAAGAAGAGGACTCCTCTCGTAACCTGTGAACTGAACAGTGACCCAAAGAGAGTGACGATGCCAGGTGCTGTACCTATACAATTGTCCTCCTGAAGATGAGCAACATTGTGCTCGAAACATGTGGAGGAATATAATAAATGCATTAAAATAAAAAACTTGAGTATCAAGTTCGTAAAAAAGACTATCACTAATATTTATCTATTTGATGAAATGTATGCATGCTGTGGAATTAAGTAGCGGAAAGTGTTTAAGTGGCCGATAGCAAGAGCGAAATTATTAATTTAGTGATATTAATTACATGACACATTGTATAATACAAAACACAATTATTACCAAATTAGAAAAAATGGCAAGTCTAAAATATAGCGAATCTGTTTGTACAATTCAAGACTAATGCACTACAAATGGTGTAAAAAAATCGGTGAGTTTAAAAAAATATTTACCTGAAAAAATTAAGGTTAGTGAGTAATTGAAACCTTTATTGTATATTTGTTTGTGGACTGGAATGAAATTTAATGACAAACACTTCATAGGTATGGTTATATTTTGAAACAGAGAGTAGTTCATCGTTTTGAAGGGGAATGTTTACAGTAAACAATTTTTTCGCTCTTTTTTATGGATGCTTAAAAAGGAAATGAATGATGGAAGTAGTGTTACATACCAACAGTATATTGTACCCATTGTTATTATTCAATAAATACTGATAAATTGTCGTTTTTAATAGAGCGTGACGCTTTTGGCACAATAAACTGAAATATATCGTCATCCAATCTGAACTACTAGATGCTCTACTTCAGATATTTACATTGTAGAACTTTCGAAAAAAACTTAATAGGTCACTTTCATTCCACGTCTGCCTATGTAATTTTTAAAGAAAATAATTTTTTCTGTAGTCTTTAATTAATATTCAAGCAATTGTCATGATTGCGCTCATACTTCAACACGAGTGTGTTGCAGATATTGATCCATCACCTTAGAAATTTGATTAAAACTTTGACGTAATTTGCCATACATAGACTCAGTTCCTTAATAACAAATGTTTCACGAAATATTCCATAATGCTTGTCACAAATCTTTTATAGTCTAATACAGGCCTAAGGCCCCTACGTTCTATGTGCCTGTCGAAGTATGATTGGTTGACGGGAGTCCGCTAAAATGAACCGTTGCCTTGAGGTTGGAAGAGGGATGTGCGCGCCGAAATATTTTGAATTTGTTTACATGGCGCAAACATCTATCAAATATCGATGTTTCACGATCTCACTCAGACACACTACAATCGGTAGTACTCCTCTGGACGAGTGACAATCCCAACGCAGAGACCTCCACCTGATAAGATACAACACTCACAAGGGACAGGCAACCATGCCGCTGACGGGATTCGAAACCAAATTTCCAGCAAGCGAGCGGCCTCATACCCTCGCCTTAGACCGTGCGGCCAGTGACAGTCGATTGGCTTTAATCCAATTCTTTATAGATTCAAATTCTGTTTTTATAACATTTTTAAAATCTTTGTGATTTATTTGGTAATTATTAGTCAATATAATTTGCCAGTAATACTTGTTTACATTTTCCACGAATAGCTTTGAGCTATCCGTTATGAAGACAAAAAAACATTAAAAAAACTTAAAATCGATTCTTGCCAAACACCGTCTTTTATAACTCGCCAGAACGTAACCAAAATATGGGGAGAGGGGGAATTTGTAACCAAAGTACTCTTCTCATCCTTTACTATATTAGTTTTAATACTGATCTCATGGATGCCATATACATGTCTCTGATGTTTTTATGTTACTGTTAGTTTCAATTTCAAGATATTTAACTTTCAGATGTTCCTTCCTGAACTGTCTACAAGCTCAATGCCGTACATTGGTTACATTATCTTCGGATCCCATGAACAAATGTATTTAATCCTGCCTCCTTTGAACAAGAGTTGTAAATATTCTTCTTGAAACCACGGCTCATGTCTCTTCAAGTAACACAGACCGACTGTGTTTAGCTGTGACTTTGATATTGTGATGTTTTTATAACATGTTAATTTTTAACATTACCAAGGAAGACAGTTACATATGCACTTACGGTACGGTATGTTTTGAATGGAACGGTAAAAGCAGTTTTTAGGCAGACGAGTGTGTTCGAACACTACACATGTAGAAGACAATTAGGCAGACGAGTGTGTTCAAACCCTAAAACATGAAAAAGACATCCAAATTAAGAATTGAAATATTAATTTACAAGGTGTGCATATATCCTTTCAATTATTTTTTTTTTCGGGGTCGGAAAATAATGGGAAGGGGAAATCAATCACGTGTACATTTTGCGTGGTTGGTCTCGTTCCCATGATGGGTGTTGTTTGCGTGGTCTGAAAACTTAAGTGTTAAGGGTTGGGGGGGAGTCCATAGATGTTAGCCATGGTCAGGATGAGTTCGTGTTGTGGTTGTGGGGAAACGACCGTAGCGCCACAATCGGGAGACTTGCCTAACATTGAGTAACGACCACTCGGCAGATTGCGAAATCTTTGCACTCATTTTGATAGTAGATCGATATCGAAAATCAGCACTTACCGCTAGTGTCCCTGTGCCTGATCAACATTAAACCACGTACATACAGCACCGTCCATTCTCAGCGCCCCTGTGAAAATCTGTGTTAAGCGCCCAACACATTGCAGTAATCCGTGACAGTCCCGAACTGTTCCGAACAGACCCGAAGTTTGTCGCACTTGCTTGTCAACAAGAAAGGAAGTGCTTGCATTGTGCTTCTAGGGTATTGTGTGACTACATAACCTCTTTTCTCAACAGCATGGTTGATTAATTTATGTTCACATATAGTATAATTGTGGTCTCAATCTTCTCTAAACATGTGAGTGCTAGTGTGATTGCGTGTATTGTTTGAGTGACTAATTGTGTATCCGCTTGATTGCAACGAAAGGTGTTTATAATGCTCAGAATTGTTTCAGCGGTCAGCGCTACACCCCAGCTGCATTACTGCCAGGAACGAGACCCGGTAAACGTTGTGTAGGAGGCCGGGTGGGCCTCAGGTCTGGTCTAGATGGGTGTGGAAAATTTCGCCCCCGCCGGGATTCGACCCTCGGATCATCCGGCTATACTAACTACTATACTAACTACGCTATCCCGGTTCACAGTGGTGTGAGTTTCATGGAAAACTGTTGCGTAAGGGCTGTACATTTCTTATGAGCATGAATGGAATTACGTTTAAGAATCTACCTTGAAACTGTATGACATTTTTGGTAAATTCTGTGTACTGCATCATTTGGTGCACCTCATGATGTAGTACCGAAACTCTTTTCAATACTAATATTATTCCCCTCCCTTCCCAAGCTAAAATTTAGTTGCCACCACCATAGTACTGTGAGGTTTGGAAGTAACTGTTGCAGGATGGCAGTGGTCTGAAGATGCATCTCTGGGTCTATAGTCATATTTTAGTCGCCAGAAGTGTAAAATTGCCTGAAATACATCACTGAACTGGGTTTTGATGCCTGCATTTTGCTATACTATATCCTTTGCTTTCACACAAATTAAAATGGAAGTGGGTTGTGTGGAATACTTTTGTAACAGTAACACGTACCGGTCACATATAAAATGGCTGTCCTTTTGTCATTGTAAGGGACTTGAAGATTGATTTGTGGTGTTGTTTCAGGATACAGTGACCCCAACACACTACATTGTTATACATGACACTGCCAATATGAAAACAGACCATGTGCAGCAACTGATGTACAAGCTGTGTCACCTGTACTGCAACTGGCCTGGCACTATCAGAGTTCCTGCTGCTTGCGAGGTGAGTACTGTGCAAGACACAAGTGACTGACAAGAATGCCTGTGTTTGAAGGTGTTATGTTTTGTGAAGTACTTGACATTCAGATTTGTATACAATAAACAGACCAACAATACATCAACACAGTGTGTATTGTTAGATGGCAAAAGACAGCTACATGTTTTGGCTATAAATGGTAGTCATCATCAGACCGTACATAAAAGAAGTTAAAGAGGAAATATTTACAAGTGCAGTTTGTAGTCTGAGACCTCAAACTGTATATTTCTGTAGCACTGTACATATCTTTAGTACAGTGTATTGTACAGTTTGGGATATCAGACTACAAATTGCAGCTGTAAATGTTGGGTTTCTACTTTCTTTTATTAACAGCCTGATGGTGGCTTTGTTTAGTAGCAGAAACATGTAGCTGTCTTTTGACATCTATGAATTTGTGCTGTGTTGTTGGGTCATTTGTTGGTTTGTTGTAATACTGGGACACATTTGGGATGAATTGACTAAAATGGTGTTTAATTCTGGTTGAATTGTAAGGCTAATATCATGGAGCATACTGCACCTTGAGAAGCAGGTGTGGGCTGAAGTAGACAAGAATGTTGTGTATGTCAGTACTTGTTAACCTTTAGTGACAAATTCAGACATTTCAATTTTGACACATTCTTTAGGCAAAATGTGAATATTTTATAAACCAAAAAAGATAAAATTGAGAAATACACAGCATTTTGTGGAGCTAAAAACTGATTGTGCTGCATATCTCAAAAAAATTCAGGAAGTGTGTTTGTTGACTAAATATATAAAATGCCATGGCTGGTGGGGGGAGAAGCAGGACACCCATCCTATATATATATATATATATATATAGGATATATGGTTGCTACAGTTGAACAGTTTTAGATAGCAGACAGGAACAGTTTAATTTATGGACATTTTTCCAGTGACTGATTATGTGTTCTGTGTTTACTGTAGTGCAGTTCAGATCTTGTGCAGAACTTGGGTATGTCACAGATGTTCCTACCATAATGAGTGCTGGCAAATGTAAATTGAATAACGTGTGTTTGTGGGGGCACTGGGTGGCATAGTTGGTTGAGGCACTGAGCTACATGCTGGGAGATCATGGGTTTTATTTGCCAAGGTGTCACTGGAATTTTTGGTTGACATAATCCTTCCAGCCACACTATGGGCCTGGCATTGACTCAGCCTATAACAGTAATAAGTACCAGGAATTTCTCCTTGGGGGTAAAGGCAGTCGGTGTGTAGGGCTGACAACCTGGAACCCTAAGGGCCTCTCCAGGCCTGTACACGGATTGCAAGAAAACTTGTGTATGTGAAACTTCACATCACTGATAGTGTCTGCACATTACAGTTATTTCATGAAGTGGCACTGTTACAGTGCTAATGTGTGTCAGGAACAGGGTGCCTCATCCACAGGAAAGTAAGAAACCTTTCATGTACAAATTCCACATACATGTGATATTCATTCAAGAAAGCAAGTTTCAACCCATGTCTGCTGAATACAGTTTAAGTACAGCATTTTGATAACTATCGCTGATTCATACGGTTTTCTAAGTTTGCTGGTTCACGCTACGAAGTAACATGTATGAAGCTTACTTTCAAGTTATATATGTCTGCTTTGGTAAAAAGTGGGTTACATATGGCAGAATGCTTATGGTACAGACCAACGGTACTGGGTATAACTGCTGTAGTGAAAGCTCAGTGCGTTCAGCAGTGTGGGTTTGGTGGGTTCTGCTTTATTTTTGTAGTGTGTTTGTACTGCACTGTTGTGTAATAGAAACACAGCTTTTTCAAAACTATGTAGATATATATACACACACACACACACACACACACACACAAATATATATATATATATGTATGTACATATATACATGCATACACACATTTTGAAATATTTATATATATATTTTTTTTTAAATTATATATTATTTATATATATTATTAAAATAAAAAATTATGTTTATCCTTAAATGTTGTTGAAGAGAGGCTTTACATGTAACAGATTATTTTCACTAACTGCAGAAGTACAACATTTTGAAATATTTCTTCAATTTTCCCCCCCTTGTGATTCTTCAATTTGCTTGTAACTGTGCTCTTAATTAACTTAGGCAGGTCATTCTTGTACCAATTGAAAGCTGTTAACAGGGCTGTAGTTTTGTGTGTAATTTATAATATTCAGGGGCACATTAATGGTTTGGCCTTAACTTTGACCTTAATTATGTGAAATCGCCCCCCTCCCCCCCCAGATTCATGTAATATTTCTGCACATAATAATAATAATAATAATAATAATAATAATAATAATAATTTTGGTGCCTCTTTGGAAGGTATCATATGTAGGTTGTGACCTGTGCAGACATGCTGTGCGGTAGTGTGACTCAACATGACACGTCCAGCCACACAATTCACACTTGATTTTGTTACAGAGTTGTGTTTCATTCTCCAGAAATTTCTGTAATGAGATATTCAAGTAGAGAATTTTTGTTGTTACCAAGATTGAATTGCCCACATCTGCTGGAAGTGTCAATAGCTGGATGTTTAAAAATTGTTGCAATTTCATAGATGTCGGTTACTCTACAGGTCCTAAGTCACAAACACAGTACCTACTACAGTACTACAGTAACCTGTAGTTATAAGTAATATGTATCTCATTACCCAACTCATATTTTTTTTTAATTAATTTATTGCAAATTTACAATCTACTCCTAAAGGAGCAATAAGTAAATGTGTTAAAAGTGTGTGACATGAACGGAGAAGTCATTCAACAATGGCACTCCGTCGGAACTCTTAGCCGGGTGATATAGGGCGCAAGGTTTATCTCCTGCTGCAGTGTGGAAGAGATCAGTTGGCCACTGTCTCTTCAATCTTCTTACAATGGTGGGTGGAGTAGCCGTCGCAGTGATGGGGTTATGATGACCTACTAGCCGTTTGTGGTAGGGGAGGGATAATCTGTTAATCTCCGTAGCGACGAGTGGAATGTGCAAGTCGTTGTGTAATGTGCAGTTGGAAACATACCACAGCCCTTTGGTTATGGATCGCAGAACTTTTGACTGCAGCCGTTGGATGATATGCATATGGGATAGCTTCGCACAGCCCCAGAGTTGTATACCGTACATCCACACAGGTTTGAACACATTTGTACAAGAGAAGTTTGTTTTCAAGGGAAAGCTTTGATCTGCATCCCAGAAGCCAGTACATGCCTCACAGTTTCGGATTTAAATGTTGACGTTTTGCTTTAATATGTGTGCGCCAGGTTAGGCTTTGGTCAAGACGTAATTCTAAATATTTGACGTAAGTCTGCATTGGAATCAGGACATTATTCATAGTCACCAGTGGGCAGAGTGTATGTTTAGTGGTGAATGTTACGTGCGCAGACTTTGCCTGATTGATTTTGATTTTCCATTTATCAAACCATGCTTGGAGAATGTTAAGGTGGTGCTGGAGTTGTTGCGAGGTGACAATTGGATCAGTGTGGACTGCAAGCAGCCCGGTGTCATCCGCGAAGGTAGCGATGGTGGTGTGATCGGTAGTGGGCAAGTTGGCGGTAAAGATCAAGTAGATCAAGGGTCCTATGGCACTTCCCTGCAGGACACCAGGTAGTACCTCATGACAGGTGGAGTATGAGCTGTTGTACTTAACTTGGAAGTAGCGTGAGTGAAGATATGTCTTCAAGAGTAGATAATACGGACCAGGGAGAGTGGTCTTGAGTTTATATAACAAGCCAGTATGCCACACTTTATCGAATGCCTGGGCAACGTCAAGGAATGCCGATGTGCACAGTTGTTGTCCCTCTAATCCTTTAGCAACTTCATGGACGACTCGATGCATTTGGTGGAAAGTAGAGTGACCAGTTCTAAAGCCAAATTGATAATCGGGAAGGAGTGCCAAAAGGTCGACATCACTTCTAAGCCTTTTTAACAGAAGTTTCTCAAAGACCTTCGAGGAGATGGGGAGGAGGCTTATGGGTCGATAGGAGGTGACGTCGACGGTTTTACTGGGTTTAGGTATCATTGTGATTTGCACGAATTTCCACAACAGCGGATAATAGGAGAGGCGAAGGATACTGTTGTAGAGGATAGTAAGGAGGGTTATAGCTTTCCTCGGAAGTTCTTTGAGCACTTTCCCCGAGATGAGGTCAAATCCAGGCGCCTTACATATGCTGGTATGCGCAAGTGCTTCCACCACTTCTTTGGAAGAGAAGGGTTTGATGGGCAGGGACATTTGGCATGGAATGTCTAAGAAGGTAGTGATTTCAGCGTCGGTAGGGTTTGGGAGGTGGTGGGGGGTAAACACCTGTTGTAGATGGTCCACAAATGCCATAGCTTTTTCCAACTCATATCTGAACAAAAATGTTTCAACAGTATACATATAGAGCCACTTTTTTAATGTACTAAATCTGATTTCCTCTCTCCTGGTCCTTATTGTGTCCAGCAACTATCATTTGTCACGTCCTGCTGCTACTGTGCCATGTGTGTGGGAAGTCAGCTGAGTGGACTTTGTTAGCGACGATTCTGACAGCAAGTGGCAACCGATAGTTGTAAGGTAACATGATGACTGTATATGTTGTGAGGTTTGGGGCTTTTTGAGTGGTGCAGTTGAGGTCTCTGTTGTCCTGGGATGTGGGACCCATCACTGGGTGATTGGTGCCCGAAATTTTGAGACTGCATGGTTGTCTCATTTTGAGCGGTCAGAATGTCCATGGAAAATGTGGATGTTTTGACCCTCGAAGGTGAGACCACCACCTAGTCACATACCAGAGAAGTGGAGAGATTGACTGTGTACTGTGTGTGTTAGATTGAGGCCAAAGGTCAAGGTCAGAATGTTACTGTGCTATAAAATGTGAGTGGCATGTTGTATGGAAGCCCTGCATAAAGGTTGTTCAGTTGTTGTAAGAACAAGTTGTTATGTTGGGTAGGAAAAGGACTGTCTAAATCTCAATGAATCAGAACAGCAGAAAATTTAAGCAAAGCATTAAGTTTCAAAACACAATGACTTTGGAAATAACTGACACAGGAAAGAGTAAGTTAATATTTTTTACTTACATGCCAGATTGTATAGCAGGGTCCGCAGTACCTAGCTTGCCAGTTACTTCCATATGGCCTGTTACTGATCTTATTGCAGTCATAAAATGTAGCTCTGTGTTGAAGAATTTAATTTGTTTTGTGTCAGTTACCTTAAGGCTCAGAAAGGTTTGCTGCACCTGGATGGTAACATACAGCATACAGCAGCAAGAGATAACAGTGCAGTAATTTTTAAATTCAGTATTTGTAACATATACTGTATTTATTGTTGTCAGATGTATGAAGCATGCTTAACCCTTCTGTGATGCTGTGGTTTCAATTTCACCTACTGCATGGGACAGAGCGGTCTGAAATTTACAGTACCATTAAGTGCATTCACAGCTGTACTGTGCATCAAGACAGGCAGCATCTGGAGACTTAAAAGTCTGTACAGTGCACCGAGATAGGTATTGAAGGGTTAATGTTGTGTTTAATTGTAGTGACAATAGTTAGTTTCCCTGTTGCTTAAAATGCTGTGCAATGTACTGTAGATTTCAAAATTAATTGGACTCCAACTGTATAGGCTTACAAAATTTCACTGATGTCCAAAGTGATGATATCTGCTCTTTTTATTATAAAAGAGTTCTGTTTGTACAAAATTCGCTACACATTTATTCCAATAAGTCCATCAACTTGTGAAACTGTTGCAAAAATGTAACAAATAAGACAGTTCTAATGTTAGCTTCATTTTGTGCATTTTTGTAACTGTTTCACCTGATTGTGACCTTATTTGTCAAAACATGTAGCAAATTGTTGTAAAAACATAATTGTGTTTATAATAAAAATAGTTGTGTTTGACTGGATTGGCTGTACAGTAATTA
>Ga0123355_10014818_pt1 | contig 12211 bp, 15 predicted proteins | sample TergutEmb28metaG_3_FD_89872 | JGI IMG/M metagenome (GOLD analysis project Ga0123355, IMG submission 89872) | Embiratermes neotenicus P1 segment gut microbial communities from Petit-Saut dam, French Guiana - Emb289 P1 | ecosystem: Host-associated > Arthropoda: Insects > Digestive system > Gut ...
ATATTCTTGTTGACCCGTACGGGCTATGGGCACGTTTTGACACAGCAGGTAGCCTTCTGGCGTGCGCGCCATATTAGGGGATATCTTACTGGCGTAGTAACGTAGTTGGGACAAGCAAGCCCCTCCTTTACAAAACAAAACCGCCCAATATTAGGGCGGCTATGCGACGATTTTTTTGAAACCTGAAAGTGTAATGCTTTGGATAGTACCGCTCAAGAATATCTTACGCGGGAAGTCTATCCAGTCTGGGTCGATGATGGGTTCTGCAAAGCATCTGCAATTCCAAATGCACCCGGCATGGTACGGACCAGGAGGGTTAAATGAGCCTATTAGTGCTTCTGGGTCGGGTGGATTATTCCAGTTTACTAGCACTCCCTGCATATGCCTATGTGCATCTCGCACTCTTTTACCGTCCTGCGCTGTCTGCCAGACATACCAGTTAAGCCCTAATGATTGTGCACGGGCTTGGGTTAATGCCATATGTGCTTTGCCTGTTTCTGTCCTGGCAATACGCCGTGCAATATACTCGTTGTCTTCAAGTCCATCAAAGAATTGACCTAGTATATCTCTGGTCAATGATTCATGGCGCACCCCTGATACAGCAGATTCTTTGGCCATAATAGATGCGAGTTGGGCATTTAACTCGTTGGGTATTGTTTTAATCAAAGCAGAATTTTCGAGAATGATGTCTTGGACCGTAAGCCCAAGTGGTGCATCGGAAAGGGGGGCCTGAAGCCCTTCGAATATTATCCGCCCTCGTCGGCTGGCATTTTGCATTGCGGCTCTTCGCCAATTTCCGCTTGATGCCTCTGCTACACGGTTTGCCATGTTAGTGGCCAAGGCTTCGCAGTAAGCGTTAAACTCTGGGTCGTTTGCAATTACCATTAGCAATCGTTGTACGTCGTCTATGGTGAGCGCACTTCGCAATCGATGCCCAATTGTGTTGGTGAGAATTTGCAGTTGCCTAGCATAGTTATCCTCAATGCGACGCGCTATGCCCCAAGCTGTAGTTGGTGAACGCCTTACCATATAATCACACCCTAGAAGTTGGCGCCAGGCGCCCTATCTCCTGTGTTCCATGGGCAAAAATTCTGTATTTTACCAAGCAATGCACTTGGGTTGCCGTCGAAACAAATGGCCCTATCGTCAATGTAGACAATAGCGGGTGGCTTAGTATCGAGTATCCTGTCAACTTCAATATCGTGCATTCGCAGATATGCGTCAATGGCGTGCATCCCTGCATCGTCAGCACACCGGCTTGATACAACGACAACCTCGTATCCCGCTTGCCGTATTTCGTCTATAGCTTCCTTAATGCCCAATACTGGAGGGTCGTTGCATACCGAAACTCCCTGCCATCCGCTGGTGTATGAATGGATTACTCCATCAAAATCAAATACAACCGTTTTCTTCATTTCGCTATCTTCCCCTCGCTTTGTTATATATCTGGTGTATCATATTTTTAATACGGCTGCCATCTTCACTGTCTTCGGGTGGTTCATCGGGTGCAGTGGGGGCTAATATTGCAGGGGGCATCGGCATATAGCCGCTACCGTCAAGCGTGCTATCGGCTTTTTCAATATCGTCATCCGATATGCTTTGCCACATTCCTGTAATTTCAGTAGAGTTCTTTAGCTCTTGCATGGCAATTTGCTGACTGATTATGCCTGCGCCGTATGCACTAGCTACAGCTTGGCTAACCTGTGCGGCTAAACTCTTCTTCTCGCTTTCGGATGGGCGGCGGACATTAACAAAATCATAATCCAAGTCGTCAGGAATGGCGCCGAATGCGCTCATACACATTATAGGTAGCAGCACATCCATGATTGGCCTAAGACGCCCTTCTTGTTCCTCTTCGATGGAATCGTAGTAATTTTGCATATCCGATTCCCCGGTAGCGTTCATGCCGGCAGGAGAACGACCGAAGAGCTTGGTAGCAGGAATCTTTACCGCTCCAGCAACGTCTAGCATAAACATTTCATATACATCTGGAAGGCCAGAGAATGTGTATTGTAGCTGCATCATCTCATCGCTGGGCCCTATTACCTGCATACCCTGGTTGTTCATCATAACGTTAAGCGCAGCAAGAGTCTTATGAAGGTCTCTTTGCGCCATCTCTGGCATAACAGCAATCTGCTCCATACCTTTCATTTTGTAAACATTAAGGTTTGCACGAAAGACCAGCGATGCAATGTTGTATCCCGTGTTATCGTACTTTTTTATCACATCAAACACATGCTCCAGATCCGATGCGCCCCAGTACTGTTCGGCTATACGCTCGATATATGGCAGGTGACGACCTACAAATCGCACTATTCGGCTATGGTGTACTCTTATGCCATTGCCCCCAATTTCGTCGGAATTAATAGTGTAGTATTCGGGTAGTCCAAAATCAGGGTCGTTATAGTCATCAACGGTTTCTACCCCAGGGAAAATGCCACTCCACCGGTCTAGGATTATCAGGCCCTTAAAGCTATCAGGCATTACCATATCCAAGGCTAGTGGTTCATCTAGTATGTCGTCGTGCCCATCAATCACTATTACGCCAGCGGCACCTCCATATAGACGTCCCCACTTCATTCCCTCTAAAATTTTAGAGCGGATTTTGGTTGAACGCTCTAAGCGTGTTAGCTTACGCTTGTTTGTCAGGTCAAGTTGCGAATTTATGCGATACCAGTTCTTGACCATATCCTCTGGGATTACGTCAATTATATGCTTCACTATTGGATGTGTACGGTACAGCGTTGTCATAAGGTTGTAGTTGCGGGTTATACGGCTCATTACATAGTCAGTAGCTTCCGTTATATTGGTGCTACCGTCCCCTAATCGGGCTAGCGGATTTGTAAATCCATCCATCAAAAAAACAGGGAAATCTTCTTGAGGGAATAACCCTGCCAAGAAGGGATTATTTGACTGCTGGCCATTTATAGAGTCATTGCGCTTTGTTGAGAATAATTTCTCTGCATTTGGCACCCACGCCTCAAGGCCGTTGCTCTGTGATGGTTGCTGCTCATTAGCCTTAGGGCTGTAACGCTTTCTTCCCCCTTGCCTACTTTTCGCCATACTACAACCTCCAACGATTGACCATTGTTTGGCAGAAATACCGCAGGGCATCCATGCAGTGGTCGTCTTTCTTTAGCGGGATTTCCTCCCCACGTTGCTTCGCCTTTTCATCCCAGATATATGAGCCTAGCTCACGAATCGTATTCACACACGACTCGTGAATATATATTTTTTTCTGGTAAAAAAGTGACGCTACCTTGCGAATACCATCGCTAACAGAATTATCAGCATCCATATTGCGGTATCTTCTTCGCGTCAATTCTTCTATGAAGCTAGCGGCAGACGGGTCTACGATTACAAAGTGTGGGTACTCGTTTCCGACAAAGTCATCAAAATCGGCACCATATTCGCCGTCTGTTTTTTGCTTTCCTTGATTCTCATCGCTTTGACTATCGTAGAAGTACTCTCTGCGAACATATATCGCTTCGTCGGTATCCCATATATCAAGGTATACCATGGGGTTTACTGTGCCATAATCCACTGCAATGTATGGTCGGCCAGACGCCGTCACACTTTTGAGTTCTGCATTTGGATAGATATGGACATCGGGAATAAACGAGCCGTATATCAATCCTTCTGCTTGCTTACGCTGGCCAAGGATGTCGCGCTTATACCATACACTTCTTGTGTCATAAGTTGATATGATTTCGCGTATTTGCTCATCGGATAAGCTCATGTTGTCCATCAGTGTGAAGTGCCCATAGTTAAAACCGTATTTGGGGTTTTTGGCCTTCTTCTTCACATGGAAATTTAGTATATCCTTGTAGTACCAGTGTCCTTCTGGCTTAGGGTTAAAGTCATGGAATACCTTGCGTTTTTTACTAGAGGCGGTACGGTCAAAGACTTCCCTCAAGAATTTCAAGGTACACTCATTGGCCTCTGTTACCAGGGCCATACCATACGTGTTTCCCTTGATTGACTTTTCATCGCCATCTTTGCCGCCACCAGAAACAAGGATTACTTTTTCTTCCCCTGTCATGGTCTTTACAAAAAGGCAATCGCGGGTTTTATATTTACCCTCTCGGCAACGTCCTTCAAAGTAATTGAGGATACCGAAGCCATCACAGTCAAAGACATTGAGCTTTGCATTAGCCACAGAATATCCCGCGACCAGGTGCAACTTATTTGGGTGGGTTTCCAAAGCTAAGCAGAAGGCGAATATCTCAAGAACGTTTTTCCCGCCGCGTTTCCCTCCTTCTGCTACGTTAAACCATGAAGTAAAAGTGCGAGCTATATAATCGTGTTGCCGTTGGGTAAATGGCGCGAGGACGTTCATTCCGCACCTTCTTCTTGTGGCAAGCTACGATTAGGGACTGGCTTGCTCATGACACCTATCAGGGTATGGATGGCTTCTGCTATTTCAACGGGTGACCTCTCGCCGGTGTCGTCATCCATTTGCATTTTGTGCAACTGGTTTATTGCGGCTTGCTTGCGTCCCTGCACTCTGGTTAGTGCGTCTTCCAATTCCATGACGCGGATTAATATGGGCTGCGCTACATGGGATGTTGTGTCAAGTGTTGGCCTTATGTCTGTTGTATCCTGCTTTCCGTCGCTGTCATTATGATGTGCAATTTTACTGGTGCTTTTCTGCTTGGTAACACTAGCGAAGACCATTCCACCAGGGGTAGTCTTTAGCTCCTGGATACGCATCATGATGCGCCGCTCACGGATAGTGAGTGTTTTTATTAATTGGAATTGTAGGGTGTACTTGTCAAATTCAACTTCCAATAGTGATAGTTCGTCTTCGTCTACGATTCCATTAAAAAAGACTGCCTCATATTCGCCAGTCTTTAGTGCTTGCTTATTTTGTGGTGGGGCACCTTTGCCACCACGGTTGCCTACGGCGTTTTTGTTGCCGGGACGCGCTTGTGGATGCGGCGACTTCGTTTCTGTATTTGCAACACCAGACGGGAGAGGCTTCGTTTTTGTTACGCGTTTTTTTGGAGCAATGTTTGAAGTTTTTTTTGCAGATGCTTTCTGCGTATTCCTTTTCGAAGTTTGGTGTACACTATTTGCTGAAAGGTGTACACCTTTGTTTTTTTTAAGCTTCTGAACCCACGCGTCTTCATGCTTCCACTTGGCTATGAGTCGTTCATCCTTGTTTACCAGCTCAGCAATACGACGGTTTTCAATATTACCGTTGTGACTTTTATATATCTCATACGATTTATCTCGTTCTGGACTACGTGGTCTTGGCATCACCTCACCTGCTTCTTGGTTGTGCTTTGGGGACTAAGATTTTGCCCCGATACCAACTGTTATTTCAGAGATTGCCTCTAGAGCGCCGTCAGAAGAGGCAGATATTCTTCCGTCATACTTTTTAGCCATGGCCTGGAGCACTAGCATATGGTTAGCTTCATCGGCTTGGATTTCTTGTATAGCAGCAACATCCTCAGCAAGTAGCCCAGGAGAACTGGCCAAGAACTGCTCATACTCCCGCCTGGCGTCGGCTTCGCCTTTTAGCATGTCAAATATTCCTGCTGAAATCATACGATCTAGCTTTTGCATAGTTGGGCCTCCCTCGGAAATGGAAATTAATGCGCTAATGCTTAGTTCCTTTAATTAGCACCGTTATACCTGTTATGTTAATTGCACTTGCGCTTGTATTGTTTAATATTACGCGCACCCCATCAGTGATGAAAGGGTCATCAGTGTTAAGTGTATAGCTCTCAAAGCATATGCTTTTTGAGTTTAGTGTGCCCATATTGGTAACACCACGCTCTGCAGCTGTTGTATCAACACCTGCAACTGGACGCACCAAAGAAACACTAAATTCACTTAGGCTTCCAGGGCCAACTCCTGCTATTGTGCCAGATAAACGAACATCTATCGTGAGAGCAACATAGCCATCAATGGCATTGAACACTAGCGCCCCACTTGTTGTAACACCCCAGTCATCGGCAGTGGTATTTGCTGTACGCTCTACATTTGCGGGAAACGAAAACCCTTGTAGCAGATTTGAACTCGCACCTGGGGCTATATTTAAGTTAACTGCGCGGGTTATTCTAAAAAGATATCCATCTGAACGAAAAGCAATTGCTTCTCCACCTTCTTCAAGGGAAACTACGCCCGATGGTCCTGGGGGGCCAGTGTCGCCCTTGTCACCTTTCTCCCCTTGCTGTCCCTGCAAGCCTTGTGGGCCTTGGATGCCCTGTACGCCTTGTTCCCCTTGCGAGCCTTGTTGCCCTGGTTCGCCCTGTATTCCCTGTGGGCCTTGAATGTCACCTAGGCTAAACCACACGCCACGCACATCATCCCACGCATATACACTTGGACTAACGTAGTACAGGTCGCCACGTATCCCCGTTGGCTGATTGGCAACTAGTTCATCAAATGTGTCATAAGAGCCAACGATCGTGCCAGTTGTACCAGCTACCCCTTGGATGCCTTGCGGTCCTTCAGTGCCCGACTCACCTTGCTGTCCGGGAGGGCCTTGTTCGCCTTGTACTCCTTGTGGCCCTGGCACTCCTGGAATCCCAGAAGCAATCTTTTTAGCCATACCTATTGCTAAAATGCTCACTAACTACTCTCCTCCCACCCACTAGACATCATAAAGTAAATATCAAACTGAGGGGTATACGCCACACTACCCAAACAGCATATGCGAGAAGGTTCTTGAGGAAGGTTTGCTAAGTCGTCTGCACTTTCGATAAAGTACTCTACGTGTTGCGCTCCTGCTACTTGTTTTGTATTAATAACTTGGTGCATACATATCCCTCCGCTCTAGTACTTTGTGACTATCTCCGCATTGCTGTAGCCATCGCACCAAAAAGCCACCCTGTGCAAAAGGTGGCTTGTGGATAGTAGCTTTATAGCTATATTTGTTTATGCGACATATCTTACAGCAAACTCTTTGATGATAGAGGTATAAATTTCCTTGAGTTTTACATCAGCCTCTATTACATCTAACTTTGTCGTGTTCTTAATACTTGTTTTCGTGGCTCCTGACTCTTCTAGGCGGCTTTTGAGGTTGCTTAGCCTACGGCCTAGGTCACAGTGCGCCCGTTGCTCAAGTATTTCATATGTTTCAGAACGTATCACCTGATAATTTTTACTATGCGTATGCATAACGGCTTTGTTAAACATATTGTTGATCCACTTGCGCCAGTCGTCATCACGCTCTACAATAGCCTCTTTTATATTGGCTATAACTGTTTGCTGGGCTTCAACTTTCTCTGTGGTTAGGACGAGTTGTTTTTTGACTTCGGCCTGTTCGAGCTGAGTCTTGGCTACTGCATCGAATATGCTTTTGAACATTTGAAGCTCTGGGGATAGGGCAGCGGTGTTTACAAGGGTGTCTGTTAGATAGCCGCCGTGCTTGCGGATTGATGGTAGGACTTCGTGTGTGACCCAGCGTTTGAATGGTTTGGCTTCTGGCTTGTCGGAACGTAGGATGACGTTGTATAGGCCTGGTTCGTTGATTATGGTCATTGTTTGGTTTCCACCAGGGGTACCCATTTGACAGGTACCCTTTTCGTCCTCGTCCAATCTAGCCGAAACATTTTCTGGTTTGGCGATACCCAGCACATTGCAAACATCCTTGAGCACAAACCAGGGCTCTCCATCTATTGTTATTGTGCGCACATCAAAAGTGCTGTATTTGTAAATAGCCAGCGCCTGCAAGGCCTTAACGAAATCTGGAAGAAGTGCGGCTATATCCCGTGCAGATTCAACATCACCGCAAAGCTAAATGGCGTATTGGCCTAATGATTTCAGTAAGAGTGATTCTTCTTGCGTGCGAGCTTGTTCACTATCACTATTGATTTCACCAGCTTCTTCACGTGCTTGCGCCTGCGCAGGGATTTCATCAAAAAGATAACCTGAATACTTTCGCGCTTCATCAATACTAAAGCCAAGCTTCTTAGGCAACTCGCAGATAACGAGATATAGATGGCATTCGCGCACGGGGATTCCCTTAACGAACCCCACTTTATCAAGAATATCAGTGAAATCTTTTTCGCAACTAATTGGGGTTAGCTCATTCCCGCCTTCGCTACGCTTCCGATTCATGATGCCTGCTCTTTTGTGACGAGACACAATACTGCTTACTTTACTGTACCCAATGTGCATCAGACGCGCTATCCTATCAATATCGTGGTTAATGCAGTCAAATACATATACTCCTGTTTTTATTGGTTCTTGACCAAACATAAAAATCCTCCTTCAATGTAATGAAACAGTAATTGATAGGAGGCTTCCGCTGTGCTATAATCGGATTTAGCAACGAGGGAAACCTCTTGTGGCTGGAATAACCGCTCTACTTTCCACGGGAAAGCGGTTATTCTTTTTTTATGTCGTCTTTCAGCTTCCCTATACCGCACCGTATTGCTTCTGTTTGGCTCACACTCTTTTGATCGCAGTACATATCTAATATTTGTTTGCCATCATCATCAAGCCTTATGGTTATTTTGTGCGCCTTGGGGTTATCTGTTGGACGCCCCTTTTTCTTGACCAATTTATCACCTCATTTTTGTCGGACATAAATATATAATTATGCCCGACAAAAGTCAAGTGATTATGAAATATTTTTGTAACAAGCAAAAACCACCCGCTCGGGGTGGCTTCTGCAAACAGTCAACGTTTACCTGGTGATTGCATCAAACAACTCAATAAACAATGGCTCCCCACCGTCAAGATAGTGTATAAAATCCTCCAGCAGAAGGAGTCCAAACTCCGCAACGCTTATTCCCAGCGCATTAACAAGCTCGTTTGTGAGTTCAACATAGTCCCTATAGACACTTGAAGCTTCGCCCAATCCAATATTGGCAAACACCTCATCCATAAGCTCACGACCCAAAGCATGGTTTTCCAGGTCAGAATCATCTTGTGCATAGGTATATGCGGTTTCGTTGTCTACATTCGTTGTTTGCGCATCACCCCGAACAATTGGCAACCTAACTTCTACCGTGGGGCCAAATACCTCACTAAACTCAACAAAATAATCACCATCACCATCGTAAAGGAAATGCATGTAGGCATTTAGAGTTGCTCCACTGCGCATATCTCCAGACCAGGCAGCGTCATCCTCCATGAAGAATGCACTAACATCGTCCAACTGTGTGCCAGCGGTACCAAACATTGAGTAGAAGAACATGTTCAAACCATGCGTTTCGTCACTTATGTTTGTGATGGTTACCGGGATTCTAATTACATCTGCGCCATCATGGTCACTAAATTGGTTATCTAGCACTGTCCATTCGATAGCATTACTGAAAACAATCTCAAGCCCATCAAAAACAACTATATCACCAAAAGTGTGTCCTATGGATGGCTCGGGTTCTGGTTCAGTTTCAACCTCTGGTGCAGGTTCTGGTGTTGGCTCTGGTGTGGCTTCTGGCTGCTCGGTAACATAATACTCTTCTGCTGGTTGCGTTGCTTCGTCACTTCCGCCACATGCAACCGCAAAGGCTACAACAAAAAGCATTACCAAGGCAAGTGCGATACACTTAACTTTCTTTTGCATGATAAAATCCCCTTTTTTTACAAATTATTCGTGGATTGTACCATATGGACAACAGATAGCGCAACACATGCCGCACTTGTTGTATTTTATCAGCGACACGGAAAAAGGGTAAGGGCCGCGACGCCTCGGATACTTTCGATCACCGGTAGCGCCGCGGCCCGCAGGGGGGCGTATTGAAAAATTAGCAGTCCCATTGCAAACCCGGTGAAGGTTGCAATGATGATGCCACGAAATATTATATTTATGCTGGCCGTGATATGTCTGTTTAGCGTTCCATCTCGGATTAGGCCGTACAATGTCACTAGCACCCTTCCAGGGGTCGGTAGTGCGGGGTTCTGGTGGATATGTCCAACTATCTGCCATATGACTACTACTAGAAATATGCCTGATGTGCTCAGCACAAAGTCCCTAACTAATCGCATGTTTGATACCGCCTTTGCGCCCCATAGGTTAATGGGTGCCGTTGCGATAGAAGCCGCGGCACTCCAGAGTGCACATAGAAAAAACCCGCAACCATATTGGCGCGGGTTTTGGTTGGGTTCGCATTGGCCTAGTGAACCTTGATACCATTCTACCACATTGAAAAACAGAATGGGCGGAATTAACGGAATTAACGGACGACTTTTACACAGATTCGAAAAATTTCTTTACTGCCTTCCGGGCAGCGTCACCGGTCATTTTTTTATATATTTTTTTGGCGACCTTATCCCATTCTAACCCTTCAAGAAAGCGCAATGTAAGTATTGTTCGCATTTTACTGTCGCCTATTGAATCTATATACTCTTCGGCATCAAGCTCTAGTTTCTCTAATGCGGCAACTCGCTTCTTGTACAAGGCTAAAATTTTGGCAACCTTTTTCTGATCGGGAATTGCATAACCACTAATTGAAATGGGCACACCAAAACCTGAGCGATAATCCATTGCTGAGTCAGAAACATATTTATGCTCGGAAGCCTTTTTCAGGCGCTCGTGTATCATTGCGATTTCACTCTTTATATATACTATTTGCTCCAACTCGTCTAAAGTCATGGACATAGCGTTTCCCCCTCCCTCAGATAGTCTTATTTACGCCGTATCCTATCTGCAACCATATTGAATATGTCAATCATACCTTTTCCGATGTCTACTGATAGGGAGTGGAGCAGTTTCAGCAATAGCATTATCAGACCTATAGCTAAAACCACGAACATTACAAATATATAAATCCCAGGTCCTAAAAAGGCAATAAACGTTCCTAATAGTGCACCCATAAGCCATATACAAAAAGCATTCTTAGCATGCGCCCCTGATCGTTTATTCCTTGCGTCGATAGGCTCCATCACAAGAATCCCACCGTCAACATGCCTTGCACGCTCCAACGTATGCAGAGCCCACGCCTTAACGGTATCATCTTCTGTTTCGTGTGCAATTTCAATAATACGGGCTCTCTCAGAGAGTGTAAGGCCCCGCTCCATGGTTGAAATCTGACCTGCATCATGCACATTTGACGGAATATTCATGTGTCATGCTCCTCCTAGTTTTCTCATATTGTCAGCATGTAGGTCATGAATGCGCATGATGTCGTCACTACGCATACCCTATTGTGGCTCCTTGTCGATGCCATAAATTACTGCAATTGCCTGTTTGATGAATAACTCCATCTAGTGGACTTTCCACGCGAACCTCAATAATTGTATTGCCGTAAGACTCGATGATTTGCCTAGCTATTTCATCAAGTGTCAAGCAGTAGCCGCCTTCGTCATCGCCCATCGACTCTGCCAGGTCTGAATCTACGTTCCATACAAGATTACTTGTAGGAAACATTTCTCTGCTGCATCCAATGTGTATATTGACTGTACTTGTAGGGTTACCAAGCCATATTACCTGTTTACTGTACTCTTTCGGGTCCGGATCCTCTTGTTCTATCACAGGACGGATGTCGTCCTCAACGTAGGGCTTATCGCCCCAATTAGTTAGGCACTCGTCTCGGCTCGTGAAATAATTTTTGCCGATGTTACCCCATATCTGTCCATGCTTTGCGTCAACCATTGACTGGTCAAAAAGGAATCCGCGTTCATTACTTATTTGGATACATTTGGGTACTGCTGCCCAATAAATCTTACCATGTCGCCTGCGTCCTTCCATGTGCCACAACACGGCACCTACTTCTAGTTTTTGGATGTTGCCGCTAACTGTGCATTTTTCTAAGCTCATTTTGTACGCTCCTTTGCTTTTTCATTATCAATTTGCCTTACGACTGCTTCCATTTGACTTTTGACTGTATCAAGTATTTCAGGGTAACCGCGCTTTAGCTCCTGTGCTATCCAGTCTGCTGCATTGTCAAACTTTCCACCGCCATACCATTTCGGCATCCCGGCATCATGCAATGCCTGCAATATTTCTTGGTAATGGTTTTTCATTTTGCCATCTCTAAAGCGGCGGATGTCTTCAAGTTCGCGCTCAAGTTTAAGGATTGTACTCACTAGCTTACTACTTACACACTTTCCAAGCTCATGGTTTGATTTTTTTCCATCCACCCAATCCTGAAAGCATTCTGCTTTGCTTGAGTAAAACGGAATGCGATCTTCCTCAAGGCGACTATAAATGATGTATAAGAGCATATCAATGCTGATTTCTATTTCGCGGCGAGGGGGCTTTTTCTTGTATAGTAAGGACTTTTTTTCAGGGTTGTACCATATCAACCCG
>Ga0123355_10014819_pt1 | contig 12210 bp, 7 predicted proteins | sample TergutEmb28metaG_3_FD_89872 | JGI IMG/M metagenome (GOLD analysis project Ga0123355, IMG submission 89872) | Embiratermes neotenicus P1 segment gut microbial communities from Petit-Saut dam, French Guiana - Emb289 P1 | ecosystem: Host-associated > Arthropoda: Insects > Digestive system > Gut ...
CTCTCTCCTCTCACGTCCTTGCGTTCGTGATTGAATTATCGACAAATTCTTACGGCATTATTTGAGTAAGTGGCGTGAAACACGGTATGAAGGACATGTCGTTGGTTATCAGCTTATCAACGAAATTAAGCTTTTTTATGGAACCCTAAAGTTATCTTCCACATACACAAACTGACACAACACACACACACACACACATGCATGTGTAGAGTACAGGGTGTTTGGCGAGTTTGGTGTAGCACTTCAGAATCATTTTCGGATACCGTTTCCATCCGGGAAAGTGGTGTAAACGGGCGCCCACTTCTCAGCGGTTACGAGCTATGCGTATTTGTTACTGTGCTTTTGATGCTCTTGTGCCAAACATGCATGACAATTTGAAACAAGCCCTGTAGTGCTGTAGCTAGCAAAGTGTAGGCGTGTTGTCAGGTTGCCGGTGGTGGCCCTCAGAATTGGCCAACGCAATCAACGGAAACCACCCAGCTACGTTTCCGTATGTAGAATTGCGTAATAAACGTGGTGCATGCATGCGAATAGGAGAAGACATAAACTACATCATTTTTCCGATGAAGTAAGGCGCATTAGTGATTAAAATTCCCTACATCATTTTACAGAATGCATAGTAAAACAAAGCAGAATTTGCGTCTGTACTGAATGTTTCATATTGAACATTTATTAAACTGCATTGTACATGACATATTAACACTTTCCTCCACTAAGTTCATGCCAGCTCAAATCAACTTCAGTTTAGAATACACGTTGCCCCTAAACTTCTGAGGTTAAGGCCAGCATTTATGAGATATTTCTGGCTGGGAAGGGGCCTGTGCAGGAAGATCGTATTTACTGACGCAAACACTTGGCCGTACAATACTTTTATACACATGTGACAGCGCACAGATTAGTACAGTAGTGACTTTTTGAGAATAAAATACATGGAACTAACTCAAACTTGGCAATAGGTCAAGACAATTTTATTTAATTAGATTTTTATATAAATTAAAAACTTTAGCGATACAATCTCAACAAAATGTTTCAAAATGCATTTAAAGATACTCAGATAGGCGACACGGAGTGACGTGGCTGTGAGTTACGGTGGGGTACGATTAGAAAAAAAAGACGTCCAAATATTGCGCAACTGTTAAGTGTGAACTTAGAGTGCACTTTGAATAGGCTTACTTACTTACTTACTTACTTCATGGAGCAGAGTCCTTCTTGAGAAGCTAACTGGTTCCGCAACTAGTCAAGAAATTCCCCGCAATTTATGGAACCCGAAAGTTCATCACCGTATTCACAAGTGCCCTCCATCTGTCCCTATCCTGAGCTAACTCCATCCAGTCTTCACCCCCTACCGCTTCCCGAAGATCCATCTTAATATTATCCTCCCATCTACGTCTGGGTCTCCCCAATGGTCTCTTTCCCTTAGGTTTCCCCACTAGAACCCTGTGCACACCTCTCCCCTCCCCCATACGCGCCACATGCCCCGCCCATCTCATTCTTCTCGATTTGAATAGGCTATCTGGAATAATTGTCCACAGACGATGTTAGATTTGATTTTCTCCTCGTTGTAGTAGCCACACAGCTACACGTGTTATTGTGCTCGCTTGTACGTGATAAGACAGATGTCAATATGTACATTTATTTGTTTGCTAGAATTCTTTGATGACGTGTGTTGTGTTTCCCTACCTCACAGCGGTGTGTAAATCCCAGGCACTGAGTCGCCTGGGCGACTATATTTTTTTTTAACGTGGCGTCCATGTTGTTTGGTTCCTCAGTATCGAACTTGCTTCGTGTCACTTCTCTAACATCTAGAATTTTGATGTGGCTCATAATTCCTTTAAAATTTGTGGACCACTGATGTACACTATTTAAATAGCTCAGAAAATGCCAGAAAGTAATTAGTGTAGCATCTAAAAATCCCTTCTAATATTATCACTATGAACCTTATACATGCCTACCGGTTTGCCAACCAGGTGCACCCAGCAGCAAAGTCCTTCAATTTCATCCTTATTTTACGTTACAATTGTAAGAACTTCCATGTTCATTGTTGAACTCCGATGGATGTTGCGTCACTGAGGACAGGACGGAGGTGGCAAGGTGTCTGTGAGAGGACGTGGGTGTATTTAAAGGCGCTTGAGCGTCGATATTATTTTTTTAGCCTGTTTGTATTTGTGAAATTTCAGGTGCATCAGAGCAGATGGAAAACTGCTGAGTGGACCGTGTACTCTCTTTGACACTAACCTACACGTACCTTTGTCAAGAAAATAACTGTTGGCTGTTGATACTGGATTCGAAATTCTGCTACGAATCGGAATTTAATATGAAGGAGATAAAGTAATCATGAACGAAGATCACAAATTAGAGATTTAGAAAATGTTATTCGCAATTTGGATGTTACTACACCTCCAACTGATGCAGCCTATTGACAGCTCAACATTGTAAAGAAATAAGCGTTACTACACTGGCCAATACTTGACCAATCACTTTACGCTTATCTGTAAAAATGAGACAGTAATAATTTTTGCAAAGTTATGGACTTGTACTTACAAATATACATAGACTTTTCAGGGTCAAACACTTGTCGTCTTAGTACTGAAATTTAACAAGTTATCATCAAAATCTTAAGTTTTATTTGATGGTTAATCGTTTAATTACAAATAATAACACCACTGCGAGTGCCCCAAATTTGGGAAGATTCTTTTTTCCTGTATTTTCAGTTTAACTGACGGCTCTATCAGATACTCAGAATAAGCAGTTTCGAAACGTGGGATTATTATTAAATAATGAATTCAAAACGATGTTGGGGAAATTGATTTTTTCGTAATTTCATGTACATCCACGTGGAAAAAATAAGGAAAGAAAAATACTCAAAATATTTGGAATCACGGCCGAAAACCCAACTAAAAGCTTCTCATGTCCCAAGTTACAATGGTTACGTTTGGAGTCAACTTGATCGATGACGTAGGTAAGTATGCAATGCTACATGTACAAATTAGTGCCGACATCTACATATGTATGAGAATAATTTGGCCTACGGGCAGTTTTGGTCCGACTGGAATGGAACGCGTGTATTTCCAGAAGGCAGCAGATTTCGTGGGATTGCGGAAATTAATTAGAATGAAGTTATTTGCTTTCTCGCAGCAAGATTCAACTCCGACAGAATAATTCGTGGTTTAAGAACTTGACTGATTCTGTGGGGATACGAAAAATACAACGTAATTTTAATATCGACAGAAATTTGTATCTGCGCTTGATTAATATAAGGTCAACAAGGCAGACGGTAGACGTGAATTACAGAATCATTCATGATTAATCTACGACAAAAAGTAGAGATGAGTTGTTAGAATAATATTTCTGCCACTTCAACTTTTGGCCCTACTTGGTAGCTGACTAGACTGTCCGGATGCGATGGAGAAATATGCAATTTCTGCCACGAATTGAAACTCCTATTTTCCAGTCGCCACTCTGTCGTCTAGTCAATGTAGTGACTGCGTGATGAAGCTATCATGGCCCCCACTTTACACAGTACTGTGTGTTCATTCCAGTACGTCAGTTCCTTTCCACACTTTCCTAATGTGGTGTGAATTAAGATAGTTTTTAACTGTGCGTTATTGCTTTAACGTTCGTCACACTTAAAATATTATTAATTTAATATGGCTCATTCCCCTGTGTTTATGTATATACAGGGAGACACAAAAAAACGGAAAATTTTGAAAACCTCAATAAAAATTGAAGAAATCCAAAAAAAAAAGAATTTGTTGACAGAAATTGAACCATTATTACTTGCCTTTTAAGATCTGATCCATGACTACTAATATGACGAGGTTGTCTGTAGCTCAAGGTCCCTGTTCCTCAGTGCTGCCAACTGTACATGGCTGCCACTACGCATTTCAAAATTTCCCGTTTTTTTGTGTCATCCTGTATATAGATATCAATCAAAAACAGTCTAATACAACATTTTTTATACGTTTATGTTATTTGTATTCTACTCGTAGTAATGAAATTGTTATAAACCAGTGATCCCTGTAAATGTCCGACACAAATAACATTTGGATTCTGTAGTAAATACTATGAAAAAGTAAAATATAAATGCTTATAAAACCCCATTCATTACGAGTATATCTGGAAAATAACAACAATTAAGAAGACTCTTCATTTAAAACCAACGAGATACACTACATTAAGCTCATGGTTCCGTGCATCTTAATTATATGTTAATAAAAATCCAACCAGATGCAACAGTATACAGATATTTATTTACTGCAAATCTACTCTACATATTTCGGGTGTCACAGCACCCATCATCAGGAGTACTAAAAACTGTAACCGCAGCCTCCGGTGCAGGTCATATTACTGGTACAGCTACTTCCCTCCAACGTGGCCCGATCGGGCCACGTTGGAGGGAAGTAGATGTACCGATAGTATGAACTGTACCGGAGGCTGCGGTTACAGATTTTAGTACTCCTGATGATGGGTGCTGTGACACCCGAAACATGTAGAGTAGCATTGCAGTAAATAAATATCTGCATTCTGTTGCATTTGGTTGGACTTTTGTTAACAATGAGATAAACTAATATTTCAAATTTATTTTAGGAATAGAACTCTACACTTTTCGGACAGTTTTCTGTCCATCATCAGGAGTTTTTCGCTGTACACACAGCAATGGTATATGGCATACAGATTATGCTGACTGCTTGCTAACAGGATCAGGATGGAACTGAGTTCCACCGTGATCCTGCTAGCAAGGAGTCAGCATAACTTGTATGATATACGTGTATACCTATTGCTGTGTGTACAGTGTTTTACTCCTGATGGTGGACAGAGAAATTGTCCGAAATATGTAGAGTCCTATTCCAAAAATAAATTTGAGATATTAGTGCATCTCGTTGGTTAGATTATAAGAATATATCACGAAGCACGGTCCTCTGAATGTATAATTAAGAAGACGTTGCAAGTAAGCGTTCCATTCCCCTTGGATGTGACGTAGCGTATAACAAAGTATCACTGGAACTTACTGCATTCTTCATCTTCCTCGTCTTCCTGCAGTATTCTGAAGTTAGAGTTAGGAAATTCTTATGAAACTTTGGTATGCAGAAGTGCACACGGTACTATATTCCAGAATACTGAATTCTTCGGCAGGGAATATATCTCATTCCTTATATTCCGAGTTTGGCCTTACGACTTTTATAACTACAAAAACAAACAACTAGGAAACTTTTAGATCGTCTCGGAGAATTTTATTGTGGTAATTTTTTTTTGTGGCTCAACAGCTCAAATCGGACTAAGGCCGCCCCATTTTTTAGGTGTCTAGAAGACAAGCAATTAGAAACACATACCTGGCAGGACTTTATTGAATGAGCGATCAGCTCGTAGCCAAGGCCGCTACCTACGCAACACACAACATACAAAAAAAAAAAAAGAATATGTTTGCCCTCAGCGGGATTCGAACCCGCGATCTCATTAATCAAGCTGATACAGAACTACGCCTTAGACGGCATGGCCTCCGGGATCGGCATCACAGTAGAAGCATTGGCCAACACACTATATGTGCTGTTACATATGATAGGTCTTCTTATATATATATATATATATATATATATATATATATATATGGGGTGATCGAAATATCTTCGAGATACTGATAATGAGCATTATACGAGCAACGAACACCTGAGCCGAAAAGATCAGTTGTAGACAGCAATTAACAGGTGGCAGACACCTGAGTGGGCCCCTTTGTCGGCGTCAAACTAAACCGCGACTATCGATTGGAGGCGTGAAGCTTTGTACGTTTTTGGCGTTGTGTGTCCACGTGGAAGCAGTCTGCAGGAGCGTTGCACACAGCCCGTATTTTATTCTTTTTAACTCGTGTTTGTCGATACAGATATTATCCCACCAACCACAAAACAATACACTCACACGGCTCCTGCTGGCATCGCTCTCAGTGCTTCTGGTAGCAAATATTCTATGATCATACGTCACATTTAGAGCTCTTTGTAAATCACCTGTATTTTTACTAAATGTGTCATACCTCAGCACTAAACTATGAACGAAAGACTTGAATTTAAATTTTTAATTATTCGCAGAGACCCACAAAAAGTCTTGCGCTGTTACAACATCCATCGTGTTAAAAGTGCTTCGAATCGGCTCGACTCTATGTGAAAGCATACGTACGTTTATACTTTTACACATATATCGCTATGGCGATTATGTAGGAAAATGTTAGACGAGAGAAGCAAAGGAGTCTAGGACTAACATTGTCTTAAGCACGTTAAGGCTTCGAATCCTTCTCGATACGTGGATGTTTGGCCACGTAGTTTATATTTCGTCCGTTCTTGTGCGGTGATCGTAGAACCTACTACCTGTCTACAAAAATACAGACTCTCGTGCCAACAAATTAGCTGCCACATAAACTCTGAAGTGTTTGCAGTGTGTAAACTCAATAAAGGCTTTCTGTTCAATAAGCCTTACCCATACAGAGCAAAAACTTAATGACTGAATAGGTAATTGAAATTCCCATTGTCCGCTGTTAAATGGTCAACGACTGACCATGGGACGACGGGTTTGTGCCCTGGCCTACGCAATTTATCGTTCGAAGAGATATCAAACTTTCGCAGCCAGGCTGGAGTGAAGCTCTGCGAATTTATTGCGGTCTACGGGAATAATCTTACTACAGCAGGACGGTCTGCCCGTCTTTCTCTTGTTGAAAATAACCCCAATGCATTTTAATCAGGGTTAAGTATATGTATAAATAAGGATGATATGAAATGGCAGTGCGAAACTAACACATCTAAAAGTCGAAAACACAGGCATTTTAACCAGCCATTACATGTTTCAGTTTTAAAAACAGGACACCAACCGGCTGTACAAAAACGTTTATTGTACAACATGCATATATAAATTTAAAGTTTGAAATCTGAAACTTGAATTCTTTATATGTGTATTCTGTTTGTATAGCTGAAACATGTAGGTGCTGGTTACATATAAATGTTGTGTTCGAATCTTACACATATCAGTTTCTTGCATATCTACAAAACGAGATGAGTAACGTTAAGACAAAACTTCTCACTTTAATTTTAATTCAATATCGAAGAAATTTGAACCTTAGGCCTACGTCTAGGATTCCCCATCTCTTGTGCAGAACTGAGGATTTGTGTACGTGTTAGACGCTCGGCTGTAGGTGGAAACTAAATAAAGAGTCTGGTAGCTTAAAGCCTGTAATTTGTTATTTTCAGTTACTTTCCTATTCAATCCGTTACTTTTCTGTAGGTTACTGGCTTTCCACAGAATTTCGGATTAAAGCCTGTAATTTGTTGTTTTCAACTACCTTCCTATTCAATCCTTTACTTTTCTGTGGATTGCGGGCTTTCCACAGAATTTCGGATTAATTTTCATAGTTATTTATTTTGCACCTCTTTATGTGTAATATCCTCATATGATACATAAACAAAGAAAGGAATGGGGCCAGGAAAACACAATTATACTTCGCTGCTAGACAATATATATATAAAATTGTGCAAAATATTTCGCCATTCCCTACCGCCCATCATCAGGCATAATAAAAGTACTTGCACACGGCACGAAAAAATTTAGGTGATTGAGACTCAATATTACAGCGTGAGGGTTAGGCTCTGTTTTTTTTTATTTCTATGTAAGCACTTCAGCTTCTAAAATCGTGTACTTTCTTAATTCCTTTATAAATTTTCGAAAAGCATTTTATGGTTTACACACACACACACACACACACATATATATATATATATATAATTTACAGCAATACACATCATTCAACTGGGTAACAAAACAGGAAAATAAATGCAAAGAAACAGCAACTTTTCTGACCGACTATTAAACATTTCCAGATAATTACAAAGTAACACAATTATTTTAAATATCTAAATTATGTATTTTATTAAAGGGTTTAATATTTAATACATATACAATTATTTTGAATATTTAAAAAAATTAATTTGATTTTCAACCCTCGGAAGCTACAGAATACAGACGAAAATCTATTTCATTCAATTGAAGATCTATCAAAGGATATTTGCACTCTTATGTAATGTTGCGCATGGTAAAGTGGTAATATCGTACTGATTTTACGGGACAATCTATCGGCCCCATCTTCAGCAGTCAATAAAGCCCTTGAAGATGGAGCTGATAGGCTGTCCCGAAACGTCGGTAAGGAATTACCAATCTACCCTGAATAAGAAACTACATGAGAGCAAATCTCTTCTACATCGCGGAGGGAGTCTGAAATGACGCATAATGTCAAATAATTTTAATATATTCCAATATATATTGTCTTAATGTTATTGCCCCATTTTCAGCTTGTACAACAAAAGAGTGCAAGGTTGAGATCTCAGGCATCTTCTTCGTTTCATGGTGCTGTATGAAAGTTACCTTTATACGTATCTTTATAATGGCCGATAACTTTTAGTTACACACCAAACGTGTTGCATAATTATGTATTATGCATTTTAAAACACTGCAGATTATAAATGTATTTGAATGCTTCTCTTATTCTCCTTACTTTCATCTCCCGATCGATTTATTCTAAAAATTTTAATGTCACTGTTTCAATTCCATATGTCATCTAGCATTTCTTAGGATATGAAAAAGATCATGAAAAACAAGCAGCTAATAATTTTGAAACAGACACCTGTAGCGTTTTATTTATCTCAGTAATTAACCAACTTAATGCACAAAAGTTTTGTTTTACAATAAGTTCATTTCAAGACTCTACATGAAATAAACTTATTGTAAAACAAAAATTGTTTTTATCAAGTTGGTTAATTACTGAGATAAATATACTGAGATGCACGGCCAGCAAAACGTCAAAACCTGTAGCGTGCTTGCTGATCCTATTCAGGAGCGATTAAAGCAAATGCAAGACACTTTGGTCAGGACAGCCGCCACCACAACTGAAATTCAGATCTGATACCTACAGGCAATAAGCATAGTGTGTCACTGCTACAATATCCTGTTACATTTCTACCACTTCATCCTAAAATTGTCAATATCTCTTCCGTATTAAAGTGGCACATATTAACGAATACCTTTTTCAGTGTGTGTCTTTCTCTTATTTGGATCTTTGACATTGTCGATTTACGTAAACTTGCTATTAAAGAAAATTGATGGCTGAAGTGGCTCAAAGTGAATTTTTACGAAAAATGAAAAATAATCCATAAAACCCCGTTGTTTTGAAACCTGAAATTCTTGTACATGATATTTATTGACGAAACTCGCTACAAGTACAATGGCGACAGAATATAGCTATAAATGCGTTTTGAATTTCTTAACAATAATACTGTGGACATAACGGCCACAAAAACTTTATGAAGTGGAAAGATATCATCACACAAGCAAAGTTCCAGAAGTTTAATGTGCCAATAAATCATCAAAATGGGCACAAGTTCTGTAAAATTTAAAAAAAGAAGGAATGGGAGCTCAGAGAAAATACATAAATAATTTCCGGTTCGGTGACAACAATTATTTGACCTTTATTTTATGAATGTAATTTTTTATCCAGCTCAATCGTAAACTAAACAATAAATTTTGTAAGATATTCTACTTACACCTGCACATATATAATAATGGCGACAGTAAGAAATTCATTTTAGTCGGAACATTATTGGTGAAATTACGAAAAGACACTTGTCACTAAATGAGTTATGCGCATTAATTCTTATTTTCTGCTGTACGCAGTACCGGAACAGAGATAGCGTGCGTATTCGGTACAGTGTCCTTGTAATGAAAGCCAACGAGATGCACTATTTCTCAAATTTATTTGATAAAGTACTTACGTGTTTCGGAAAAGAAACCAGTTCATCATCAGAAGTATCTCAACAGTGTATACATGCAATAGGTATTTGTTTTGCTAGTTCTGTTGGCGTCTGCTAGCAGCTATTTGATAAAGTACTCTACGTGTTTCGGAAAAGTACACTGTCCATCATCAGAAGTATCTCAACAGTGTATACATGCAGTAGGTATTTGTTTTGCTAGTTCTGTTGGCGTCTGCTAGCAGCTATTTGATAAAATAATCTACATGTTTCCGAAAAGTACACTGTCCATCATCAGAAGTATCTCAACAGTGTATACATGCAGTAGGTATTTGTTTTGCTAGTTCTGATGGCGTCTGCTAGCAGCTATTTGATAAAGTACTCTACGTGTTTCGGAAAAGTACACTGTCCATCATCAGATGTATCTCAACAGTGTATACACGCAATAGGTATTTGTTTTGCTAGTTCTGTTGGCGTCTGCTAGCAGATATCTATTGCGTGTATACACTGTTGAGATACTTCTGATGATGGACAGTGTACTTTTCCGAAACACGTAGAGTACTTTATCAAATAAATTTGAGAAATAGTGCATCTCGTTGGCTTTCATCATAAGAACACATCACGATGCATGGTGCTCTGAATGTCATATTGGGTATACTGTCTCGGCTGCAGGCTGGATCACCGACAGGTGTAGCTGCGTTTCTCTAGTCCAATAAGTCCAGCCCGGCTCTCGGCCCATTTAACACAGGAAATGAAGCTCCTTACCCGAGAGTAGTCTGCCACCTCTTGAATCTAACCTCATTCACCCACAGCATTTTGAAATAATTTAGAATTGAATAATTAAATACGAAAGAGCTTTCAACGTGCAGCGAAGTGTAAACCAAAACGCAGCAGCAGATGGCAGTGCCATAAGGACGCACTCCACACTGTTAGTTTCCTAGTATGCCTTGATGTAAAGACTGCGGTTTCATAGTAATTACCGGTCTATAAACCACGTTCTGGGGGCATGCAAGGGAGGCAGAATGAAGGTGTCAGAACTCTTGCATGGGCACGCGTTAAGAGAAATTCCAGCTGGTAAACAGAACCAAAGTGGAATTCCAAATAGATTAAGCCGGTGCAGGGCTGGACGCCATTCGTTTAATTAGGGGATTTCGTACGGAAAGGAAAGTCAACAATACCATCAAGAGACATTAGTCTGGCGTAATGAATGTGTTTGTGAATTTGGTGGCCGCTTCGCTAATAGAAACATGTTAAAACTGAGATTTATATGTGTGTTTCCTGCTTCTATATTGTCAATGGTTGCGATGTTATATCCAGCTAAAACAATACATAAGGAAGTGCAGCGCTACAGTCACAATGTCATTATATCTTATATAGCTTCCCTTTTAACTAGCCAAGAAATTGAGAGATTTTGATGAAACTTGGTATAAATATCGCGATACTTGTGGGTATCCCAAATTTATACATTTGAATACTCTGCCATCAGTGAAATCAACGTGGCAGGTTAAATGTCTTGGCGAGGTGTGAGCGACTGTCTTTCACTTCAGGCACTCTCCTGACATTCGGCGACGTAAAATATTTTAAAATTTAGCATCCTTCTTTACAATGTCTGCCTATTTTGAATGCAGAAGTTTATGGTTGAACAAAATTTGGGCATAGTGGTGATGGCTAGTAAAATGCTGGAAGAATAGCGAGACAGAAGTGATTTGCTTGACGAAGCTGTAAACTGCTAAGGTTATACAGCATCACTGATAGATATGGAAAGTATCAGGGGGAAGATTTGGTAAAATAATACTGACAGGCGAAAACCGAAACGCTCAAAAAAATCTATTCCCATGCCACTTTATAGACTGCAGGTCCGATGTCGACCGTTCTGGGAAGGAACCCGAACCTCCGAGTTTAGAGGAATTGAACTGTTAGAGCCACATGTAATTTAGGTTAAAAACAAAGGCAGAAATTAAGTACAAGGCTCAAAATACTTTTTTAAACATAACATACAAGAAAAGTAGCGAAACTTTACAAACATACATACACACACATACATACATAATACATACATACATACACACACACATACATACACACATACATACATATATAATACATACATACATACACACATACATAATACATACATACACACATACATTATACATACATACATACATACACACATACATACATAATACATACATACATATATACATACATACACACATACATACATAATACATACATATATACATACATAATACATACATACATACACATACATACATACATAATACATACATACACACATACATACATAATACATACATACATACATACATACATACATACATACATACATACACATACATACATAATACATACATACCTCAAACGACAGACCACTTACTGTTCGAATGTGATCTTATACGGAAAGAACGGAACA
>Ga0123355_10014820_pt1 | contig 12209 bp, 7 predicted proteins | sample TergutEmb28metaG_3_FD_89872 | JGI IMG/M metagenome (GOLD analysis project Ga0123355, IMG submission 89872) | Embiratermes neotenicus P1 segment gut microbial communities from Petit-Saut dam, French Guiana - Emb289 P1 | ecosystem: Host-associated > Arthropoda: Insects > Digestive system > Gut ...
ATAATAGGTTCTTAAGCTCGACCTGATGATGACCCCCAAGGGTCGAAACATGTTGTAATTTTAAACCTACAATTAAAGTTGTGTTGACGGAAATTTATATGCTATTTATAATAGACTTAGTAGGTGACAAGTTATTGTATTATTATTATTATTATTATTATTATTATTTCGAACCAATGTCCTACGTGATGATGTCTAAGTGGACAGCCCTAACATTCAGTGGTATCGAATAAAAGCTAATATACAACATTATATAGTTGTGTTTATCGGATATTAAAAACAAACACTCGATTGATAAAAACCTAACAAGACGAGGCTGCCTAAGATTACTGAAGGGGCGTTTGTTTACAGAAGCATCAGATTTTTGAACACAGAAACACCGACATTCTTTCTAAATAGTGTAAAAAGTATATTACACGTATCTGAACTGAGATAATTGCCAAAACAATAGTGAATAAAATATGCTAAGTACACTCATTAATAATCTAAAGAAAGTGATTAACTAAACTTGAGGAATGCAACTTACCTAACAGCACGTCTCACAGACGGAGCTTGAACTACTGACCGCTTAGCAGACACAACTGCACTGCCGTTACAACTGGAAGGAACGTGAAGCCCAGTCCAACAGCAATGATATTCCACGAGGGATTACAGCGCATTCTTCTGGCATTTGTAAACACATCCCAACACAACCGTACTACCCTGCTTAAAGCAAGGGTGAATATCTCTATTTTTTTTTTATTTCCTTCCCCTTCTGATTCAAGGTTATCCATGAGCCGACTTCTCCACAACATGTAATCTTTAAAGAATGTTTCCTTAACGATTTCTTTCTTGTCCGTCTTCTCTCGTATCCTTCATTACTTCCAAAGAGCGGTTAGGGGTCGTGTGGGTAGAGAGGCCCAGAAAGGACGTATAGACTGTAGTAAAAGCACTGAGAATTGCATCCTTTGCTACGTTTTGACATAAAGCTAATCGTAGTTATAAAGTTATCCCTGAATGCTATTCAGGCTTCCATCTGTGTTGTTCATCCTCAGGGAGTTTCTGAACGTCACTAGCGCACGTACAAAAACGTATTCATGAATGCATATATAAAAAAATATGATATATATTGTATATGCTTTAATGATGTTCAGAAATTTCCTGAGGATGATCAAGACAGATCGAAACATGTCGGAGTTATGACAAATGGTGTGTATAAAGTGTAATTTTTACTTTGGTGCTTATGTTGGTTTTATTGTGTAAAAAGTTATCCCTGCCTTTAATTAATCACCACAACACGAAGACGTTAGCGATAGAGAAGGCATAATATCACGCACTCTTAACCTTGGCAAGAGATGATTATGGAGGGTAAGCTTCACGTCCAGGCCGCTTTAACTCCGAGGAAAAGTGTTCCACTACTCATTGCGTATGAGAATTGGTCTAGGTCCAGAGGCGTTCTGGGCTTCGGAGGGAGAAAAATCTATTTCCCCTGCCGCTAACCGAATCATAATTTCTCTGCCAACCAGCACGTAACCTAATCACTGCACCAATTATAATACTAAATAAAAATTTTTAAAGCAGATGCTTGTGCGAGATCATTCAATGACACAGATATTACAGCCTTCTAAACCTTCATTCAGTAACTCTGGAAAATGATACGAGGGAAAACCAAACCACAGAATCCACGCAGGGACAAGGAGAGGAATAAGACAATAGTTGTAGATAATACTAAAAGGGAGAGTGAGGAGAAAGAGCAGAAAAGAAAAGAGAGCAGAAACTTTAAGAACAGAGTTCAAAATCTGGCACTTTTATTAACTCGTATTTTAATAAAAATTATTTCTTCTATGTCCTAAAAAAGGCTTCATAAAAATTTGTGGTGATGGATTATATAATTAGAATTCAAATTAAAACCGATCATTGGAATTCCGTGAGGGCTCATATTATCAATTTTCGTAGCACTATGTCCACCAAAGCAGAGTTACTGCTTACGGGAAACGGATGTAACTTAACGGAAAATTGTGGTGCGGTAGCTCCACAGTGCAGACGTTCTAGCTTGGATGTCGGCCCGGAGATACCTATTCCGAATAAAGTATTTTGCGTTTTTCAGGTGTGTTTGCAAAAACTGCGAAAAGGTACAGTTAGCTTCGTTACGTCTATCTGTCCGTCCGCCCGAATAGAACAACTCTGCTCCCACTGGAGGGATTTTCATGAAATTTGATATTTAATGGTTTTTTAATATCTTTCAAGAGATCTCAAGTTTTATTAATATCTGACAAGAAAAAACGGGTACTTTACGTGAAGACGTATGTACATTTATGATAATATATCGTTGAATTATTCTTGTAATGAGAAATATTTCAGAAAAATCTTATAAAGAAAATAAAAAAAAAACATTTTACATTCAATTTTTTTTCTCGAAAATCATGACGTTTATGAGATGAGTTTGAAAAATATTGCAGAGCCGGACAGGCCACAAACGACATTGTGGCGCATGCGCCTTGCATGCTGGATAGCCAAGACTACACACTCAGAATATGTAATAATTATTGTTTTTCCACGGCCAAAATGGTGACGCGAACGCTCCTCAATGTGACGTTTTATGTACATTGCTCTCTTTCTCCCATTATCTGCATACACAATCATTGTGTCAACGAAAGCCACTTTTTAAAAAAGAAATGCCCTAACTTACATAACTCCTCAGGGCCGGGACCTCCAAAGTGCGGCTCACCTGTAAATTCTGACAAGGCAAAATGTTACCTAATTAGCACACGTTATATAGTATACCAACAGGACCTGGCGACTGCCGTTATGTAACTGAATGGTGTCAGGTGTCACTCTATTAAAATTTGAATTTCTGCAAAATATTCTGTAATTTTTAAATTTCTGCAAAACATTCTATAATTGTTAATATCTAGGTAGTTATATTTCTCATTACTGTAAGCGAAAGTTACGTAGCCTGCTTATGTGGGCTTCTGATCTTTGTGGCTCACTATGGGGACAACATGGACGTACTTGCCTTAGAGCAGAGTTTCGCAGTAAAACGATCTTCGTCACACTTGGGCCCATATATTTATGACAGAAATCTGATTGGTTACAAGCACAGGTAATTTTCGAAAGAGTAAAACTAAGAATTAGACTGTCTTAAAAGAAGGCAGGTTTGAGATTCTGATGGCGGTGTTTGTGAATATAGCTATAACTGTCGTCTGGGATATGATGCCGTTGTCTGTCAGACACGTATCCAAGTTTCAGAGAAACCTACCGTCTCCATCATCAAGGTTAGGTTCTTCTGAAACGCCGGACCATATTTTTCAGACCAGATAGATGAATTATTTAACCTGACAATAAAGGCAACTGGTTCTACTGAAACGTCGGTACTTAACCCTCGAGACTAAACGGAGCCTTGTTTTATTACATTAAAAGGTAAAGTGATCCCGTTACAGGCCCGGTGTGGCCCAGAGGGTGGGTAGAGGTATAGCTCTACTCTTCCATGACCGCGGCACTAGAAGGGGGTGAGTGGTCAGCAGCATGCCCCGGCTGCACTTTATCCCTGGGATAGACCCGGTACCCATTTTACAGGAGGCTGGGTGGGCCCCAGGGCCGGTCTGGATGGGCGGAAAATCTCGTCCCCACCGCGATTCGATCCCGGACCGTCCAGTCCGTAGTCAGTCGCAATACCGACTGAGCTACCCGGCGGACGTTTTATTACATTAAAATAAGCTAAAAACTAGTGCATTTGTCGTGGAATTTGCCCAAGAAGATTGTTCTAGCCGCTTTTCGTTTAGAAGTTTAACCTGACTTACCTGTACCACACGACTTTGTATTTAAACACATACCACAGATAAGAACATTTCACAGACGCAGGCAACTGGCTGTTAGTTTCGTCTTCTGTTTTCCTGTCCGTCCGCTGATAATAACCCACTTGCTCATAAACGTTATGCAGAGTATTTTGATGTTTAGAAATCTTACTAAAGTATTCGTGGGCCGGGTAGCTCAGTCGGTATAGCGACTGACTACCGGGTGGACGGTCCGGGATCGAATCCCGGTAGGGACTAGATTTTCCGCCCGTCCAGACCGGCCCGGAGGCCCACCCAGCATCCTGTAAAATGGGTACCGAGTCTTTCCCGGGATTAGAGGCTGCCGGGGCGTGGGGCTGACCCCTCCAACCCCATCTAGGGTGCCGAGGTCCTAGAAAGAGTAGAGTTAACCTCTACTCACCCTAAGGGCCTTCATGGCCCATAAAAAGGGTGAAAACCTCCCTAGTGAAGCATTCTAGTTCACTGTTTGTGCCTTGTCTATTACGTTACTTCTGAAGCTATATTTATATACGGTATGTTTCAGTACGACACTTGCAGACTGAGCCTTTTCGCTCTTCTCAGTTTCTCCAAATATAGGATGGAATATTACCACATATTAGGACACGGTCCTTCATTTCTCACAATTCACAAATCGACCTACAACTGCAGGTCACAAATTTCCAGCTGCTGACAGTGTCATTAAATACAACCACATACAAAAACTTGTAGCTTGTACGAATATAAATCTTTGTTATGTAAAGACTGCTGCATTCTGGGACGTGACATTGCGTATTGTGGTAAAAATGTACTGATGTTTCGGAGTAACCGGCCGCCTACATTTTCAGAGTATTTTCTACCACCACAATTGAAGTGGTGGCGCAGTTGGTTAAGACACTGTGCTACAAGCCGGAAAGTCGCGGGTTCGTTTCCCGATGGTTTCCTTGGAATTTTTCATTGACATAATCTTTCCGGCCCCACTATGGCACTGGGGTTGAATCAGACTCTGACACAAATGAGTACCAGGAATATTTCCTGGGGCTAAAGGAGGCTGGTGCGTAGGACTGACTTGTCTTGAAATCTGGGCACCCATAGGATCTGTCCAGACCAGTAATGGGATTTCTGTACCTTTACAAGGATGACATTATTGGAGCAGGTGGTACGTACGTACGGAGGGACGACAAATGCCTGCAGAGATTTGGTAGGAAGGACTGAAGGAAGGCCAATTAGAAAGCCTAGCTGTAGATGGAAAAGTCATATTAAGGAGGATCGTGCTTAAAGGAATTGAACGGAGCTGTAGATTAAATTAATCTCCCTCAGGATATGGACAATATATTTTGAACATGGCGGTGAAATTTCTGTTTGCCTAAAAGTGGAATATCTTAACTAGCTAGATACTATTCGCTTCTCTGCCAGATGTTCTTAGAAAATCGTATGTCTCTTATTCTTCATTCTATGCCTTATAATTCAATTATTACAATTCGAACCAAAGAAAGAACATAATTTTATTTAAAACTACGTGCATTCACTGGTTCGAATTGATTTTAAATAAACTGTGTTTATTTGTTGTTTCGAATTGTAATAAAATCTAAAATTTCAAGTGTCTTTCGTTGCTGGCATGCATGTTAATTTGTGGGTACTCACCAACAAATGGGATCTGGCAGAATGGAAGATATGACGAAGAGCACTTTCCTAATATTGTATTTCCACACGAACTGCACGAACTAAACCAACTAAACCAACTTAATGCACAAATTATTGTTTTATAATAAGTTTATTGTATTCCTCTATATGTTTCGGGCACTATTGTGCTCATCATCAGGAGGTCAAAATTATATTATACAGCATCGGGTATCGTCACACTCTGTAGGTGGCCGTCCGGTGCACCGGACGGCCACCTACAGAGTGTGATGACACCAGATGCTGTATAATACAATTTTGACCTCCTGATGATGAGCACAATAGTGCCTGAAATATGTAGAGGAATATAGTAAACTTATTATAAAAGAAGAATTTGTTCGTTAAGTTGGTCAGTTACTAAGATTATACTGAGATGCACAGTCAACAAAACATAAAAAAAAAAAAGAAACCTACAGGGCGTTGTGGATGTCTTGTCTACGCTTTCAGACGCCTCTTTGGAACATCGCATAGCACATATGGTACCCACTTGATATAAAGCGAGCGAAGTTAATTGCAGTTAAGAAGGACAAAGAGGAATTATGCGATTTCAGAGCCCACGAACGCTCACACACAGTCCACCATCACAGCTTTCTTTTTACGTTCTGCTCGAACCTTTTATTCGCATGAAGCCTATAGCCGTACACTGTAATATATTTACATTTCGAAGTCTCACAAAATCGTCAGTAAATTTACAAGTCGGTAGGAAGGAAACAGTCACGTGATTACGAAGCTTCCTGTCAGAATATCAAAAATGCTTTAGGAATCTTTGCATTGAATTCAAATATATAAAGTAATTCCAGTAAACATGACAAGAAATTTAAAAACAGAAAATAACATATGTCATTACAGTATGGTTTTTTTGCAGCTTGTGCTGATGTTGTAGATACGACCGTTCATAATGAAAGCTGAACCAAAGACTTATTTTTAAGTGTCGCCGGCACCAATTTCATGCAGAACGTGTATTCTGCGTGTTCTCTTCCTGTATAGAACTGAACCTGTTGCTCGAAACTTTCCACGTATTTGGAAGTTGTTTTGTATTTGGAAATTGCAAACCAGGAAAGTTTCTTCTGGATTTACAGCGGATGCATGTGAAATCGGTTTCGAACATGTACATATTACGGAGAAAAGCGAAATTGCAGACGGAAACTGAAGGCTGACTGCGCGAACACTGTACCCGGACTTCTAGTGATCCCCCTTCATCACAGGGAATATCGGGGGGTTGGGGGGTGACGTAGACAACAGGGAAGTTACGTCAAATCGAATTTATATAAAACAGCCTCTTGTATGGTAGTCGAATCACTTGATGTTCAACCAGCGCACACACTTTTAGATCCTGCGCGCTGCCTTGATACTTCAGAAAGAAACAAGTGGATAACTTTTTGTGGACTTTCTTAATTACGCGTTACCGGTATCGCCTGACTTCAGGGTCGAAGCTGATTGGCTAAAATGCGCCGCGCCAAGAACTTAAGTTACTCTGTTGGCCAGCCGATATCCATTCTGCCACACGAACCCTGAATCCCTCCTCGGACTGCCCACGGCAGGAATTCGCAATGTGAGCAGAACGGACGTGACTTGCTGATGCAAACTTTCATAAAAAAATATATACGGGTTTTAAATAAAACCCTTACGTCTCAGGGAACGGGCGGTTTCAACACACATAACAACCTTTGCGACAGTTCGAGAGTTGGCGACGCGTTGAGTCAGTTCAGTATAATAATCCGACAGGAAGTGATAAACGGTAAGGGCCAGACAACCTAAGGGCCTCTTAACGTGGGACTCTAACAATCGTTACTCAACAGTAAACCTTTCGCCTTCACAGCGTGGGCGTGGGTCCCCTACCCTCGGCTAAAGCTTGCGTTGAGAACTCTAAGCCACAACCGTACAGATTTTCTCAATAACGTAATTCCCCGTAACTTTCCAACTGGTCGTTTTTTGTTAAGTGTTTACTTTATAACAAGCCTGTGGTCAATATTTTGCACAACTAGAAGCATGTAGAACAGAAAATTCTGTCTCGAATAACAGATTTAACTCGCCGTCACAAAACGCGACTGCATGTCAGCCCATTATTAGTTAACCTGAATACGTCTGTTAGTGGTCACAAACACCTAACGACCTGCCTTCCCCCTCTGACAGCACCGCCAAGGTCAAAGACGCACTCCTGAGTAAACAACAGTACCTACCCTTCCTCCTTCCGTTTATTCATTGTGCTACTATGAATTCCCTTCTTCTACAGTGACTGATACGTAGAACTACAGGCAAGGTTGCGGAGTTCTGTTTACCAGACATGTTCTGGGAAGCAGTTAATCCATTGAAAGAAATCACAAATACACCTAACGTGACCTCATAAATAAAAAGTAAATATTAAGAGAAGCTTATCTGTAGGTCGTTTTGCTGTATCTTGTTGTAGATAGGCACTGTAAGACTGCTAAGTATTCGTTTCTCAGCACTGTGGGTTGCCGCTACTGCCTTCCTGCTCTTCAACACACCCTCCGTCAGTGCTTAGGCAGTTCAGTGTTGCAGAAGAATCTGTCGGACCCATCTCCAGCTTTTTTATGCTTTACCTCTAAGCTTTTTTTTTTTTTTTTGTTATTCCCTTGTCACCATCTTTCAGGCCCACAGGTTTCCACTCAAACAGACCTACACCGCTTTAGGCCCAGGAGGTCTACTTTCTACTTTCTCGCCGCAGTGACCGTTTTCCTCTCGTATCTTGCTTACCTTTTTACCTTGAAGATATAGGCAGCCGATTCTACCGAAACATTTGTAGCCTTCCTATAAAACAGACTATTCGACGTCACATTCCAAAATATAGTAAGCTTGGTATTCACTGCTGTGAGAACATCGAATTTTACAAAATCATAAGTATTTTTTTCGCTGAAGCATTTACGTACCAGTGTTTTAAAGATTACTGGAAGAAAAAGTGGCTGATGTTACCGCGCGAGATATTTTGTTCGTGGTGCGAACAGTGCTGGGACACTAGGTGGCGCAGTTGGTTGAGGCACTGCACTACAAACCGGAAGGTTGAGGGTTCGATTCACGATGGTGTCATAGGAATATTTCATTGACATAATCCTTCCAGCCGCACTATGGTCCTGGGGTTGACTCAACCTGTAACAGAAATGAGTAATGGTAAAGTTTTACCGTTACAGGTCCGATGTGGCCCAGAGGGTGGGTAGAGGTATAGCTCTACTCTTCCATGACCGCGGCACTAGAAGGGGGTGAGTGGTCAGCAACACGTCCGGCCGCACTTTACCCCTGGGAAAGACCCGGTACCCATTTTGCAGGAGGCTGGGTGGGCCCCAGGGCCGGTCTGGACGGGCGGAAAATCTCGTCCCCACCGGGATTCGATCCCGGACCGTCTACCTCGTATTCAGACGCTATACCGATAGAGCTACCCGGCCCACACAGAAATGAGTACCAGGATGATTTCCTGGGGGTAAAGTCGGTCGGTGCTTAGGTCTGACAACCTTACCACCTTCATGTGTCGATTGTCTTAAAATCTGAGAACCTCAGTTTCCTGGAACCCTCAGGGCTTGTACAAGTCTGTAAGGGGATTTCTTTACCTTTACCTTAAACGCGAACAGTGTTAAAGCTGGGCGGCCCCAGCAATGTGACGGTCTTGGTGTTAGACTCAGCAGTCGCAGAACTAAACACCCGCCGTAACAAACCAAAGACGGAGACTTCTTTCTCCGCCCTTGTCCGAAATAAAATTCAGATTCTCCGATCATCCACTCCATAGCCTAATCACTGTGCCGCTTCGCTACCAGGCTTGCATACTGGTTACCTCATAGGTGACGGTCGCTTCTAGACTGCCCTGTCAGGTAATTTTCTGGACTGACATGTGTCATTAAATCTACATTCTTGAGCTCAGTCGCCGCTAACAGCTACGACTTGACGAGGACATCCTACTGAGGTTCTTCCGCCTCCTCACAGAAATAGCTGTTGATTCCCATCCCCACCCACCCACCCCCCACCCCGATTCAGTGTTTTTTTACTCTAAGTGCTTGGTAACGGATATCAGCAGAGAAATGGCTGTGCGAATGTGGGTTTCTGTGGCACGGCTTCGAAGTTTCGAAATTAGTGTGTCATCTATAAAATCCATATTTACGCTGTCGCGTTTTTTCATGGAAACTGAAGGTTCATGCTTGAATCTACAGAAGTTTGTCATTACTTCCTACTCAAGCCAGCTAAGTCTAATCTACTCTTATGTTCCCGCCGCATTCTAACTCTCGTATAAATTGCACTATCATCCACGAACTTACGCACGTGCCTCTCGAGTGGAATCATCTTGCTAACACTTGCTTATCAAAATTTTGTGTGCATTTCACGTCTTCCTTATGTCCCACTCATCTCATCCTTTTTGACGTAAAAGCCCTAATATCATTTTGGTGAAGAATATTAATTGTAAAGCTATTCTTTTTGCAGTTTTAAGCGGACTCCTCACTTTTATAAAAAATACTTTCCTCAGGGATTTGCTTACAGCTTATTTTCTGCCCTGTATGTGAGAGACCAGATCCCAGCAAACGATAGCTATCATAGCCTGCTTGACTTTAAAATTAAAGGCATTGCGAACTTTCGAAAAGCCAGAAACTACAGAGTGCGGCACAGAAATGGACTTTTTTTTTAGAATCAGCTTTTCGAACCGCCCAGACAGGGGGCCATTTTTCCCCCTGCGTCGTGATATCTGTGCTGCAGCATTTAGTAATTATGGAGCAGTGGATGGACGCCCAAGGAGACCTCACTATTAAAGCTAGTCACAGAAGCGACAAATACTGTGGGTCAACGACTATTTCGTTGGAATTTCCAAATAAACTACGACAATCCTCTGCCATCAGCCCACGCCATCAAGACATGGATTACAAATAAATAAATAAATAAAAATATTTCTTAACTTGTTCGTGACATTGCAAAAGGTTCAATACGTTTTAGTCAAGCTGAAAATTCCCCTACAATACCGGCGAAAGAGGGGAAAGTCGATACAAGTTACCGATGCCCGGCGATCCAGAAGGGGTCCTGGGGCCCGAATATGTTGCATATTGCATGTATATTTTCGTCTTTCTCTGTAGTAGATATTATTATTTGTCGATTGCATAAGCAATTCTTTCGGCCCAAGCTCAAGTCATTCTGCAAGAGACAGTCAGTATTTCCAATTTGTATAAAGATTTTTAGCCCATCCACCTTTTCTGGAAGGGGAGAGAGGGGGGATTTTTTTTATCGAGATCCGGACTTGTTCCAGCATCCCTGTACCTCTACACATATACACATTTATTTTTACAAGGCTTTTGTTTTCCCCCGACGTACTTTGTCTAAATTTTTCCTAAATTCCTTGCTTGTGTTGTACTTGTGAAATTTCATAATTTCCTACATGTGAATGCTCAGTCACTTTTAGCCATTTTTATATACAAAATCCATTTTCTACTTTTCAAATTCTGAGGAGCTCAATCATATGCTACTTAAATCCTCTTTACTTAAACATTCGGAGAATTTCCGTTATCCACTCCTGCTCTAATTCCTCTTAATCCCAAAATATCTGTTTTCAACCAAGCCAGCATATTCTTTTCTTTTCTACAGCAACGTTCTAAATATTCTTACATTTTTTATATCATTCCTAATGCACACACATGTCATATCGTCACAAAATCTAATGAAATTTTTTTAGGAAATTTCCGAGAATACGTTAAGCTTCTTATGTTACTAAATCTTATTTTATCATCTTCTTTATTGTGCTGGTTTTATTTTCCTGCAAAACACGGATTAAGCACTTCGAGATAACCGGTTCGGCCCCGTAAAAACAGCTTCAGTTCAAAGAATAAACAGCGGAACATATCGAAACCGCCAGGGCTGCTCCAAAACCAAGTTATCCAAGCAACTTCATTAAAACTCTCAGACAGGACTGTAAGCTTCACTATACTCCACTCCTACAAGAGCCAGGTAGTGCAGGAATTAGCAGAATGCCATTTAGTCAGCCACACAAATTTTTGTCGTAAATTCATAATACATGTGAACGCGTATGAAGTTCACGATCTGTTTATGGGTAAAGGAGGTAATTTTTATCTCTCCAGATTCTTGACAAAGCAAATTTTTGAGTCACTGGATAAATGAAACACCCACCGCCTGAGGCAGAAACCAATATATATTGTGCACGTTATAGGGTGGTTTGCTTTATCCTCTGTGTCCATGTGGTTCAGACTTTTTCACACAAGATTTAAATCACTTTCCTGAAGTCAACTAGTACAAGGTTTTTCAACAATATGGGGCGAGTTCGCATAAGGCCATAAATTCAATTAGCGCAGTAAAACATTCTTAATCACTTTCTACCCAGGATTTTTTTTTATCCCCCAGTATCATTGCAATCTGTCGGAGGACATTCAGCAATCGTGTTTGACGGTCACTATTAAAGGCATGAAAGGAAATATATCCAGTGATGTACCTCCTATATTAAGCTCAATCACATTGATTGATTGGGTATGGTTCCTCATTCATGAGGTTTTCTAGATCACACACAACGACGCACCACCGTCGGTAGAACTCCTCTGGATGAGTGATCAGTTCGTCACAGAGACCTCTACCTGACAACACAAAACACTCACAACAGACAAACATCCATGCCCCCGGTGGGATTTTTTTTTTTTTATTGATCATTACTGTACATAATTATTTCATTGTTTCCTCATGGAGGAATAAATAATATTCATTATACAGTTAACCATTTTTAAGAAGAGTATTGACTCGGTAATTCTGATGTTATTTTGACAGCGGATA
>Ga0123355_10014821_pt1 | contig 12209 bp, 9 predicted proteins | sample TergutEmb28metaG_3_FD_89872 | JGI IMG/M metagenome (GOLD analysis project Ga0123355, IMG submission 89872) | Embiratermes neotenicus P1 segment gut microbial communities from Petit-Saut dam, French Guiana - Emb289 P1 | ecosystem: Host-associated > Arthropoda: Insects > Digestive system > Gut ...
AAAGTACAGATATTAACATTACAGAAAACACATATTCCTGCCAGTTTCAATACAAATTTGGTAATCAGTAAGTGTGTAACAGCTGTCAAAGTTTCAAACTTCACTGGCCATTATCTCCCAAACTGTTCAACTTTGGATATAGGTGTTTTGGGTTATATCGGTATAGTTTAACATAAGGAACACTCTCCCGAAGTCTGGTCCGTTCCTCCTGTTACACCCTGTATAGTGTAATGAAGCTTAAATTGCATACTGGCTAATGCAGTTACACAGTTACAGAGCTACGAATTTTTCCACTGAGTAAAAGGAGTGCAGAAGAAGAAGTGATTTCAATTCCTTCTTAAAGGTCTTATAACTGTCTGTCTGTTTTGTGTACCGGGAAGTTTGTTATATAATTTAGTGTCCATGTTTATTACACTTCTCTTATATAAATCAGTATTGTGTGATTGGATGTGGATATCCATCTTTCTTCGTGTCTTGTGAGCATGAATGTTTGAATTTAGCTCTACAAACTGGTGGCGTTTCCTTATATAACATATAACTTCCATTATATACAGTGAAACCAAGGTGAGAATATTCAATTCTTTAAATAGCTGTCTGTAGGATGTTCTGTGCTTACTGCTACCGTTGGTCTTATCACTCGTTTTTCAATTCTAAGCATTCTAGCAGTCAATTCACCCCCTGCTCCTCCCCAAAATAATATACCAAACCGGAGAAGTGAGTTAAATTTTGTAAAGTAAATGTTTTGAATCAAATTCGGACTCAAAAACCTCCTTAAGAGATTTTATCACAAAAGCCACCTCACACAACACAATTTACCTGTCAGTAACTGTACATGACAGTGCCACTTTAGTTTATCTGTAATTTGAATGCCAAGAAATTTTATTTCAGCTGTGTAATCCACGTTCATGTTGTTAAAAGTCACTAAAGGTTTTACTGAAACATCTGTTTGTTATGATAACAACATTACTGCTGTTTTTCCTGCATTTATCAAGAGGTCGTTCCTGTTAAACCCAGTTTCTAATTCTGCAACTACCCTGTCAATTTTGGTTTGAAGCAATCTTTCATCACTGTCTGAAATTAACACATTAATATCATCAACAAACATAACCAAATTTGTATCTTGGATATTTACAGGAAGGTCATTTATATATAATTCATATGGAATTTGTACTGCAGATGGTTAAATATGAATAATTTTAAATCATCAACACTAGATATATGTAACTGAGGTTAAAATGTAAATGGAACTTTCTTGTTGGATCGGTTTGTCACAGTTGTATGGCCAGTTCTTTAACTTGCTGTCTAACACAATGACATGTGCAGGAAGTGACAACCAGATACAAGGGATAGATGTAATTAGGGTAGTGGTACAGTTTTGAGGATTGGACATGAGGTTTAACTGGCATCCCAAAAAGATTATGTTATGAAACACAAAACCTCACAGCATATATATATATAGCTCATCAGGATAGGTGCTGACAGAAGTGTTCCTTCAGTTCTTTGCATTGGAGGTACTTTGTAATTCTGTCGTGTTGTCAGAAGTTCTTGCTGCCTAGTTATTTAATTTGCAGATAGTGTGCACAATTGACACACATTGTGAGGTATGATATTTCTATCATAATCCACAGAATAGTACATCTGTCCATTCCTTTCATATGAATTTTTGTTCTTTCTCTCAGTTTTGTATGCCAGAATAATGCATTTTAGATAACACTCTCTGGTTTTATTTTTTGTTCTGTAAACCAGTAGTAAAGTTAAGGACAAAATTAAAAAAAAAAAATTACATATAGAGAGTGAACGTGTATCAGATTGGTGCAATATTGTATGCATCATGTACATATTATGTATCATTTAACATATTCAGAGCAGATAAACATAAAGTTCACCTTGTAGCTGGACATGAAGGCCCAGAGGGGAAGCAGAGGTGTAGCTCTACTCTCTTCTTATCCCTGGCACTAGATGGGGGTGGGTGGTCAATGTCATGGCCCTGGCCACTTTACTCCTGGGAAAGACTTGGTACCCATTGTACAGGAGGCTGGGTGGGCCCTGGCCATTTGCACAGGTGCAGAAAATCTTGTCCCCCACTGGGATTCAATCCCCAGACCGTCCAGCCTGTAGCAAGTCACTATACTATAGAGCAGTGATTATCAGTACCATTTTTGCAGCAATGAACATGTGATCAGTGCATTCTACTTCTACTATTACTGTTATGCCAATCATGTTGATAATAACTTCCTGTCTTGGATTTTTTTTCCAGCTATGGCGACTGTTAACAACCTTCCTCTTTTTTGGAACAGTAGGTTTCAATTTTTTCTTCAACATGATATTTACCTATCGGTACTGCCGTATGCTAGAGGAAGGTTCGTTCCGAGGGCGTACTGCTGATTTTGTGATGATGTTTCTCTTTGGAGGAATCTGTATGATCGTATCCTTAAACTTTGCCCAAGACTGAGCCTTAGGTTGTCAGCCATTCTTCTTTTATGGGCCAAACTGAAAATTTCTACAACGAAGAATGGTCATACTGCAGTCAGTATAGTCTCAGTATAAGCACCCATGAGTGAAAAGTTTACAAATGTGACTTATTTTATGAACATTTTTCTGTTGTTACACATTTGTGAAAACATAACAAATGTGCACACAACTTGAGTTATGAATCCAATAAAATATTCTTTGGCTATCAGCCATGGCAGGTTGTTGAAAGGTGACTAACTGAACATTTTGAGGATCGTCTCTGTCCTTGTCATCAGGGAACTGACTTATTATCCATGATGTCCAAATAGATATTCATCACATTTAGTAGGGCAGATACACATACTGTAGAGTACTACATTAAGTTTTAAAAGTGTATATATGTAAACAGACTGTATGGGTACACTTGTGTAACTCATTAATTTAAATGCAGTGTACTCTGCATCTGCACTTGAGGCACCAAGTCCTCAATAGATGAGCATAGTAAGGTACATACAAGTTTGATATGTTGGCCTTGTTGGACTCTTGCCATGGCCCGTACAGTTTTTCTGTACCCCTCAGGAACCTGCAATTCTTGAAGAGAACTCAATATTGAATTGTTAGCACATGTTCAAATATAACATAATTTCTGAACTCAGTCTGAAAGCCATATTCATGTATTATGTAATAATGTTTACCTTGACAGGCAGATGTAGATCTTTGCATTTTTTGTAAATCTGTTGTTCCTTGGTCAAGCTTTTACTATCATGTTGGTGTATGTGTGGTCTCGTAGAAATCCTTTCGTAAGAATGAATTTCTTCGGACTGATCAACTTCCAGGTATGTACAAACAAAAGTTAAATATTCTGATAACCTAACTAATGTTTAACTACTTATCCATTCCACTTAGAACACCAGAGTATGGTGCTGTCAGCCAAGCTTTTCAGGGAAGAGATGAGTATTTAAATTATGAGATTTTAATGTTTTAGTGTCAGGCGAGGAGGTTCTGTGTATATTTTATTGCATTTGACTACAGTGGGAGCTGCAAAACATTAAAATCTCAGGAAAGAATCACTCAGTGCTAGAACATGTGACAATATTGTAGTTGTACACTATTTGCATGTAGGAATATGCATTGTGAAGAATCATATTATATACTCTAGTATCAAGTGGAATCAAGTACAGACACACACAGTTTAAGCAGTTTCAGACTTACACAGTTTTCCAACAATAATAATAATAATTTAAACTACACACCAAACATTTCCCTATGGGAATGAAAGCACTGTGAGGTGGAAGAATACTGCTGGATGAGAGCTGTCACAGTCACTTATTGGCAAACAGATTGAAGAAGCAGCTAATAAAGGAAAGGGGGTAAACTAAGATATTCATAGTGAATATATTCTGCATGTATGATGATTCAGTACATGTATATAGTTGACCATATATTCAATTCCAGCTTTCAGAAACCTAATTATTGCCCAAATTGGAGTGTCTTTTTGAGACTAGCAGTGATGTTTCTGTACATAGTAAACTTAACACATGCTGTAAATGAATCTGGTTATTCCATCCATTATCGTTCTCCACATACTGTTCAGCTATGTGTTTATGCAGCAGGACTGTAGTGTGTTCAAGTTATGTACAGAATTTCTGGATGGGTAACTAAATTTTGTCAAAGTCATTAAGATAAAATATATGCCCACAAGAAATGTGAACCTTAATAGAAACTAAAGCAATACTTTTCCTCTCATCCATTGTATTTTCAGGCACCATACTTACCATGGGTGCTACTAGGATTTTCAGTGCTATTAGGCAATGCCGTCTGGGTAGACCTTGTAGGTATGGCTGTGGGACACACATATTATTTTGTGGAAGATGTATTCCCAAACCAGCGTGGAGGGTTCCGCTTGCTCAACACGCCACAAGTATTGTAAGTCTTTATACTCATATATTAGATTCAGTTCAGTTTTTAGATTCCATCATGCTTTTCTGGCCAGGCACTGCATTTGAATTTAATATGTGCAAGTCCACAAAATGGTGTCATGTGCATAGAAAATATTCAAGTTAAACATTTCTGTGGAAATTAATTTACACAGTCAGTGCAATACATACTGCTTTCAACAGCATAATAATTTACACAATACAGAAGGTTACTGTATGTGCCCATGTTCAAAATGAAGCTTATTAGGAGCCCCATTATTAGCGTTGCTTTGAACTTGTATCCAAAAGAATATTTGATTGCTTTCTTCCTGTTTGGTATATATAATTCATCTTATATGGTTTTTAAACGTGTAACAGACACTTGTGTTATTTTCCATGGGTATAAGGATACAGTGAGAATCAGAAGTAATTAAAGTTATCACAGTGTAATTACGTAAACTGTCGAGAACATTCTGACATTTCAACTTTGTTTTAGGAAAGCTCTGTTTGATGCTCACCCTCAGGACCCAGACTATACACCCTTGCCAGAAGATCGGCCAGGTGGTTTTGACTGGGGAGAACGTCGCCCAAATCGACAGTGACAGATACAAGAATTAATTTACTGCTGGCCTTACCAGCTTGCCAAAGATGAAGACAATGTACAAATTGAAATTCCACCCACTTACTTCATCAGTGTATGATTTTATGTTTCATGATATAGTACTATATGTACTATAAGAGTTCATAAAATCTTATTCGTCACGTACTGTTATGTTATTACAAGAAATATACTTCCACAGCGCTGTATAGTACTTTGTTTTGATAGTATAGACTGCAAAAGAAAATGGGACATTGGAAGACTTGTATTTACAGTAATAAGTTTGGTTTTGAAGCTGTTTCATGAAGAGCACAATCAGTGTCAAATATATATTTATAAAAAAGATGACATCTGTGTATACAGTGAATTAAAGGTCTTACAACTGCTGTGATAAGTGGCAGCTGGAAAAGGCCTATTCTTGTAATGCAACTGTAATACGTTTTGTCTAACGTCTAATAAAAGTTTTACTGTTCGTGATTTTGTACTCACAGCCATGTTACATACCACGATAAGTGGGCCCATCAGTACAGATGGTGTGTCCTCAGGTTGTGGATGGAGGAGGCAACTTCCACATATGGAGGGTAGCTGTGAATAGACAGACAGCAGACAACGGGTTGTCCTCCAGCTTGGGTGGATGAAGGGCTAACAACTCATCACTGTAGAAACTTAGCATGTTACAAAATGGAATACAGTCCCAGACCCTTACAGATCCTTTTCAACATCATAAGCAATGGAAAGTGCACGAGATTTGGCACTTGGAAATTGAGCAGCCTGTGTTGGTTAGAGTCATTTAAGACAGTGGCCAGAGAATTAGTGAAGTACAGATTATATTTTGGAAGTTAGATGGGACAAGGAAGGAGCAGTGGATTACACTCTTTTCTATGGGAACAAAAGTGAAAATCATCAATGAGGGACAGGATTTTGTAGATACCAGGCGATCATATCGGCAATTAAGACAGCGGAGTTTGTTAGTAATAGGGTAGTAATATGTTGCTGAGAGAACACTGTTGTGATATTACTGTTCTGAATATGCATGCACCAAATGTGGATAAAAGGGGTGACTCAAGCGACAGCTTCTATTAAGAGTTATAACAGGTATTCCATCACTTTCCTAAGTACCATGTGGAAATTTTTAAGAGACTTTAATACAAACCTGGGAAGAGAAGAAGTTTCCAAACTAACAATTGGGAATGAGAGTGTACATGAACATAGTAAGGATAAGGGTGTTAGAGGAGGAAATTCTGCCACATCAAAAAGTTCAGTTGTTACAAACATAATGGACCTGCACAGAAACATTCATAATACACATGCAAATCTCCCAATAAGAAGACTCAAAATCAGATTGATAACAGATAACAGGAGATAGCATTCATTTACACCTGACATCCAATCTTTCTCGGAGTTGATGGTGCTACTGATCAATCTCTGGTGGTTAAAGAAGTTAGTGAGAGACTGTTGGTAAGTAAACGAGCAGCACATAAGTTTGGTATGGACAGAAACTTGAGCAGCTAAATGAATGAGGTGAAAGTCTGCGGAACAGTATCAGCTTAAAATCTCAAGCAGGTTTGCAGCTTTGGCGAACTTGTGACAGTCGGGGCCATAAATAGTGATTGATAACATATCAGAATGTCAAAATCTTAGCTACAGACAGTCTAGGTCCGTGTGAACAGAAGCTGCATAAATTCTGATTTCATGAAGAATGTTAAAAATCTGTGTATCAAAGGAAGCAGGCTAAACTGAAGTTGTTACAGCATCCACGCCAAATTAATGTAGATAATTTAAGTAATGTAAGATCTGCAACTAGTAAAAATTTCAAGAACGAAAAGATGCAGTTTTTTTAAGATTAACATTAACTAACATTAAGGGGAGGGGCCAAATTTTAGAAGGGTTATGGGCCTAGAACTAAGTAGAGGTTCAAAAGGCTGATCTGCTTGCAGATTCCCACAGGATCAGGAGTGTTCTGTCATCTTATCTGTACTGTTACATGATATAGCTCTTAAGCTATATATAGCAAATACGGTGCTAGTGCATTTGAGAAGTGTATTCTGTTGAACAAACAGTGTTCGTTTGCAGTACTTTTGCAAATTACACATTGTGGAAAATATGCCCCATGTGTACAGTGCTGTGTAACAATATACAGATTAGTAAAAAAAAAAAAATAATGAACTGGAGGTTCAGTACTGGACAAAACACAAGACAGAAATTTGTATTGTTCTTGGATGATGAAAGTTTTACATTGATTAGGAACATAAAAAAGTAAAATAACAGATGATGGTGTTATGAAAATCCCCATGCATTCCACACAGCTTCCTTTCTTTTCCTCTATATGCCAAGAATGTAAACATATCATTGAAATTCATCAATAATCAACCACCACACACTACTGATTGTTTAAAATCACAATTACAGCTACCTATGTCAGCATTATTGAAGCCCAATTTAGGCTATTTACAATCACAGGGAAAAATATCTGGTTTTAAAAAGCAAATAGTTGCATTTGACAGTTAATTACCGATACTCCACATGTAAAAAACGCAACGGGATGCCCCACATTTACTTAAAATTTTGGGACCCCTGATTTTCAAAGAAACAAATTCCAACCATTACATTAAATCAAGCATGACTCCATTATTCAGGGAAATAACAGAAACAGAGAATATGTAGTAAAATCCACATTCTTTTCAAGAACTGACAGATTATACTGGAAGATAAACTGCCACTATATCAAGGGAACAGCTGTACTGCACGCCCAGAAATATTTTCAGAAAATGAAAGGCCCGCTTAGATGCTGGAGGTCAGCACTTCAAAATCTTTGTATGAAATAGGGCAAACTGAAGTGCTGGTACAAACAAAAAGACAAGTTCCCAGTGAATGCAGGCTTTGAATGTGATACAGCTGTAATGATAGCTGCTATGCTGAGCATAAAGCTTAGTGAGACCCTGTAATGGTACCAGTGTAATAGGTATAGTTGTCCATGCCCATTTACGCAATGTGGCATTAAGACATGATCCCCTGGCACCAGCCTAATAGCATGTTTGGTGGACCCCACAGCTGGTGTAGATGGTCTGAAGTAAAGTTTCTACCCCTTCCTAAAGACCATGGGAAGCTCAATGCATTGGAGTCTAGAATTATATCTCCCTGTATTTTATTAAACACAGTCATTCCTTCACAAAGATTCACATGAAATTTTGCTCACATCAAAGCACATACCTCCACTTGATTCATCATCTCAATTCAAACTTCCATGTTTAAAATCTTCTGAAGCAGTCCTCGGGAATTATTTATGCCACCAGAAACAACAATAAAAGAAGGAAAAATGATAATTTCCCCACTGCTGTTTAAAGGACATATTTCTATTAATTTTAGGCCAGTTTCTCCCAAACTTTTTTTTCTTGCAGACCCCTTCTGGCTTTGAAAAATAACCACAGATCCTCACATGAACAAAATATATGAATACACATCAGCAGCATATGTAACAATACACTGCATGATTTGACCTTAATTAAACTAACAGTCACTCACTTCATGGACACAGGAACTTTTCTTAATTAGATATTCTAGCAGTCATACGAAATAAACATATTGTCAATTAAAGAAATTTCACAATTATTTCTAACAAAACATTATTCCTTTAAATGAAAATGTAAGTAAACTTCAAAGTAACCATTACATAAATGTACCCATGGATCCCCTGGGTGTTGGTTGTGGATCCCTTGGGATCTGTGGAGCACACTTTGGGAACCACTGATTTTAGGGAACCATATTCTTGAATTAGGATTTGTTTTTATTATTATTCAGCTGTTGCTTTGAAAACACCCGTTCGAGTGGGGACTGCCTGTAATATATCCAAAAATGGCTCAAATACAAGTGTGTATCTTAATCCCTTGCATTAAAATGTTACGTTTCACTAATGAGACAGGACTGCACCTATTCTTGTCACTGTTAACATACATCCATTAATTATTTAGCTTGTACATTTGTCACAAGAATCTTATTTTCTGACCTTCAAAGCAGTTTTCTTGTCAATCACATACCACAATACCATAGAAAAATATAACAACAAATCCCATGACAATGGCATTACTGCAGACCTTTTTTAAGGACTAATGGTCAACAGTAGCAGTATCACATTACAATTTTTTTTTTTTCCCAGTTACCTTCATTAATGTTGACAGGCAATTAATGTGAAAGAAAAACCACAAGAAAGTGAGGGGATGGGTTTCCATATGAATGGCACAAAGTGTGGGGAAATCATATGATATGGTGTCATTCATGAGTAAAAATCTGGCTGTGAAAAAAGCACAGGGGATCCTTTTCTTAACAGATAATGATGGAGATGCTGTATGTGGCAATGGGTGTGTCCCTTACAGCAATAATACAGCTCAGAACAATGTTGTTCAGAATATATGTGCCATTAATAAATCACTGGTCAGATGTTACAACAATGTTACATTCACCCTGAAGATAGTGATGGCAGCATACACCAAAATGTTGGAACAGCTTCAACAAATGACGTGGATGAAGACCAAAGGCTTAAGTTACCAATACCAAGCAACATGCATTTAGAGGGGTTGACGTATGCTGGATCTACCCATCAAACATTTCTCCACAAGATACATACAGCCTATCCACATCATTGTAATTGTACTTTGTCCTGACATCTCCCTGCACTTCGACATTAGAACATCTCAATGTTACGTTAAAATGACGGCCCTCATACCAGTAACTGTTTTAAATTTACTTTAGAGAAATTAGAGGCAGGTGAGAACATTAGCAAACAAGTCAATTTTCCCATCACTGGTGTTGACTTTTTACCCATAAACAGATGAATAATTAAGTGGTTTTATTCAGCCCTGTGCATCCACATTGCTGGACTGTAACTACAAGTTCAATAGCTATAGAGACTGTTAAAACTTCACTGTTTGCCATTCATGGGTCACAGGCTCTTTGATCATGGCATTCATAAGACACTGATAAACATGAATCTAGGATTCAATGCAAATACCTTCCAAATAAACAGAAGTGATCAGGTCGTTTGTCAGATGTTAGCAAGGGTCTGAAGAGGTATGTATGCAGGTAAAAGGGAGTAAGTGAAGTTATGAATATACTTCCAACAGAGTAAACATTTTAATAAAAGAGTTATAATGCCCCCTGTCCCAATCAAGGTGATCCAAGCAATAACCCCGCCATGCTGACTGCAACTACATGCAGCTCAGCTAGCAAGTAATGCGGTCACCAGTATATATATCACAAGCATTACCATGTGATGATGGATGTATAATAAAGAACACCTGAAGTGATCACAGCCATTTATCAAATTATAAATACATACAACACATAACCAGAGAAATTCTGTAAATTTTGACTGGAATGTCTTCTGATTTTATTAATACTTAACGAAATAAACAGAGAATTTAGCCTATCAAGAAAGCTACAGATCTAATTTGCTGATATATTTTAAATGCTCATATTACCATGTGTTTCATAAAATTATGTAAATTCTGAAGTCTGTTTCATAAATATTTAACCTCTTGCTCTTCCTAGCATAGTACAGCATGCCAACATTAAAATGGCCCTTCTCGTTATCATGTACTGAAATGTAATGTAAAATTTAAATAACCACTAAAGACACATATGATGACACCATGAAACAGTGTTTTAAATAAAAAAGGCAAAGAATTAACTTATTTTAACATGGAATACAAATATCTTACAGTAATTCCTATACAATATGGCTGTGGGCAAATGTATTTGTTACTGATGAGCCCAACTTCATGGCAGGAGCCTTTTATTCTTCTGTCTGACAATACACATGCAAAATAATTAACTGCAAATTTAATTTGTTGTGATTTGCAAACACTATGGGAAGTAATTCTTTTAACATTAGGAATAATTTTATTCAATCTGACAGGACTAGGAAAGGTGTTATCACACATGAACAAAATAAATAGGGATATCAATTGATAAGAGTTTTCATACTGATGTACAAGTGTGACAGCCATACCAAATCATCCCATAAGTTAACGGACACCTTACACTCTCTTTCATTCACAAAGCAACATAATTCAATTAAAACTTAATATTTTCTTGTATAGGATTTAAGGCTTTCATGGCAGTGAAAATTTACATTGTGACTTTTGTGTTATGGCATCATGTGCTTTCATATACCCTGAAACTGGAAGCAACCTCTTTTTCCACCACCTAAGAAACTACATGGTGCCATAACCCACAAGTTCCAAACTGGAATATTTTACTGCAATTTCCAAAAATGTGACAAGGAGGTCAGTAACTTTCTGTTGACAATTTTACTGAATGACTTAAGGGAAGGGGGGGAGCACTGCTTTATATAATGATAGTGACAGTCTTTAATTTTGTGGTTTGTTTATCAAGTGGTATCAGACAGTGTAAATGGAAGTTGAATGAATACGAATATGGACCACTGGTGAAATGATGACAACAGGGTAAAGCCAAAGGTCTTAGCAAAAACCTATCCTGTCCACCACAAATCACACTGCCCTGGCATTGAACTTGGGTCTTCAGTGAGTAACTAACTGCCTTATCATTCACATGCCCTAACAAATACGTTTCTCTCCAAGGTACAAAACTGTATGCTGTCTGTACGGTATAGGTACACCACAAAAAGTTGTGAGTGTATGCATGTAGGACACGTGGGTAACTATGTCCATGCAGAATGCATTGTTACTGAACACTAGTCCTGTCTCACAGACATCATTTATGTCCAATTTCATTCCCCTATCATGCAAGTAACAGGACTAACATTTTTGGCATGCAGAATAGCATGAAGTTCCACTGCCCCACATATCCATCTCTGACTACTTCCCATGACATGTCTATAATACTTAAAGGCATTAGTTAATTTATTTTTTTTACAGCTGAGACCTGCCAAAATACTTCATTGAACGAACACAACATTTAAAAATGCCCTCTCCATGATAAAACATTCAGAACATTGGGAATGTGATGTTCCATTTGGACATCAGCAAGCCACTTGTGTATCATGTTCTAGATTATTATTAACCCTCTGACGCCTAATGACGACTATAGTGGTCATACCGCACCGCTAACCTCTAAATGTTGCATTTTATATATTTATTCAATACATATAGGTACTGAATATTTTAAACATGGTATATACTGTCCGTTTTTTCCTCTTCAAAATGCAGTTTGTTTCATAAATCTAACGTATTTGGTTCCTGTATTATTCACATTTTATATACAGGGTG
>Ga0123355_10014823_pt1 | contig 12208 bp, 8 predicted proteins | sample TergutEmb28metaG_3_FD_89872 | JGI IMG/M metagenome (GOLD analysis project Ga0123355, IMG submission 89872) | Embiratermes neotenicus P1 segment gut microbial communities from Petit-Saut dam, French Guiana - Emb289 P1 | ecosystem: Host-associated > Arthropoda: Insects > Digestive system > Gut ...
ACTGTGTACAGTTTTTTGTAATTTTTTTTTTTACAATCATTAATTCACTCACGCTTTCACCCCAGTCTTTCACTTCTCATCACTTACTACTCCTATAAACCTTTTCCATAAAGATGCCCCCACCCTCCCTATACTGCACTTCACTTCACTTCATTCAACTTCACTTTGCTTTGTTCACTTCACTTCACTTTATTTCACTTCGCTACACTTCACATTAGATAGCTTTTCACTTCACTAGATTTCACTTTTCTGCACTTTTCGATGATTTCCAGCACACTTTACTTCCTTTTAATTCAACTCAATTATCACTTTCCTTACCCTCTTTTTAAAAGTGATTGGTTTGCAGGCGAGAATCCCTAACACTTCTGCCGGTAACTGGTTCCAATGTTGGATGGTCCTATTTGCAAAAGAATATTTCCCTATATCCGTCCTTTGTCTCCTACTCCTAATTTTCCTTTCATGATCTACCCTGCTCAGATAGTGTGGCCATTGTAATCTGTCACCAATAGGCTTCCGTACGCTTTGAAGAGGGCACATATGCATGATAACTTTCTACGCGACGCCAAAGTTTCCCATTTCAGACTGTTCCTATGATGTGCAAATTTGGCTGCTTTCTTTTGCACCCTGTCTAAGGCACTTATTTGTCCCTCCCTGTATGGATCCCAGCACACTGCCCCATATTCAAGAAACACACGTACAAGTGACATGTAGGCAAAGCTTTTGGTATTACTATTACCCTTTTTTAGTATTTGCAATTGTGAAATGTAGTGCTTTTCAGGCCTTTTTCACCGTGTAGTTAACTTGATCCGCCCAACTTAAGTCGCTGCGTAAAATTATTCCTAAATATTTACAACTGTTCGCTTCCAGTATTAATGTGCCCATTAACGAATAATTTAGTGGATCCTTTACCCTAGCTGTCGTGAAGCGAATGCTCTCATGAAGCTGTTGTTTATTTTATATGTAACTTTTAAATTAGTATTCTTAAGTAGGTTAGTGCTATACTTGGTTTGTCTTCCTATGTACTTGAAGGTGATCTTTTTTTTTTTCACCTGTCTTTCTTGCTTTCTGTGGAGTTATGTCTGTAGGCTTGGTGTGAGAATGTTTAAGATATTGGTATAATGATAGTAGAAAGTGTGCCCCAGGTCTAAAGTAGTTTGTTTTATTTTTCAATTGTTTATGGGATAAGAATTCATTCTGTTTACTAAATATCTAATTGTGGATTGTTTATGTTCAATGGGATGACATAAGTCATTAGGAATGATACTTTCAGTTGTGGTTGGTTTCTGGAAGATAGCAAATTATATACTGTTCTGTTTTTTGCTTAAGATGATGTGAAGGGGGTTTATCTTGTACATTTTGTATTCATACGTGGATGTTAATCTTGGGCAAATGTTACTGAATTCATAGAACACATTATATCTGTCAGGTAATGATTTGTTGAGGACAATTAGGGGTATCTGAAATATCGTAATGTATACTACTTTAGTAACAGTTTTATGAGTTTGTGTTCATTACCTTGTAAATAAATCTTAGAGAAACAAAAGAAGTAGGAGCCCCCTTTTGCGAGCCTGTCTGTTCCCACTGTAGAAGAAACAATTTGATCCAGTGCTGTAGTACAACAAAATTTGTCATGTCCTTGTGCATGTGCTCTTCTGTCTGTGTGCCAGTGTCCCAGAGTTCCGTTTCTCTGCAAGGAAATCAAATAATAGGTTGATTGAACACACTGTTCATTAAGAACGCAACGTTCCTTCATATGCATATAGACTTAGTTTCTTTCATATACATCCAGTAGTGGACATTTTGTAGTAATTTTGCAATGTCCATTATTTCATGTATGGCATCATATTCATGGTCAGTCTCACTTACATGTTCAGCAAAATTTGACCCATTTCTGTTATGCCTAATGGCTCCTATATTTTCTTTAACCGTTTGAGGCCAGAATTATTTTTTTACATTTTAGCACACCCTGTGTATAAAATGTGAATAAAACAGGAACCAAATATGTTAGAATTATGAAACAAACTGCATTTTGAAGAGAAAAAAACGGAGAGTATATACCATGTTAAAAATATTCAGTACCTGTATTTGTTGAATAAATATATAAAATGCAACGTTTAGAGGTTAGCGGTGCGGTACGACCACTGTAGTGGTCGTTAGGCTTTAAAGGGTTAAACTGATCACAACATTTGTGACCTTTTTTTCCTATGTAAATATTGTTGCATATTTTGTGCTTTATGTAAAATACTCAGTTGTATTGGTATTTATCTTGTTGCATATTATAATGGTATAGGTTACACATCAGTGTATTGTGTCCTTTGTAGGTTGGTGGTTTTGAAAATGCTAGAAACTGTTCTTGTACATTTACTGATATGTATAAACTTTGCCCAGAATTAAGAATAAGAGATTACGTGACATTCAGCTGTATGACCTGAGTCAGCATTATCAGCGCTGATGATGGTGGCTGGGTGTGCCAAAATGTGTAAGTAAATGTAACACTCACGGCATACATGTGTAGGAGGTTGTTGGTATTTTGGATTTTAAATGTAGTTCATTGAACTGAAACATCAGACAGTTCTGACATCAGCACAACTACATGGACCCTATAAAATATAAGCAAAATATAGTCGAACACAACTCAATTAATGATTTTATTAAGTTGCATTCTTATATTGTTACTTTCAAAGACATGTTTCGGCTCTAGATATGGGCCATCTTCAGGCTGATCACTTTTTCTTAGTCAGGTAAAATATACAATTAGCAGTGCTATTGTTATTGTCGCCCACGAGATCTCATTTAACATAAAAATTTGATGTAAAATTGATTCCACTGTAAAACAGTATTAAAATTATTTTAGTAGAAGTTAAATATTATTATGTATAGAATATTGAACCAGGAATAGACACACTTATATTCAATGATCTCCACTCACAAAGTGAATCATACCACAACAATTCAAGAAATTATTCTCTTCGACACGAATGTAAACCTACATCAGTCAAAAATTCTTCAAAATATGCAACATAAAGAAACATACCATCTACTTGATGAAATCTACACACCATATTCCCAGGAGAAACATTCTACATCAATTGCCAATGCCTAATATGTGCTCTCACGAAAAGGTCAGCAAACTTCCGAACGATCACGGAAAAATAAAACCATTGCATTAACGAAGAATCCACAACACAGTTAAACAGAAGTAGTTTCCCAATTTTTGGTACCCACACCCATTCCATGATTATAATATCCTGTAATTTGAATATTCTATATATAATAATATTTAACTTCCACTAAATTAATTTTAATACTGTTATACAGTGGAATAAATTTTACTTCAAAGTTTTATATGTTATATGAGATCTCATAGGTGACAATAACAGTAGCATTGCTAATTGTATATTTTACCATACTAAGAAAAAGTAATCAACCTGAAGATGGCTCATAACTAGAGCTGAAACACATTGTTGAAAGTAACATTATAAGAATACACCTTAGTAAAATCATTAATTGAGTTGTGTATTTTTGCTTATATTTTATAATTCTTTTCAACACAATGGGGATGTCTCACCTGAAAGTTACAGAGACCCTGTGTTGTGTTTGAATCATGGAATTGTTCATTTGCACATTATGGCAACAATCTGTTCCGCTTCTGTTGTTTCCACAATCCATTGTATTTATTTTTCTCTGCTAAATGAGTTTATTCCTCATGGTGATAGGAAGTAGTTTTAATATTCTTACTGTTGTGGGCGGAACAGTTTGCATGCATTACATTATAATATAATGGTTGCACAAAATATGCATTTTCCAGCACTGAAGCTTTTTTTGTATGGGGTATGGGGTTCTCATGGTAGTCAGTATGAAGGTTTTAGTCTTGTGGGTTGTGAGACCATATAGTTTGGTAGATGGGTGCCAACATTTTGGAACAACTGGTTCTGTAATATATAACAGTATTTCTGTGAAAATTATGTTCCCTATCTAGCAAACTACATTTCCTCACATTCCAGAAGACTGGAAACATGACACTTCCTATGCTTAAGTCCTCAGATATTATAAACAAGCTTGTGAGTAGGGCAGTGTACAGACTGCTATGTTGAACTTTTTTTTTTTTTTTAAAAAGAAATTCATTGAAACCTAAATTAAATGACGAGTTGAAGACAAAAACATAACATTTATATTTGTAGGTAGATACTGTGGAAATCCAAGTGTTGCAAATCAAATGACTGTTGAGAGGTGTATTACTGTCTGATATTTACTTCTGACTAAAAGTAACTGTACTAATAGGATGCCAGACACTATCCACTACTGATGGAAAAATGTGCCAGAGATGTGAAGTTTTGAGTTGCTCCTTGCGTTATATGAGAATAAAGTGATCTGGTCTGTTTATCTGAGACATTGTTTTCATAATCCAGAGCTCTGTTCTTTCTCATGTTGTTTGCAGGACATTCCATCTTGCACTTGAGAACCGCTGATGTGTTTGTATTGGCAACTAATATTGATGAAACCTTGAAAACCTATGAACTGTTGTATGTTACTGTTATTTTCTAGTGCCATCTGCAGACTCACTGAGAAGGCTGATGATGCTGCATGGGGGGGTATATCATCATTACCAGACAGACAAGACGACACATGTTATAGCCTCCAACCTACCAAACTGCAAGATGAAGCAATTGAGAACATTGAAGGTTGTGAAGCCAAGTTGGATTGTGGACAGTGTGCAGGAGGGAAGACTGCTGGATTATCGGCAGTATCTGCTGTACACATCCAAAGCTCAGGCACGCCTGAACTTTGGTGTGGGTGAAGTGGAGAGTTCGACACTAGTCCAAGGTACAGAAACATCTGGTGAGAAGAGTAATGCAGCCAGTGTGTCCACAACTGATGTTGCAGAAAGAAAACAGCCATTGCATGCCACTGAGCCTGATTTCTTGTCTGAATATTACAGCCATTCCCGCCTGCACCACATTTCCATGATGGGTGCTTTGTTCAAACAGTATGTTGCACAACTCCGGGAAAAAAGTGATGGCAGGTTTCCTGGACAAGAAAGATTACAGGAGTGGGGAAGAAGGAATAACACTTCATATAATATCAATGGTGATAAGGTAGTAATGCACATTGATATGGATTGCTTCTTTGTATCTGTTGGTTTGCGAGAGAGGCCACACTTGAGAGGTCTGCCTGTTGCTGTGACACATGCTAAGGGCAATACCACTATTGCACAGCAACGTAAAGGAGTTGATCGTGCATTTGAGATGAACTACTACAGGCAAAAGGCAGAACCTGAGACTGTTCCCAGTGTTGGTGAGACCGATTCTTTGTCTGAGATTGCATCATGCAGTTATGAGGCCAGGAAGTATGGTGTGAAGAATGGAATGTTCCTAGGGACAGCCCTTAAACTGTGTCCAAACCTGAAGACTATTCCATATGACTTTGAGGGCTACAGACAGGTGTCCTACATCCTGTATAACACTGTGGCAGCGTGAGTGAACTTTACACCAGTCTATAATATGATGGCCAACTTATGCATTCTTCTTTGTTTGTTTGTTAAATAGTGAAACTCTTACATTTTTATTTATGTTGGGCTACTTTCCTAATTCTCCCCAGTAACTTGTGAAACAAATTACTAGTTTCATTGAATTTATTACAAATGCCACCTCGCATTAGCAGTTTTAAAGTCTCTGCCAATAATATTACCAGTGTGGCAGCCATCCATTTTCTCCCCACTGAAAATATCTAATGGCTATAATCTTCAGTTGACTCATCCCTATTGTGTTTACAGTGTATCAAGAAATACAAATCTACTCAGTCCAAACACAAGTGCATTTTACAGGTAAAACCAGCTACATGTTTTGGGTAATGATGATAGCCATCATCAGGCTGATCATGAAACTACAAACAGGAAATGTTTACAGGTGATTGGTGGACAGAGATCTTGAACCTTACAAACATTCTCTTTATAATATACACAACATATAAAATATGCAGTTTCAGGAATAATAATTTATGAAGTGTATAAAAATTGTATATTTGTATAATTTATGAAATTATTGTTCGCAAGGAATGAGATTTCTATCCACAAATTCACCTGTAAAAGTTTTCTTTTTGTATTTTTGTGATGAGCCTGATGATGACCACTGTCATTAGCTGAGACATGTAGCGGGTTTTATCTGTAAAATAGTTTAGATTGAGTAGAACTGCATTTCTTGTTTTGATGGTTATGATTATTATGGCAGCGTGTTAGAGGACTTATTGTACCAGCATGAAATAAATATTAGTGTTTCCAAAAGAATGCTTCAGTTTTAATTGTATTTGTTTATTAAAACACATGACACACAATTGTATGTGGTGTTGTTGACCACATGAATCATGCAGCAGTTTGCTGGCCCTGGTGGTAACATTATAAACAGTCTCAACAAGGCTGTTTCTAGTGAAAAGATTTTACTAGACTCTGTGCTGTTCGAGTTAAGTGCTAATTCCAAGTGATGAGGGAGGATAGATCTCAGCTGATGCATATTAAACAGGCTGGTTTGAAATGAACTGGACTGTGGTTCACAACAATAAGAGTGTTTTTGTGTTCTGTCTTTTGGGTGATTCCCCAGTGTCTGAATTTTATGTGCTGACATTGTGGAACACACTGTATGCTCCATCTTCGTACTTTGTCATGACCTATGAAGATGGAATAGACAGAGTTCCGAAACATCGTGACATAAAATTCAGATGCTGGGTAAGAAAGAATACAACATTCACAAGAAGAAGAAAGTTTGAAATCAAGAATAAGATTGTTGTCAATAGAAAGAAGGCAGAAGACTAGAAAGTACCCCACATGTTCAACAGCACAGCTTCACTTCATAGGCATATAGGTGTTTGCAGAACTATGTTGTACAAAATTGATATGGAATGGTTTTTTGGTGAAGGCAGTCAGTTAACTTTGGTTGCCCATTTATACATTTTTACAGGAAAACCCTACATGTCTTCAAAGTGTGATTTACATTTATTTAAATGCATGTAAACAAGCTGTATGTGCATGTCAGCCTAAGAAAACTTAGATAAATAATGGTGGCACTGTTGTGTAAGGATAAATGCATGGTGTGGTGCACTCTTTTTGTCCATGGAAGAGTTAGACAATTTTTTCTTGAAGTTATTTTGAATGCTGACTCTTAGGTCCACATTATATTGTTCCTCCAAGATGTAGGTGTAAATTTTGAGGACCCATTTATCCAACAGAATGGGGCTGAACTACATACAGCAGATGTAATGCTTGGCGTTCGTGGCAATCATTTTCACAATTGAGGTACATCTAATAAGTTACCTGCATATTGTGGTTATGGCTGGATCTAGCCAACACACTGTGCAGGTGTGATTTTTTTCTCATGGGATTGTGTTAAGTATATTATGCAGAAATGATTTGCACATCCTACTAGAACCGACTCCAGGAAATTCAACGTCTGTGATTGGCAATAGTAACGACATTGTCTTGAATGGTCCACTGCAGAAGATTGGAATGTCAGTGATGCACATACTGAAGTTGTTTTCAATAACCTCCATTCTCTCAAGACTACTGTGTTAAGGCACAGTAAACACAGTTATATTTTTGTGCATTTTAGTCAATACAGAGAACTCATTGTTTTTATTATTTCTTTGGGGATAAGTGAATTTGAACAATAAAATGAAGAAAATCTTATATGCAGTAAATTCAGCATCATGAAATTGAATGGTGAATGAGGGAGGACCTGAAACTGGGGAACAGATTCATATTCACATTGTATATAACTGAAGTGGATGTGTCTTTTTGGAAAAGTTTGTAGTTGGACCTTTTGTTTTATTTATTTATTTATTTTTTTTCTCCCCAGCTTCACACTGAACATGGAAGCGGTAAGTTGCGATGAGATGTATGTGGACTGCACAGATGTTCTGCAGCTGTCCTGCACCTCCCCCATGCATTTCGCCTCATTTCTACGACAAGAAATTGAGGTACACTAGTGTGTGTGGCTTCACCTAACATTTTAGGGAACAGAGTTAGCAATATAGACTTCAGTAGTATTTACTTCATTTACTGATAGTGCCTTCTGTATACAGTACATAAAATTTAATTGCACCATCTCAAGCACACAGGTCATTTGGTTATTGACTTATATTAAGAACCCATTATGTTATGAGTCTCTGTGTCACCTTTAGAGGTGCTGTAGACAGGTTGTTTGAAAACACATTGATTGATTACAGTATCATTAGAGTACATCATTGTGATACATACATTCATTCATCAGTATTCAGCCTTGAAGGCCGGGCTTGGCAGGAACCAGAGCCCAGTCATGTGACTGGTATGGCTCTGGCACACTGCTTCCTGGGCACGTTCTTGGGAGTAGTTTGCCATTGCTTTCTCCCGCCTTTAGACATTCCCACTTTATTTTAAAAAATGCTGTATCATAAAATATATCATTTGTGGGCATGCATAGCTACTGTATTGTAACAGTAATCTAGAATACAGTACAGTCCTGATTATCTGACTTAAAGGGTGTGCATATGTTTATGTGCGTGCCTGCAGGCATGCTGGTGATATACTGCAATATTATTGAGACAGTTGAGAGAAAACTGGGTCATTGTAAGTATTGTAAGGTATCTTCAGGGATGGTCTGATTTGATGCCGGATGGTATTATTATTTCATCTGACCAGATCTTTAAACAGCATGCTTCAATAGGGCTTTTGAATTTTTATTTAGTCATAATTAAATTTAAACTTTACAGACAATAAAGAATCCGTGAAACAAAAAAGGCAAAAGCGTAAGAAAGATAAGCAGACATTTCATCTATTTCATACTTCTTGGTTGTGTGTTATAATATTTTATTCAAATGATGCAAGACATGCATTGTTATCTGAATGCCTTTTAGAAAGAATATTTGTTTGGTGATGTCAGCCACTGGCAAGAAATGTTGCAACTTTCTGATGTAAAATAAAATCCACATATTAGATGTATTTGATGGAAAAATTTCATAATTATTAAGTACAACTAATTGAATTATTAAAAATCAGAAACCAGTATCATGTGTTTTAATCAGTGCCATAATAATTTTACAAATACTGTATTTTTAAGTATTCTAGGTTAATTTTACAATCAAACATATATGCATACCATTTATGATAACAGTGTCTATGAAATGTGCCACAGTGATGAGTGACTGTACTGTAATGGTAATGTAATTGACCCTTCATATGTTACAACAACTTCTTCGGACATAATACATCTGAAGATGATCATACTTAGAAACAAAACTTTTTCTTTTTTTAATATGTCAGTAATCAAATTACATATTGTGTGTGGTGCATAAGAATTTCTTTTATTAAGTATTCACAAGGTGTGACAACTAAATGGTTCTTGATTCTGACTTTATAGGTTTGTGTAGTGTATAGAAAGTGCAGCTTTGTATAGTTGGCATATATAGGCTAACGGAGGTTGCTGATGGGTGATTGGAATGTTTTAGCTTTGTGAAATTATTAACATGATAATTACAAGGAGGTTTTGTGCATCATCATCATTACATGATGTGGGGCTGAAATGTTTTATCATTGTAAAGTCATTAACAAGGAGGTTTTGTGCACCTTCATCATCACATAATCATTATCTCAACCCCTTAAGTAATTGAAATAACTGAAACTTAACTTTGAGCAGATTAATGTGCACAGCAGACTTATATTAATGGGATTCTTAGTTTGAACTGTAGCCAGAAGATCAGCTGACTGAAGTTTTTATTGCTTTATTGTTATGAATCTGCAGTACAGGTTTTTTAGGTTGAAACTTCTCCGTCATCTGGGTTCAGTCATAAAAAAAACAGTACCTTTCAGATTAGGGTTTAAGCTTGCATGGAGGTTGAAACAACCAATTTGTGAAACATTAAAACTAATGCCATACATTGTACCAGTTTGTTGAACACTATGTAATCTCATAGTTGACACATTATTATTGAATACACTATGAACTACAGTACCCAGAGACATGGCATATCACACAAAGACACAAGACATAATTCTTCCTGTAATTCCTGTCACATACTTTGTGTTCTTGTTATGCCAGGATAAAACGGGATGTACAGCATCAGCAGGCTTTGGTTCTAACTGCCTGCAGGCTCGTCTTGCCACAAAGAAAGCCAAACCAAATGGACAGTTCCACCTGGAACCCTCCTCAGTCTCTCTTTTTATACATGACATTATGGTTGAGGACCTTCCAGGTAATGAAAGAAATTGCAGATAACATGCCTCAATCATATTTTTAACCTTAGAAATACAAGTATAAGGAACAAATTGCTGTTTTATTTTTAAGTGGAGTCAATGAGGTAGTGAAGTTTACTTGTGTGTTGTCTTTGTTTGTGTTCTGACCTCTGCTGTTATAATTCTAACTGAACAACACATATTTTAACACTGATATACATAAGTTGGTGTTTTTACTATTTTATTTTTCAACTACAACAGGATATATTATATTTACTTCTTTTACTTATTTGCTGTTACAGTCAAAACATGTGGTAGTCTTAAGGACCTTCCTGTAATATTAAATTGTATCCCCAAAGGTGGCTGAGAAGGCCATGTAGGAGAAGTCAGATAATCAGAGTAGTTGTGAGACATGGTTGTATACTGTATTGGTTGTATTATGGTACACTTCTTTCATGCCTGGTAATCTGAAAAGAAAATGGATAATGTACCTTCGTATACTTACAAAATATCACCCTGAAGTCACTGCTTTTACATCACTATTAACACTGAGCAGATGGGGAAAATGATTCAAGCTCCCAAGAAATGGTACTTTTTAGAAGTGCGCTGAGATTGATTCCCTTGGTGCTGTGGCCTGTTTTACTAACCCCTATTGACAGATGACTGTCGAGCACTGATGGAATGATACCTGGCAGGACAAACCTGTTTCAATGTCACTTTTTCCACCCCACAGCCCACAAGAACAGCCCTGGAATTAACACAGGCATGTGTGGTTAGAATTAGGCAATTAACCCCCTGAGCTGTGACCTAGCTAAGAGTAAGTAATACTGACCAAACTGCATGAAATGAAAAAGAAAGGAAGGCCATGTTGAATTTTCACTCCCATTTTTGTTTATACCCTAAGGAAACAGTAGAAGTGAACAAGGGGTGCAAGTTACAAAAAGAACATACACATGAGTGTTAGAAATAATATTTACTAATAAAAAATGTGAAGAGGTGTAATTATGCAAACAGAAATTACTTTTAATACAACATGCCCCAATTGATGCCTTAGTGCCCCATTGTTAAAACATAATATGAGAACGAGAGCTTCCTGGTTTTATGGGTTGATCTAAACACAACACCAAATATCTTATTTACAATGCCTGAGCAAGAACTCATGACATGCCTTCTTCCTAGTCCAAAGGGAATATGGAAACGTGGACCAAGATATAAATTTGGTAGAAGGTTCTGGGTTGGAATGTCAAGTAAGAGTAACTGTTGGGAGTTCCAAGTAAAGACTGCAAGGTCGGCAGGGGAGACAGGAAAGGGGAGGAGAGGAACTACACTGTGCAAGTCTCTGTCCATGGTTACAGTATGTGCTGGAAATATATACATTGCACAATTCCACAGATCTCTTGGTGTCTGAACAGGGAGGCCCATCTTAAGTTGTATATGAACAGACTTCAGTACTTGTTCTTCTGTGGCTCAGTCATCCTTCATTGATCTGAATAATGTTTAACATGTGGAAATGGCACACTGCAATTGCTGTTACCTACATCACCACTGACATTTACTCTAGTAGCACCACATTTTAGTGCAGTAGTGAGTTTCAGCTGAGCTTTTATGGCTTCTACAGGGTGCGGCAGAAAGAACTCCCCTATTTGAGAAGCGAATAAATTCAAAACCAAAGAAGATACAGCAAATGTTTTTTTATTTCTGGAAAGCACACAGAATGCCGTTTTACATCAACCTGTTTTGAACAAATCATCACTCAAGTGGTGGCCTTGAATATTGATATACTGATGTAGCCTCTCGGTAGTTGTCCATGACCTTGAGAACGATTTCAGGTGTAATGGCAGCAACTTCCTGTCCTATTGCCTCCTTCAGAGCTTCCAACGTTTGTCCTGTTTGTCTAAAGTTTGATACCCAACGGTAAATCGTTTTCTTATCAGGAACAGTCTCCTGTCGACCAAGCGCAAAGCGGATGCGAAATGCACGCTGTGTTGCTACCGGCGACCCGCCATTTTTTAT
>Ga0123355_10014824_pt1 | contig 12208 bp, 7 predicted proteins | sample TergutEmb28metaG_3_FD_89872 | JGI IMG/M metagenome (GOLD analysis project Ga0123355, IMG submission 89872) | Embiratermes neotenicus P1 segment gut microbial communities from Petit-Saut dam, French Guiana - Emb289 P1 | ecosystem: Host-associated > Arthropoda: Insects > Digestive system > Gut ...
CCAAATCTTTCCCGGGGGTAAAGTGCGGCCGGGGCGTGCTGCTGACCACTCACCCCCTTCTAAAGCCGCGGTCATGGAAGAGTAGAGCTATAACTCTACTCACCTCTGGGCCACACCGGGCCTGAAAAGGGATCATTTTTTACATGTTTCGAGCATTATTATGGTCATCTTCAGGTGGACAATTGTATTAGTACAGCATCTGCTATCGTCACACTATTCAGGTGACTGTTCAGTACACAGGTTACGAGAGGACTCTCGTAACCTGTGTATTGAACAGTCACCAAAGAGAATGACGATAGCAGATGCTATACTAATACAATTTGTCCTCCTGAAGATGAGCATAATAGTGCTCGAAACATGTAGAGGAATGTAATAAATGTATTAAAATAAAGAATTTGTGCATCAAGTTGGTAGAAAAGACTATCATTATATTAAGATGCACGGTCAATAAAATATAAAAAAGTAAGAGTATGTTTATTTTTTTATTTCGATTCATCTGTAGGACTCACCATGGGTGCCGCGGACTTCTTCATGCGGCCTGAGTGTGGAAACACACCGCACATTTAGTCCATTTTACTTGCTCGTGCCCAAGTACTGCATTAAACACAGCGACAATCTTTATCTATTGCATGACTTAGGGATAACTTTTGTTTGTACGTGACCTTCCTCAATGAAGCGGCTTTCCAACATACTGGGACAAAATTAAAACTTTCCGAGTGAAATTAACGGCAATTAGTATGCTGACTGTCTGACATTCCGTCCATAGTTACAAGCACAATAGGAGTATTCCTTTCAGTACATTTACATAGATTACAGAGATATTATGTGGGCCGGACAGCTCAGTCGGTATAGCAACTGAGCTACGGACTGGGCTGGGCTGGACGGTCCGGGATCGAATCCCGGTGGGGACCAGATTTTCCGCCCGTCCAGACTGGCCCTGTGGGCCAAGCAGCCTCCTGTAAAATGGGTACCGGGTCTTTCCCTGGGGTAAAGTGCAGCCGGGGCGTGCTGCTATCCACTCAAAACCTTCTAGTGCCTCGGTCATGGAAGAGTAGAGCTATACCTCTACCCAACTTCAGGGCCACACCGGGCCTGTAACGGGATCACTTTGCCTTTACCTTTTCTTACAGAGATTTTATACGTAGCTGTCATTAAAGGTCAGTCAACTTCGAGGAATAGAATATTTGATAGCAAACATTTAAGGAGCTCTTAGTTTCCCAGTTCCTGTCAAAAAACCCAAACTTGAAGGTACACAAATATATAATTTTTCTGGTTCTATAAAAGTGTGAAATTTATCTGACTTTAAGTTAAAAAATTATTTTTACCGTGTTTTAGAAACCGCATAATGAGCTTCATAATTTGCATTCCACTCACCTCCTGCCAGTGGCGCGCTTAAGAGTGAATGGAATGAAATGGCCGCTCCGTCATATGACTGTACGGACCCAGAAGGGATAAATGTAAGTTTACCGAATTATGAAGGCCATACCATCAACCAGGCCGGGATGCCTTAGGCCTGGGTTAAATGACAAATGGTCGCAAAATGTTTGTCTAAAAGCTCTGAAAGGATGATATATCTTAGGTGTCGCAGGCAAAGGTAGAAATAATTAAAAGGCTTCTTGAAGAAATGAGATGTAAAAGTTGTTCTGCATCAAACAAGTCCAGTGGCGGACTGTTCAGCTTTAGTGAAGGCTGAGAATTTCTTGGTCAGATGAGTAAGTTTAATTCAAAAAGAAGACCCTGTGACGCGAAATAAAGTGAAATGTCAACTTGATTGAACTATGTAATTTTATTGATGTATTCTTAGCTCGACATGTTTCGAGTACATACGCCTATCATTAGGAGCATTAGATGTTGATTTGCAGCATATGGTTTTCTGCACCGATTTTTTGGATGGGTGGTGGTCTTGAGAGTCGCTGCGTAGGTCGTGTGTACGGTGCGGATGGTGCCGTGCCATGCACCATCCGCTCTAACGCTCTAGCGGAGGTATTTGAAAATTTAGGACCTCTTCTTTCAAACGTTATGTAGGTCATTCACATATCATGTATAGATAAGGAAATATAGACGTAAGAATTTGAGTATGTTTTTGAATCACGCTGTACTTGAGCGTCTTTTGAATCCAGTTGTTATTCATTCTTTCTCATAATTACCAAGTAAAAGAACTGCAGCCCTTTCACTTACACTATCAGTAATCGTAACTTTGTTTTATTGCATGGTCATGGCAGTTTTCCTTCCTGATTTATCACCTAATTATCCTTCTTTTACGAGAATAGCTAAGTTTTTGGTAGTTTCATATCCATGTAATTGCCCACATAATAAATTTTGGAAACACGGAGAGTGCTTTCTGAAAGCTGGCTAGAATATGATGCCAATATAGGCAGGTAATTCATGTTTTTCTTATCGTTAACAACACCTAAGCAACGGTGTGAGAAGCTGAGAGACGGGCGCAAAGCTAGTGGCACTTTGTATGAAGTTCTGAAAATATTTGTGATTTCAGATCTCGGAAAATTATGAATCTTCTACTTCGATAATTTTTCTGTAGACTGTAGAATAACTTGAAACCTGTGCTATAACTCTTAGACGCAGCTGTTAGTTTCACGGCAGTAACTACTGAGCCGTGAAGTTAGGCAGGGACTGTATGATACTTTATGTGAAAGTGGATCTTAAAGACAACTACAAATTCTGTATGAGGTATGGCAAGATTTACTGGTGTTGGCGACGGTGGGAAACACTGAGTTCCTAATTCACAACTGGAAAGTATTAGGAATGTGTTGGTCTACAAATAGCGAAATATTTATTATTATAGTTGCATATTTTAGAAATATGCACCCACATTAGCCTACTTGGTTATTGGACTTACGGATGTCTTATGCTATCAATAAAATTAAGTTTTTCCTGCCTTTTTTCGTAATTAGGCACCACTGCGTGACGTTCTATAGGGAAGTACAGATATAACTCCGCGTATTTTTAACCTGGGCACCAGGTGGATGGGAATGGTCTGTTTCAAGTCCCTGTCGCTTTAACTTTCGTAATCAGTCGATAGGTGGCAATGTTGACCTGCTCTAAACGACTGTATCTTGACCCTGCTGGTATTCGAAGCCCAGTTCATCTGTATTATAACCTAGTGACTAGTGACTATATCGATCGAAATAACACAAACATATTTAGCTTTAAGTTTGCTCTTCATCTTCTTTTTTATAAATGTTTTTACCTCTCCCTTTCTTTCTGTTCATATTCCTCTTCGTACCTCTCTTTCTTTCTTCTTTCTTTTCCTTCTCAATATCCTGACCCTCACAATTATTTCTTCGGGGTCTGAAAGGGATAAGGAAGATTTATAGAAGATAGGAATTATTTTTTTGAGAAGCAGATCGAAGCATTCAATCTCGCATTCCACAGCTCTCTCATCACACACACAGATGTAAGGTGAGAGGGCTTGCTCATGATATCTTCCATTCGTTCCTCCGTTTTCATTTCGAGGTATCAAAGGCTGAGGGTCACATCTGCTCCAAGAATCCGACGACGCCATTGCTTTGCCAAAAAAAAAAAAAAAACACATTTCTCTGTCCCAGACTCCTGTAGCCAATAAAACCTGGCAGGAACAGAGATACTGACGTAATCTTGATCGTTGCATGCTCCAGGTATGCACGTCAGATGATTCTTGCAACCGACGAAAGAAAAATCGTAGCAAGACGTTAACCTAAAAGACATAATTTTGCTTGCAGCAGTCTGATTTTTGCCGATCTCATTGATCAGCTTGTCCAAAGAAGCCAACGAATTTAGGCTGCATAAAGCTGAGAACATGGCTTCGACTTCTGCTTGGAATATTACTGCTTGTTAGAAATTTTTTACCTAATATTTTTGAAGCTATGTTTATGTCTCATAAAAGGTAAAAAAGGTAAATCAGTCCCATTACAGGCCTGGTCAGGCCCAGAGGGTTCCAGGAAGTTAAGGTTCCCAGATATCGTGACAACGGCACAGGATGGTGGTAAGGTTGTCAGCCTTACGCATCGGCCGCTTTTACTACCAGGAAATACTCCTGGTACTCATTTCTGTTAGAGGCTGAGTCGACCCCAAGGCCATAGTGCGATCGGAAGGATTTTATGTCAATGAAAAATCCACTGACACCAGCTAGGATCGAACCAACGACCTTCCGATTTGTAGCATAGCACCTTAACCACTGTGCTACCGCGGTCCCCTATGTTTGTGTCTCATAAAAAAGCTAATATCCACCCCTAATTTAAGAAAGTATAGAACCTGTCTTACCAAACTGAATATCAAATTGAATTTGAATTGAAGTGAAACCTCACTTTCCTGATTTTTACTCTGCTGCAGGATACAGCCTATACGTTAAAACCAAGGTAAAATTACACATTATATAAACGTGAGTTGTTTAAAAGGAAAGCATAACATAAACAAGTAACTTAATAAATCCTCGAATACAAGTTAATTTATGTTCATATGGCCTTTCATTTGTAAGTTGCCCTGCGTATTGTGACCTGTGGAACTGACCAACACAGGAACATGTCTGTTTCCAATAGCAAATTTCCGTCCCTTTCTTGTAGAAAATACGTATGTATACGTGACAACACATTAAGGTTAATGTGTTGCTGTTAAAGAGAAGAAGGGAAGTAACTTGCAGAACTGCATAAATGTATAGGCTTGTACGTGGTCGATTGAGTGCATGCAGGAACGGATATCCCTGTAAATGATAAATCTTAAATTTATTTGTAATACGTTATATTTTTCTGTAGTAAAACCAACTAGATGCACCAATGTATCAAATTTATTTTATTTTTGGAATGACACTACATGTTTCGGACAATCTTTCCGTCCATCATCAGGAGTTTAAGACTCTTCATATTATAACAGGCATTTGTGAAACAGATACTGTTCTCTGCTTGTTAGCAAGCAGACAGCAGTTGGTTTTACTATAGAAATATATTACGATGCACAGCCCTATGAAAGTCAAACGTTATAAAGAGTGTCCCAACAAGAGCGCAAGATTTAAAGTGCGCGCCATTGTCGTTCTGTTAGGTTGGCAGAATCGTGGGAGACATTTGTCGGATGTTGTGTTCCATATTTAATCGCAGTGTATGCACTCTAACCTGAAACAAAAAATTTCAGCACTTTTTGAATAAATGTTGCGTTTTATTACAAAATAAATCCTGCGCGCTTGTTAGGACACCCCGTATTTTCTGCAGACATTGTTCAAGTGGAAATGAATGGTTAGGTTAATGCTGCAGCCGCTTGTACTGCCTGGGGGGTGAGTCCTAACTTCCTCAGTACAGTTGGTCATATTGCCCTCATTTAAACCTATTTCCCCTTATTTGGTGTTGTGTGATTTTGCTTTTATGTGAAGAAGCTGAAGAATATGAGTTAAAGCAATAAGGCCTCCGAAGTTTTCACCTCGATTACCTGCTTCTCTAACAGAGCTCCTATCCACACTTTACATATTACTTACCTTAAATCTGCATTTATTATGTTCATAAAAAAAGCCGACCATCAGAGACAACTCTCAAATTTATTCCATTAAACACCCCCATTTTCTGATAGTTGTTGTATTTTATGTTATGTATCTTGTTTTGCCAAATAATTCTTTACTAAGAGTTTTCTCAACCGTAAGCTTTGTACGCATTTCTTGTTTATTTCGTGATTTCTACTTGACTGTGTCTCTCAACTTTCACTGATTCACTTGCCTTAACAATGAGGCGAGTCTCGTTCCGAACGTCAGAACTAGCGGAAGGTTACACAATGCGACATGGTTCCATTCCGCCAGACCTGACCTCCGAATCAGGATATTTTATGGCAGGTACAACTTCGAAATTGCTTTGTTTTGTTGTTCCTATAGCTTTCTTTTGACCCTCGCCATCAAGTGGTCCATTCTTTACCCGTATCGAGAGATCATAATGTGATTTAGTAAACATCAAGCCAAATATTCTTATATGTTGTACCATTAAAATGTATCGATTGTTGTAAATTTCTTTTACAAAGAAGGAGAAAGGAAAGTCATACGGAATGTAACATTTGTGTCCGTGCTTATAATTTCTGAAAAGAGTGAAGAAATTCCATCAGATTTGATATTAGAAATCTACATTCAGATTTTCTGATATGAATTTGGTTTTATGAATAACGAATTAATGTATTAAGCCTACATACAGTTCAGATAGAATTTCATAATATCTTAAAAGCGGCCACGTAGTTTATTCAGGATATAAAATGTAGCCTCAGTTCTTTCAAGCTCACTTATAACCTTTAACATATTCGAAACCTTTATGGCATAAAACCGAGAAAGTTGTTGCTGGTGGTGCTCACTGTGATTTTCTGCTCTCGATACCAAATTTTCTGACGTTTTCCTCCTTCTTTCAGGACAAAAGTTTTGGATTGTCCTGTACATCAGGCCACACCTGCTTACCTGAACGCATATTCTACTTCACTATTCACTAACATATGGACATTCGACATTGTATAATCTGAACTGCTTTCAACGTTGTTAAATAAACCACACGCAAACACAATGCAGTTTACTGGGTATATGATGAAACAGGAAAGCAAAAAATTACACTAAATACAATACGATATATTGAGTGTATTATGAAACAGTATGGCAACAGTATTCGACGTACTGCTGTTGAATATTAGATATACATCAAAAATAAATTAACCTCGAGTTCATTGATGTAGACAATATTGCAAAAACGCATTTAGAAGTTGTGTCTTCTGCCAATTGGAACACACCTTTCCACCCACATAATCGCCTGGTTCTACCAATTATATATGCTAAACAGACAAAGTCCCTCGGAGACACGCGCGCCTTCCACCCACATAACGAAGCGAGTCGTGAGTGGATAACATGCATAAAGTATCTCTTCCTTTTGAAACAGGTGGTACCCCCAGAGGATGTCTCAGGTGTTTTTAATAGCACTTAATTCTCATTCTTATGGCTGTACACTTTTGGTTATGTTTCTTCTACTTGGATTCCTTATTCGACTCCCACTCTGTTCCGGTTATTCCTCTTTGTCTTTTGTTGTTATATACAGCCCTCTCGACTGTGACTCAGAAAACTGCTAATCACACAGCGGTCATTTATGAAGGGTTGAAAAATCTTCAGACCTTCAACAAATTCCACCCCTCTTATGCAACTCGAAGTTTCTTTACTTCTCTAAACAGTTAGCCATTGCACTTTATTCAGACTTAGAAGAATATATTCCACGTTCACATGATGTATCTTTAAGATCCATTTTAATATTATTCTCATACATAATCCCAAGTCTTCCAAATGAGCTATTCCATGAATGTAGTAGGCAAATATTTTATATATGGAGGAAAGTCGGTGAAAGTTGATATTGTTTCGTAAAATTTGCATAAGTCTTGCCCTTTGAAGGTGTAATACTTGAATTGTCGTAATAATAAATAATATTATAACAGTCATTAAGCAAGAATGGCAGATTATTCCAAAATACAGTTGTTTAAATGTTTGAAGCATGTACTATAGCCGCACTGGTTTTTGTGAGGACCGCAAAACTACTTTGCTCTGCCTTTTCGTTGTCAGAACCAATCGCCTGTCCCACATCCAAATTTATTTATTAATTACACCTGCAATAGTAAAGACACCAGGTGACTGTATGATTTATAGAGGACGCATTTTGTTACCTATCATTCAAGAAGTTTTCGATTCAACAATTTTGAACGTTTTCAACAATATTCTTCCACACCGCAATTCAACAAACAGTTGTTCTATGCTTTAGTGTGGACACATGAAACGGAAGACACAATTTCCCAAAATATGTGTCACTATGGGATGCAAATATTAAGAGGATCTACGTTAACTTATATATATATATATATATATATCGCTTGCATATGTATACACGTCTATGTTGAAACTGCATTAACTCGACTACTACTGGACTGAAACACAGCACCTGATCGTACAACCCGCATGAAGAAGATAAATGTAAACAGACCTGACTGTGTGAATTACTTTTAGCTTGTCTTATTTTGTTGTCAAATGACCCAGCAATGTTTTATGTTTATACACAATTTATGCAAAAGCCCATAAAGTGTTTCGGTTTATATGACATGCAGTCCATGTTCAAAGTGTGAACAATGTATTGTATATACACCACATAGGACATAATGAAAATTCATTGTCTTAGCAGTACTATTTTTAAATGTTTATAAGCGATCACTGTGTAATGCACTTAGCAAGCAATTAAAATACAAGAATAATGTAATGCCACACCTGCTGTATTCAGCTCTTTGCAATGACGATGTTTAACAATTCCACCCACATATACGAGCAGACCTCCAGGTCAGTTTAACGCACTGTGTCTGCATTAATATACGGGAATAAAGAGAGGGAAAGGAGAAAGAAATAGAGGAGAGGAAAAGTAACAGCAGCAAGAGGAAACAGGTGATAGGCGATCACAATCTTGACGGTCCATCGCACGTCATTTGTCTTCCAGCATCACTCCGTGGTTCCAACACCTGCTCCCACGTGTTGGTTCATGACTAGGCTTACACGACTTAATGAGAGCTAGAACCAACACAGAACACTCTTTCACCTTTTCGATCTTAGGAACTCCAGCACTATGATTGGTGGTTCGAATCGCACTTTATATATATATACACTTTATTCGGGTTTTATAATATCTTGAAAGGTTTGAAATGTGGTGCTGGAGAAGGATGGAGAAGATCAGTTGGACCGATCGTGTGAACAATGAAGTATTACAAAGGGTTAAGGAGGAAAAGAACTTCCTGCATACAGTTAAACGAAGGAAGGCTAAATGGATTGGTTCATCTTGCGTAGGAACAACCTTCTGAAACACGTTCCTGAAGGACAGATAGAAGGGACGCGAAGACGAGGAAGAAGACTTAAGCAGTTACTGGATGAATTTTAGGGAGGGAGAATGTAGTAGGAATTGAGAGGGAAAGCACTATATCGCATTCTCTGTACGGCTCGCTTCGGAAGAAATCTTAGACCTGTCGTAAGGTTACGTGATAATGGTGATGATGATGATGCAAATTTATGCTATATTTAATGACAATCTCACTAGCTCAGAAAGTGGCAGGATGATTAGTGAATGGTGAACTGGAAGGATGTGGAAGAAAATATCGTGACTTGCTTTGGCGCAGGTACATAAGCCTATAAGCCTTCACTTTCGTAGATTTGCAATTCGTGATGATTTTTATTTCATCATGATTTCCAGAAAAACATTAATGCAAGTATTTTATACGTGTCTTTCAACAATACACTCTTTTCAAGTTTTCTTCTTCTCCTGGAAGGAGGTGCATAAGCCATCACGCTCGACTGCTGTGCTGCTTCTTTAATACGTATACATTTGATAACGCGTGACGTAAGTGTGAATACTGAAGCATTAGTGTGATATTTTGATAGACTTACATTAAAAGAATAAAAGAAACTTTAACATTATAAAAATTTTATTTTTATTTTATTTATTCAAAATAATTGAGATCTATTTTATATTTTGCACGTGACATGATGGATAGACTTCAATAGCCGGAGCTCTACTAAAATGCAAAGTCTTGTGGACCGTCCCTTGTGATCAGAACGGAAATAAAATACATTTGTTCTTCGGCACGACATGAACACGTATGGAGGAGTTGAAGTATAGTGCAACTCGTTCTTTTTTTAATCTTGGCACTGTTTAGAGGCGAGTGGTTAATTTCACGCCTCAACAGCTCGACTATTTCTCTTAAATTCCCCAGTATCAAGTTTCAGCGGTTCTAGAATCGTTAATAAGCATGCAGTTGGACAGGAGGACAGAGCAATTCAACTGACGCTTAGCAGGGAAACAAAAGAAACTAGCAGAATGTGAAAGTAAATGCGTCCTGTGCTGTCTGTACTTACCACGCCATAGGTGATGTGTAATCGACAGGCTGTGGAGATCCAGTACTGCGGTAACTGCATATCCTTTCCGTATTGCTCTTGAAGATAATAGCCCCAGTTGTATTGGAGAGATGTCTGGGTGGTACTTGTTCTTACTGCTGTGTTTTGAAGGGATAAATGGGCTGTTGGACGCAATGCTGAATCTAGTGAACGTTCTGTCTGATTAATAAAAGGTCTTAAGCTCTTTTTAAGTTGTTAAGTTCGAGAGCAGGGCCGTCCATTGAACTTTCAGAGAACTAAATTCTCATACAATTATTTCATAACTCTAAAACAAGAGAAATTATTTCTCTTTCACAGAACCCAACCATTAAGCCATACCTGACCCAGTTCAATAAACTCTTTTGTATTTTGTAATCAGATTCCACACAGTCTACCAAAAGATTTGTTGCGGTAAATTTGTAAATTTACATCAGTGTCATTGATGAGTAGTTCAGGTTCTCAAGTTGTAAGAATGTCATTTTTTACGGGGCGAATAATCTGATATAATTCATTTTGCAATAAAGAGAGTGGGACGTTACCTGGAGGTGAAGTGTTTTAAATAGAGGAGTTTTCAATCATACTTCATAAGCCTACGCTGCGGAACATAAATTTCAGCCACGAAAAATGGCTGCAGAGAAGATTTAAAAGTCATTATTCAAAACAGGCATACAGAAGTAGCAGCCATGAATAAATGTGCATGAGATTGTGCAGTTGTGACGAATATTTCACGACTTGTTAATTTCCGACCTTGGCTACCATAATGCAATGAGAGGGATTAGCAGCATTGCTTTTCATCTTTGATATAAACCATTCTGAGCCCGGTTCGTGGAAAATTATTCTGATTGTTTGACTGAGAGTTAAGTTGTGCCTTCTTTAAATTATGTATCCAAGAAATATAGATATGACGTATTTCCCCGAAATCACAAAATTTCAGGTTTTCGACGCTCATAATTTTCACATGTGGTTCATTCCAAATGATCTCCTCCTACACAAGAACTCTAGATTTACATTGCACAGTGTTGTAACTCAGCCATGGGGTTGTGTCCGAAGTTCCATATATTCCACGAGTAAAACTACCCTACCTATTTCGATAAAATTCTACGTTAGTTATCCACGCTAAGATTTGTCGAATGAATGCATGTGCAAGTATTGTGCGTTATTAGAAAACCGTATCCCCTGCCATAGGCCTATAAGGAACTCAACTTGAACTTCTTCAAATTTCTGGAATCACTTCATTGTGCAAAACAAAATTTGAACATTAAATAAAATATATATCTCATTATGACCTATGACATTCATTGAAATATTTTTACTGTGCTGAATATTTAACAAAATGAATGAAAAATCTTTCTGACAAGGTGCAGCATGATAAAGTATCCTGATTAATTTTTTTTTCCATCACCGTCAAATATTGGGATAAAAATGTTGAACGATGCCAGCTGCAATACACGTATTTCACGTAAACTTGCGGTCAAAATCTAATTGATCCTAAATCAGTATAACGTGAAATTGCACACTGCATTCAAATGGTTCATGATGGGGCCCATTGGCAGGATTTTGTGAAATTTCTGTTCTACGAAAACAGGAAATTTTGACCAGTTGCAACCGTCCTATGGCTCAGGAGGTTAGAACCCGACCTATCATGACGGAGGTCTGGTTTCAGTTCCAAGTCAGTTCATATGAGGTTTTTTTAGGCACAACGTTATTGAAAATAGCTTTTCTTCACGAATTTCAATTTTCCCCTGTCACGATCATTCTGTCATTTCTGCATACTCATTCACTTATCACCGACGCTATGATTTTATCAAGTGACAGAGTTGTTAAACAATATTTTTGTGGTTCGTGAATCGTTCTTAATTTTTCAAAGAAGGCTCCGATTGCTTGTACATAGCGTGTATGTCATTGATAATATATTAAAACTTTTCCAACGTCTTTTTTGTAAAACAGTTTTCTACACTTACTTCAGTCTTTCCATAGAATTTTTTTCTCATTTTGTATGCTATTCGAGTGCCCATTTATCAGAGTACAGTACAAGAAAAATTTCTTTCTTCAGGTTTCATGACAGTATGTTATTGATGTAGACGTACATACTTAACTAGTGCCTCAGCCTGTATACGGATACCACACCACCACAGTCAAACCACAACGTAACACCAACACACATCGAACCAGAACAATACAACCCATGAAATAACTCAGCAAATAAGTCGCAAGCTCCTGAGGTTGGATGTATTAACATCCGAAACATGTTGAGCATTAAATAATGAAATAATAAAGCAAGTGACATCAAGTTGGTCTCTCTTTATTCAACTATCAAGATGA
>Ga0123355_10014825_pt1 | contig 12208 bp, 7 predicted proteins | sample TergutEmb28metaG_3_FD_89872 | JGI IMG/M metagenome (GOLD analysis project Ga0123355, IMG submission 89872) | Embiratermes neotenicus P1 segment gut microbial communities from Petit-Saut dam, French Guiana - Emb289 P1 | ecosystem: Host-associated > Arthropoda: Insects > Digestive system > Gut ...
AGTTTTAAATCTGTTGAAATGCAACTATCTAAGGAAGTCACAAGCCATGTACAGAAGCATGCCAATACTGATGAAGGCTGAAAAATATTTAAAATGAAAATTATGATATATATATATATATATTAAATCTTGGTCTATATAACAATACTTTATTATATGTTTAAGTTACACAATATCCGATAACAGAATGAGTATTAATTATGAATTGAGGACATGAAAGAAACTGGTCATGGCCTATTTTGTAACACTGTTTCACTATCTGCTTGCCAGGAAAATCACAAAGAGAAACAGGACTCCCTAAATCAGAATATTTGTCTGTGTTCTAAAATTTGGATCTGGGGCCTCCTGAACACAAACAAAGAGAGGTACTAAACACAACACTGTAATGTGTGGTTATCTGCACCACACTTTGGCACAGAAGTCAATAATTTAAAATGTATGGTAGTAGGATAAATATGTATTTTTACTGGAAGTAAAAATATTTGCTTACATGCACACACACAGGTATGACCTTTTTTGTACATCTTGGGCAAGTTCAGCGTAAACAGTACAGGAAAGCCAAACTTCAGTCTGGGGTACGTAGACTATATAATGCATAAACTTTTACATTTCAGTAAATTTTATTTTTTGAACAACACAAATATATATTCATAAGACTGTCCTAATAAATGAATCACTTCGGAACAGTTACTTTTAAGAAGGCCAGAATAGCTCAGTCAGTACAGTGACTAGGCAACAGGGTGGGCGATAGCCCAATCTCAGAAGAAGCAGAGATTTTACTCATCAGACTTTCTCTGAAGCCCAACCACCCTTCTTCCCACAGGGTACCAAGGGGTTTTTCCCAAGGAGCAAAGCAACCAGGGCATAAAGCTGACCACTCACCTTTAGTGTCAAGGTCAAGAATGTTAAGTTGTGCCTCTGTTCCTCCAGTTTGTCTTTATGGCATGATGATGTTTAATTAGCAGATATAAAATTTATCTTTACCTTATTTTGAGAAAACAATAAGACAAAGGAGTATTTCTGCTAGTACAGCAAAATTCCTTTAATCTGACATCTTAATATTCAGGAATCCCAAAAATCCAGCAACTGATGACAGCAGTTCCAAATCAGAAGTTTTACTTTCAAAATGGCCTCCTAGAGTGTACGAGTGTGTTGATCTACTGTTGTAGTATCTCCTGAACCCCCTTCTCCTACTCCACCAACTTCCTGTTATGAAGACTCCAGAAAACACAGAAGAGGACCCTGATAACACTGAACCAGCAGATGAAGGAGATATCCAAACAGAACACTCTTCTGATTAGTTGTATGGCCCAAGTATAGAAGCAGTTATCATAAAATTACCTGTGAGATCTTTGGTACTGTTAGATAATCTGAAATATCTGATAATTTGGCACAAGTTCGGTACCATTGTGTTCAATTAATGGAATTTTGCTGTATATTCAGAAAATATAACTACTGCATCATATCATGTTTTTTGGGCAAAATGATGTAATCTGCCAGAAGGACACAAGAAGAACAGTTCACATTTAGCCAAAAGATGTCAAAATCTCCAGTTGTGTAGCTTCTGGATTCAACTGATAGTTGTGCCAGAATATGATGCAGAGATCACAAACTTACATGGAGATCCGAGTGATCATGAAATGGTAAAACATACCAGGTCTAATGCTTTAGATTTATTACATGCATTGTAACAGTTTTCAGTATTTTCAACATCTGCATATCTTTTACACCAGGGAGTTAAATATATGGGATGAACTCTAATGACAACCTTTTATACTGACTACCATATCATTCTCTTAGTTTAAACTTAGCACTTCATGACACATAGGTTTCACAAGTCTATTTCTTCCAAAAATCAAGACCAAACTACTTATTACTTACTTCATAGCATGTTGCAAAGACAGCAAAAAGTGGATTATGAAAAGTCTGGCAGGCAGTCAAGAGAGCATGAGATGGATCTTGACTCCTGTGACAACTCAGAAGAATGTGAAATACATCATTGACCACACCACAGCTTGTTACTTCTGAACTGTTGACAGCATTCAGACCAGAATGGTATGAGTCTTCACTTGAACTACTGCTCACATATGCAGTGCTCTCTGTTGCTTGACCTGGTGATTCACTTGCTGATTCCTACAATATAAATTATACAACACAAATATACAAATCCTACAGTACCAACAAAAGCACAGTTCTACTAGTATGTGTTTCACTCCTGATTAGTTTTAAAAAAAATACATGTTTCAGTTTAACTGCCTAACTGAGAGAGCTAACACCAAAAATACTAAAAGCTTACAGCAAAGAAATAGTCTTAAAAAGCTTAATGATATCAAACATAGAGATTATGGTTGACCATTATCATTTACCAACTGATGCACAAGTGAATTGTCTTAAAAACAAATATTATTAGATCCTTGTTAGTGTATGTATGTGAAAATTATAGTTGACATTTACAATACTTAAAATGTTATATAATTACACTGTAATGTGTTGCTGATTACAAATTGTTATAAAATAATGGTAACTTTTGTTGCTGACAAATATTTTATAACAATCTGTAATCTACAACACATTATAGCGTTCTTTTATAACGTTTTAAATATTGTAAATTTTAACCACATTCAGTACATCTGCAATGCATAAGCAATGTAAGATTATTTTTTTATTACTGTAAGCTTTTAGTAATATAGGTGTTAGCTCCCCGGTGATGGAAGTTAAGCTGAAACATGTAGGAGCCAATTAAGAGTGAAATACATAATAATGGAAATGTGAATTTGTTGGTACTGTAGGGATTTATAAATCATTTACAATGTACAGATTGAATAGTATGAAACAAATACACAAGTTTATTCCCAAATAACTGACCCACACTTGACCTGCAAATTCACTCCTACATGTTTAAGCTACCTTCCATAGCCATCCTCAGCAAGCAACAATACTCAAAGACATATACATCATTACATGGCTTGTCAACTGTATACAGAAAAATACATAAAATACACATTAATGCCAATATACTGTTGAGTAACAATGCACAGTACTAGTTTAAAACTATGCTAATACTATTACAATGCAGAAAATTAAAAGATTAAAATTTTGTATCCAAACATCTTGAATGGTGGGATTTCTTTGAATTTTTATGGAGTGGAATGTACAATATTAATTTATACAATACATAACACTAAAACATACCGAGTATGGAGTTTATATGGAAATTACAGTAGACTTTATGCACACTGTGAAGTGTTGGAAGCTGAGTTTTATCTTGGATTAAACCCTTCCTATCCTCAACATCTCAGATGATGTGAAGATACCACAGTATGATGCAAAACATAAAAACACAATACAATACACACAGTGCAATGCAATGTCCACCTCATTTTCATGTAATACACCTTTCTATAGCCTAGTTTCCTTCCTTAAAAGACGCAAAAAAGAAAAAGGATTATGCAAATCACCATACTGTGTGTGTGTGTGTGTGTGTGTGTGCGCGCGCGTGCGTGTGTGTGTGTGTGATGGAATGAGTGAGTGACAGAGAACAAGGCACATACATGAATGCTTCTGTGCACACACATGTAATTTCCTCTTCTAAACCAGTTGATCAATATTAATGAAATTCATATGAACTGTAACCTACAGAAGTCCAAGGGCCAACTCTTTTAATTTCTTGCAACCTGTAATGTAGTTGGGATAGCATGGTTTGTATTGTAAATAAGTTGCAGGCTGGACAACCAAGGAATCGTGGTATGATCCCTGACAACAGCAACAGCTTTTTCCTTCTCTGAAGCATCCAAACTAGCTCCGGAAACCTCCCAGGTTCCTGTTTACTGGGTACAGCAGCTCTTTCCCAGGGTGTACAGGGGCAGAAGTTTCAAGCTGACCACTCCCTTGTCCCTAGTGCTGAGGTTAAGAATAAGTGTAGCTATACTGCTCATACCCACCTCCACACTTTCATGGCATGCGCAGCCAACTTTACCTACACCTTTTATAAGAAGTAAACCTGCATTACAACACAGTGTGAGACAACAAATGAAAAAATGTAATTTCACATGCATGGCACCACAGACGAAGAAGTCCGGTCTGCTGCACACGTTTACCACTGCAGCCCTAATAACAATCAGGTACAAAAAAGTATAGGATTCAGAGTGGCTCTAGATGCGGTAGCAATTAAACCCAGTCAACTACACCAAAGGCAGTCATTTTCCTGCACTATTGTAGAACTTGTAATAAATATGACTTACATTGCTTCCTGCTGCTTTTCGGAATCCTATTCTTGAATACAGAACTTTCCGCGAGTCTCTTGCAACTAATTTACTTCTTTCCTTGGTCGCCACATGTTCTTGTTTCACAGTCATTTTGTGGCTCAGTGCATGTGAAAGATGTTCCTGCAGGTGACTTGAATGAAATTCTTTGACAAGTAAGAGTACCTACAAAGGGTCACAGATTACAACCATATTATTGTTAATTTCCTGTGAGTTACTTGCACACAATAATGGACAATAATGGGAAAATAAAACTCATAATTTAATACTATAACAGTATTCACTCAATCTATTCATAACATGATTGCCACCTTCTGGTTTATGACTCCATGCAGTCTGGTAGGCAGTAACTAATGTTTCAGATGAAGCTGCTGCTTCCATCTTGTGGGTGAAGGAGAAGGCAGTAAGTTACTCCAAAAGAAGGTAATTACCCATTAGACTACACAGTGTCACAATAAAAAAAATAATAATCACTCAGAATCATCACTGTTATCAAAATCTCAGATAACATACATATTTGAAGTAACTCCATGGCACAGTACCTTCCTTACAGCTGATAATTACTCAGCTGTTAAATCAACTCCCTGCCTTTTTTTCACCAAAGACCACCATCAAAACTTCTTCAGACAGTTTGATCTAGACCACACCTTCACCTACTATTCCTTTACCAGGCATGTTAATACGCTCCTCCATCTAAGCCTAGGACTCCCAAGTCTTGGATGCGTGTTTACCAAGAATTTATCACATCTACAGAATATACTACATGCCCTGCCAATTCCATCCTCCCTGATTTAATCAAGCTAGATTCATGATGTGCAAAAGTATTTTTACAGCAGTGGTTCTATGAGACTTCAATGGGCAAAACATATAGATCAGACAAAGAGAAGGGAAACACATATGCAACTGTGGTGAGAAAATCCCATAAATGCTGAGACCTGGCACACAATGAAGGAAATGGGGCAGTAAGATTAATAATGGATCTTAGAAAGACTGAGGATGGAAGATGGATGAAAATTCATCATGACTGTGTCTGATAATGGGATCTCATATTAGTAGTATTAAACCTTCAGTTTATACCATCTGAGGGTCAGTAAGTTACATATTCATAAGCAGTAGTCCCTTCTTCAACCAGACAGCTGGAATCTGGACCACCAAGGAGAAACTCTGTGATACAGGTAACACACGCACACCCACACACACACACACACACACACACACACACACACACACACAAACACACACAAATCACCACTCAATGGTAAGGTAAAACTCCTTACAGCAGAAATACTGTACCTAACAGTTCATTACAAAAACAACGGTGACGACGAAAACAAGCGAACAATAAACCTGAGCAACGTACCCAGAAAGCACAAGATCAAGGAACTACAGAAAACAGCCATATTGGGCACCGCGCGAATACTTCAGAAAGTACTAACATATACGTACAAAATATTAAATATGGAAAGTTACATTCCATGCTGCATAAATAGTTACTACAGAATAGCTGCAACACTATACACCCTAGAAACACGGTTTGTTTCAAGTATATAATTGTAAATACCCTGCATACGAAGATGACAACAATGATGACGGCAACAACAAAATGATGATGATAAGGATGACGATGACAACGGCGATGACAACAACAACAACAACAACAACAACAACCATGATGATGATGATAATAACAATAATAAAGTACTGTACTTGTAATTTCAATGGAAAATATTGGGTTATAGTTGGCCCATAATTACCCATATTACCCAGGAATCCGGATTACTGGGGACCAGATTACCGAATGACCACTGCACTGATTATTTTTATGTACATACCATGCATATTTATTGTTTATTATCTATCTGTACAAATAAATAATAAACACTGTACAGAATGCTGAATCTCTATGTTTAAAACTGGACTGGCAGATGAACTAACCTGATCGACGGGATACTGATGAAGCTGAATGAACAAAACAAATGGAAGCCACAAATCTTCCTTTGCACAATGTTTCAAAAACTCTTCTGGTAACTTCATCTGATGAAATTTAGCAAATTTCACAGCCAAATCCCAATGCAATAACTGTTTCACAATGGAATTATCAGATGACTGGCTGTAACAAAGTGCAGCTTCCAGTAACAGTAAAATTTCTCTTGCTGTCTGTTCTTTTGAGACTACCAGCCCACGCATCAACAGACCTAAAGCAGAAAATTAGATACGTGTACACTGCTTCAATGCTGATGATAATATTTTGAACTGAGATAAAATAACAAGTAAATACAGACAAATAAATAATGACCTTAATAAATGGTATGCTTTGTGAGGTAAAGATGACATGGACAGTGCATGTACCATGCAAGCATACAAGAATAAGACAGTATAGACCCAAATATGATAACTCTTTCCTCATTTCATCATCCAACTAATAGGGTGGGTAGGGGTGGCGCTGCTTCATAATCGAACAGAAAGTTAAACACATTTTCATAGACATTTTCCTGCAAACTGAAGCCTGTGAAGGGATATCATCTTATGTTCAGGGAAATATGGTACATACAAAAAGATTCTCTTCACAACACTGCTCCAGAAATACTAATTATCATAGTCTACAAAAAAATTTGAGGTTTTCATAGTGGTGTAAATTCAGATTATGCCCTTCTGGATTGTGAAACCATGCAGTCTTGTTGGTGGTTACCAAAAATTTATAAGCCACTCAGCCATTCCACAAAGGAACAGAAGAAGAGTGTCTCTATAGACAAGTAGTAAATTCTCCCTGACATGACACTACTCTGTAAATGTTTGTTTTACAGACAGTAGCATGTCTTTTGACATCTGAACCCCCAAAAAAGTTTTTTCTTCCCCACCCCCCCACTTCCTGTTTTGTCTGTGAAAGAGCCTGTTTTATCAAAATCATATGTTCCTCTCATGAAAACACAATTCATGGCCCTTAATCAGGTCACTTTCTCATGTCCCATGTGCCTGTCTGCAGCAGACCTCAAAACAGCAGCTTTCTCTATATTTCTTGATCAAATTCCTTTTGGCCCACACTGTGATCTTATCTCCTCTCCCATGCTATGAATCTGAGTAACCACCTTCCACACCGTCTTCCTTCATAATCTGACTGCTTGTTCAGCCTACTCCAGATCTGAAGTTAAGGGCAGCATGTTCCTCTGTAACATGTGCGCCCACTGATGGAAATACCAACTATCACAACTCAGGCAACACGACTGAGCAATAAAATACACTTCTACAACCAATGGGTGTTCATTAATTTATCCTAGAAAAGTGAGCTAGTGTACTTCTGGAGAACTTGTTTAAAATGACTAACAGTATTTTCTTCTTAGGTAAAAACTAAAAGCTAAAGTTACCCCTGTCCATGACATTAACACATTACAGGGAGCAGAAGCATAGCTCCACTCACTCTTAACCTCGCCACTAGATGGATGTGAGTGGCCAACTTCACACCCTGGCCACTTTACCCCTGGGAAAGAAACCCAGTACCCATTCAAGAGGAGCAGGATGGGCCCTGTGAATGGTTTAAATGGTTTTGGGGAAGAGAAAATCTTTTTCTCGTGCCAGGATTCATAACCTGGAACGTTCAGTCTGTACCGAGTCCCTACACCAACTACAGCATTCCTGCCCCAGCCTTTTCACATGATCAGCCACATCACTGGAATGAATTTCCACAAGAACATGGTTGACAGCCTGAGTAGGGTGTGTTGCATTCAGCAACTGTTACTGTTTCAAATCTCACATTAACAACTTAAATAATTAAAGCTATATTCTCTCGAAAAACTGCTTTAAAAAAATTCCCCCAACAATTATGGAACATAAGATTCAGTGCCACGTTCAGAAGAGATAAACACTGCATCCTATCCTGAGCCATACAAATGCAGTCAACCCCATTACCCATTTATTTATGAACCACTGGTCCACACCAAAATAAAATTATCAAAGAAATAACCACTCTAAAGGCATTCAAGGCATATAAATTCCAGGTAGAAACAAAATGGTTTTACCAGCATACGGTATGAACCAACTGGAAAGACATCTGGTGTTTTAATGATTTACTGTATAGAACATCTCAATACTTATAATATAAGGAATGTTCAATAAGCAGGGTTCCCTATGTCATAAAAATTAAATAAGAAGTCAATATGGCATTAATTGTAGCTCATTTTTTCCACAGAATTCTCATTATTTTTAAACACAACCCCCCACACAATGATGTATTTGTCACATCTTGCCACATTCCACAATAAGGACAAAGTGTAAAGGGCTGTTCATAAGTGGTTATGAATACAAGAGCCTGATTCCTGACACAAATAAATTTTTAAACTCATATCAAATGGGAAAAACACATCAATATATACAATGGATTACATCAAGAAATAATGATAATTCAGTAGAGTAAATGGCTACATTTAGCATTGAATGACTCATCATGTGATTTTTATTACCTCTGTATCTTACTTACTGACCGTCCTTCCTACATGACTGGTTAAAAAATAACTACCCTGGATGCATTGTCATCAAACCTCCATTAAATAACCCCAAACAATGGAATCTTACCAACTTTTTCTTCATGGAGTTGTTCCTTGCCATTATTGTGATACACAGAAGAGTGGAAGTAGTGCAGGATCTTGTTTGCTGCTGCCACATGAACCCTCACAGTTTCAGAATCTATGCCAAGCATTTCAATAAAGGATATGCAGGCAGAGACAATGCTCTGATTTGTAAAATTTTGTAGAGCCAAGCCATGTGCAAAATTACACGCCTGTTTCTTCCTAGTAAATTAAATTACACATGTTAGAATTGTTCTAAGGGAATTCAACAGCACAAACAATGCAAAATTTGAGATCTTCACAGCTATGCTGCTAAAGGTTCAAGTCTTCTGGGATGTCATGCTGTGTCTCTGGGTGTTTTGAAGAACAGTAGTCCCTTCTGAATGTCAGAACTATCTACCCAGTGGTACAGTATAACATCTCACATAACCTGCATCTTCAGCACAAACAATATCATTACTTACATCTTTCTTGAGATCTTTCTGTGTAATCTCAGCTGATCTACAATAAACATGTTCACTGCAAAGCTGGGCCGTCCTTGTTTTAAGTAATATAGATAGCTCAAAGTAATGTTGTGTCCAAATTTTGCTGACACTTTTTCAGAAGAAAAGTGAGGAAATTCATCACCCTTCACCCTGAAATCACAGTCAATAATTAAACTGAACATATTAATCTGAAAGAAAAAAAAAACTGCAACTTATATAACAGTTAATTATATACACATCTAAGGAGGAAAAATGTGGTTTGAAATACACGGTGGGCCAAAAGTAGGTATACAGTAATTATTTTTCTTCTTTACAGGTATTGTGAATGATGGCAGTGTTAAACAACTAAACAATTAAGTATCACAATGTTAAACAACTTAACTTAAATGTTAAAATAACTAAATGTCAATATCTGAGAAGAACCATCAATACTATACTATATACTATATACCTACTTTTGGCCCACTTTGTATAACTCATCAAGTAATTTCAAATTCAGATGAACTAATTTATACATTATTATGTTACTTGTCCAGTGTGAAACTTGATATGTCATTCTAAGGTAAGAAACATAACTTAAGGATGTTTGAGAAAAATATTTTAAAAAACAGTATTTGGACCTTCGCAAAGGAAACAACATGAGACCCCAGGAAATAATGTCATCTGGGGTACTAAAATTACATCTTTCACCAAATAGTTTGTAGGATGATTAAATCAAGAATGACAGACAGGAGAGAGACATGTAGAATGTATGGGAGAAGGAAAAAAAATTACACAAATATAAACTCAAAATGAACTGGGAAGCTTTAGCGTAAACATTATAATATTAGCAAAAATGGACCTTATAGAATAAAGTTGTGAACATGTAAAATGAATTGAACTGTTTAACATACATAATGCCAACACCTGCTACTATGTTTCCTAAACAGTCTTTACGTTATCATATTCCTAGATACAAAAAAGCAAATAATTCAGTCTGCAGAGGTACAGGAACAGTTTAAATCCCTGTTCTCATCATACATACTTGTGCATGCTTTGCCAACTAAACAACTTTGACACATCAAATGGGGAGCAGCCATGTAGAAGCTGATATACCGTCACATCTGGCTGAGTCTTGTAGTCACCAAGTTGTGATGAGACAGCCATATTCAAGAGAGGTAAATGACTTTGAGCCGCCTGAAGGGAATCACTGCTGACTGGAAATTCCTCTGGAACTTTCTTCTCTATGACATCCTTTAGCTTCTTGTTGCCATATATAGCTGTTGCCAAAACCACAAGTGGATGTTCTTGGAAGTAATCATCAACACTCCCTTTACTCAAAAACTCAGTAGCACCAATCACTGCTTGGTACACAATGGACTCATCAGACAAATTACCACCCAGTTGTTTCAATATGAGCCATAACCTAAACCAGTCATTTTCATCTTGGTTGTTCAGTGACAAATGAGACAAGGATTCAATCCTATGACTTGAGAAATCAGAGTTTTGGAAACAAGGAAAAACTACATTAAACAGCTTGTGCTTAATGCAGAATTTTATAAACAAATCTTCAAAGTCACAATATGAAATGTTAGCCGATGGCTGATTCAAAATTTGCTCCATATCATTAACAGATTTTGTTCTGCAAAATCTAGTGATAATACTGCATGGATGTGCTTTCTCACTGCTACTGAAGACTCCAAACCTGTAAAATAGGAATTATTAGTCTATACACAATTTCAGAATGTAATTATATATCTAGAGGTTTAAATGTTTAACAAACAGAGACAGTTACATAATGAGAATCTTCAAAGTATGTATGGTTAGTCTAACACTTGAATGGCCTTTAACCTTTAAATGACCAAGTTGGTATTTAAAATTCAGCATATAGATTATGAAAAATGTGAATATTATTTGTACAGAAAAGATAAAATTATGAAATAAAGGTCATTTTGTGGATAATAAGAGATTATGCAGAATGTCTGAAAAATGGAGTAAATTTCCTTGTTGCCTAAATATAGACAATGAATTTTTGGGGGTCTTTTTTATATTAGTTTACATATGTGAATGCAGATTATTAAAAGGTAAAATTAAAAATGAGACTGAAAAGATATATAGCATGCATCAATAGAATAAATACATAATAAATCTTGTTCTGTAATCATAAGATAATGATGAAGATGGTAATGAATAACAGGGACCTGCATCTTACTGAATACTCAAAATCACAGTGGGACTGGGCATTCCTCAAATTAGCCAAGCTTTGAGGCTATCAAAAATAAGGACCTTGGAAGGTATACAAATCCTTCACATGCTTAACAATATGCTATATAAGACAACAAGTTCCATATATTAATAATTACAAAATTTAGTGAAAAATTTCTGAATATAACTTTAGACATACTGGTTCTAACTGCATTTAATATTCTTGTAATTAACCTCATACAGAAAATTTATATAATATTTCTGTTACTACTTTACATTCTAAAACTCAAGGCCTCTGTGGAGTAAGTCTTTTTTTTAAAAGGTAATTATCAGCACTGAATTTTACACCATATGTGAAATACTATTGAGAAACTTTTTCATCCTCCCACACATACTCCCACACTGCAACCTAACTCAGAATGCATAGCACAGGAAATTTTTCCAACCAGATAGACTTAATGTATTTATGGCTGCCTTGTTGCGATTTTCTTTTTTTGAAAATGACTACTTCATAATCTATGACAATAAGAAACTTTTCACATACATCCACAAATTATCTTAACAAACACTACATATTCTTCAAAACTCTGTTGCGAAACAAAATTTCGTTATCTTACATTAAGCTTTACTGACCACAATGTACTACTGTAGCAGTGCATGCACATGACACAGCAGGCCAAGTATTGTTTTTCATCAATACCACTGCCCACCCCAGTTA
>Ga0123355_10014826_pt1 | contig 12208 bp, 5 predicted proteins | sample TergutEmb28metaG_3_FD_89872 | JGI IMG/M metagenome (GOLD analysis project Ga0123355, IMG submission 89872) | Embiratermes neotenicus P1 segment gut microbial communities from Petit-Saut dam, French Guiana - Emb289 P1 | ecosystem: Host-associated > Arthropoda: Insects > Digestive system > Gut ...
CCCCACCCCCCTTCCCCCCCCTCCCCGAAAATTTTTATAACCCCCCCCCCCCCCCCCGAACAAAACTCCTGGGTACGCCACTGCCACAATGAGCCTTTTGATCAATCATTGCATCATTCCACCGAGAACACGACACAAAGAACCCTTCATCCTAACACATTACGCTGCTCAATGTTTTTACTACAAGAACCTTCTTTCAGTTTCATGAACAGACTTTTAGAGCTGTGAACACTTGAATTAGACTAGAGATGTTCCCAGAAGAAAATCTGTCGTTTATGCCAGGGATGAATACCAAGAATGCAGTAATATCCGAGACATAAAATTAATTTTCTCGGAGTTCTGTACTTCTTCAAGAGTTGGTTTCCTTTCTTAGCAAACGTTTCGGCCACTCTCTATCAGGATGTGACCACAACTTTGCTTATATACTACTGGCTTTTGTACTACATTTTGTTGCGACATAACAACACTTCAATGGCTCACTTAATCAGTTCTCAGCTGACCACAGAAACATTCGTAGTGGCACTTCATCAAACAGCAGTTCGTGACGAGTGGCAACAAGCGGCAGCAAGTGAAGAAGCGGTCATTTGTCCACTAATGGGTGTAAACAGCATTTCGTCTTAGTCTGCAACTCGCCTTTGACTTGTGGTTGCAATTTAATTTCAGGAACCAGTAATGGAACTCTATAATTTTACTGTAGTTAGCGCGGCGCGAAACATTAACAATGACAGAAGCATGTGACATGAAACGTCTGAAAGAGACTTTGTAGTATTGTTGGCAATACTACACCGCAATACTGCGCTGAGGCTTCGTAACGATGACTCTAAATTTAAAGAACAGAAACAAACGTAATTTAGTTGAGGAATCAGAGTGACAAACTTCGAAACACTAAACAGGGTAACAAGACTTTTAAATTAAAGTCAAACAATCGGCTTTATTAAATTTTTTAAGATACTCTGTTTATTTCACCATTTAACTAACGAAAAAATGCACCCCACCATTATGCAACAAAGCTATCTTCAGTGTTGCACATTTAGATGATTCTTATGTTCCTCATTAAAACATTATTTTTGCTTTTGTACGTTTCGACAACACAGCATGTACACCCTCGTATGCGTATAGTGCGTATTTATATACATATTCGTATATATGTTCTATTCATAAGCAGAAAACTTGTGCCTTCTGGCAGCTGCTCTTTCACACAAAATGTCGAAAGGCCTCAGAAAGGAAGCGCCGACGCAAGTTCCTGACTGCTCATTGGTACATCTGATTGGAAAGTTGATGTATGAAAGGCGTTTCGCGCGGACAACATAACACGAAATACGTAGACCCACATTTGCATCTCCAGCGGGAATAAAAATCTTTTTTAACCCTAACTGAAATTAGATATGCTTACTTCTGCTCAGAACACAGTCACTTTCGCAAGTAGTCGCTAACTGAACACATGACGAATTATGTCTACTTCACTGGCATTACACGAGGACACAGACAGGTTCGGAATGGTGGCAGGGTTCATAGCGGGGGACTTCCTTTGGCTAAACAATCTACAGACAACATGTCTGGTCACTTAGAAGTAGTTTGCATCAAAAAGAGAGGCGCTAGTTCATGACAAATAGGAAGTTTTGTCCAAAAGAATCTAGCAGACTTCACCATTCGAAGAATAAATTTCCTTCAAATAATAATTAAAAAAACAAGCAGCCACTTCTTATTTTACACTGTCACTGAATATTACAGTAATCTTAAGTCAGACACCGTGTACATTGGTATACAGGTACCAAAGCTTACTCTTAACATCTCCGTGGTAGTCGAATTAGAGTGCCCTGAACTACCCTGAAGGAGGAGGCACTACACTCCTCTGGAACATGCGTACCAATGTGTCAATCTACATGACGTCACATCATCTTCATGACCACCGCTACGAGATCTCAAAATTCGGACACAATCCTCCATTACTAACTCCGGACACTTAACCCTGTCTAGAGCAATGAACCATGCTTGTTGTGAGTCACGCGGAACAAAAGAATATATTGTGTGCAAAAAATGTAATTCTTTCACTAATAAGGTGGTATGAACCATAACATAAAGTAACCAGTATGCTTTAAATGGGTACAGAGTTAATCTACACGCTATGGTGTACTTACCTTGGGTACAGCGGTGTATTTGGTTCAGCATCCGGCGAGCCCTCAGGTTTCATCATTCCGGCCATGCCAGCCGCTGCGACCGCCATCTGTTGACTGATACTGTCTGGCTGGTATTCCCGCACTTGCTGCTCGTGCTCACTCAAAGGTCCTTGATTCGTTGTGTAGCCGTACATGCTGTGGGGTGGTGGCGGTGGGGGTGGCCTCTGTGGAAGCTGTGAGGGTGGTTGTTGCTGTTGTTGAAGAGGGTTGCAGGCTTGTTGACTGGTGTCGTATCTCTCATACGATGCTGCTGCAGTACCCGGATCATACGGCCGGTGCCCCGCTGGGGCTAACACACCTGTGTCGTAGGCACGCACTGTCATTTCTGACGAGTAAGACACAAGCGGCCTGCTAATGTTGGCGTTACTGTTCACACTGTTCATAGCGTTGTACTGGCGGTGCTGGTACAGTTCTTCTGACGACGTTGGTACCAGTGCCGAGGAATCGTACGGCGATCTTTGAGGAATAAGATGAGGAAGGTTCCGAGGGTCTTCTACAAGCGACATGGTGCTGTAGGGTACTGGTGGTGGAGGTGGATGGTGTGGGTGTTGATGATGTTGGGCTACAGGGTGATGGGGATGAGGGTGTTGGATATGATGTGTACCACTCGACATGGCGTTGGAGCTTCCTCCGCCTCCTCCACCACCACCACTACCGCCAGCACCGCTGCCGCCGCCACTACCACCACAACCGCCATTGCCGCCGCCGCCGCCGCCGCCACCACCACCACCCCCACCACCGCCACCACCACCATTACCACCACCACCACCTCCTCCACCAACCGCTGAACGTGACCCTAAAGTATCCATACTAGACACAGAGGATGAATTAGAATCCTGATTGAGGTACGACGATGGATCGAAGTTAGTCTGCCGAAGAGGAGCTGGGGGAGGTGGCGTACATGTCGTGCACGAGCTGGCGCCAGCGACTCCCACGCCAACAACAATATTACTGCCACTAGTGGCTTCCGTCTTCGGTACCAACAACTCACCTCGCATACCACTGTTACTACAGCAACTGCTTGTACCCGTCACTTCAGTTTTTGGTATCACTTTAGCGGCAGACCCTGTCGAAGTACCTGCGCCACTGCCACTGCTACCTCTGCTGTGCGAGTCCGAATCTTCGGGTGTTCTGGACTGTTTGAGGCTTCCTGGAGGCGGTTTGCTACCAGCGGCACTACTACTACTACCATAGTAAGGAGAGTGTACAAATTCTGACTTTTGAGGAAATTTGTCTGAGGAATCTTTTACACTACTGTTGTTAGAGGCGGAGCCGTAACCCACAGAATAGCAGGGCTTGACGTCTGTAGTCTGCATTGAACATCCAGAGGTGGTTGTCATCATGTGGGAAGGTGGGACTAGAGGCGGTTTGTTCACGAACCCGCCACCACTGGAGGTAGAGGTGAACTCTGTCTGGCAGTTTGAAACTAGAATGGAAACATGGAATATCAGTACCTGAACATCTGCTATCAAATTTTCACAATCGTAGCACTAACACAGATATGGGTAAACGTACTGCACATATTGGCCAACTACATCGCTGTCGCTGAGCTGCTGTGTGTTTCAGCCGCTGGGTTTGGATTGAATTTCAAAGTATAAACTACGAGTTAAATATGTCATCTACAAATGATCTATGGTAATGGAGCAAACAGTACCTTCAAAACTACGATTAAACTAAACTATATTTAGAGATTCAGTACGTACCGCACAGTAAACACACCCAGTCTCAGTTAGTGCCGCATAGGGAATTAATCGCTGTTAGTTCTGAGATCCACACACAACACACATATGTACTTTGTGTGCAAAAGGTCCAAATTACCTAATCTTTCAAAACCTGGTGGTGTAAACAATATCAATTGAAATTTAAATTTAAATGGTTAATTATCATTTCAACAATGGGGACATCAAATTTAAACATTAGAAATTAATTCAAGCAGATTACAGCACAAAACAATACCTAATACAGTCCAGTATTTTCCAATAAACGACGACGAACATTGTAAGCTTTGAGGTTTCGGCAGCACTGTGATACGACGCTGCTTCACTGGGCAATTCGTTTCCGACGTTTAGAAGGGACATATTGCCTTCCTCTTCAATGGCCGAAACGTCCAAAAAGAGCATCGTACATTTCGACCCCTGAATGTGACTACATTGCATCGCTTCGAAAAGCCAGGATCCGATTATCCAGTGACGCGAGTCACATTCCAGAAGAGCACAATCCTCAAGAGGAAGCATTCATCTGTACATGTGCAGTGACCAGCGCTGGTCGAAGTTAAGTCCGAGTGACAGAGTTTGAAGTAAACACTCACAACAGCAATGCACACGGTACACATATTGTCACAGTGACCACTTCAAAGAGACTGTGCAACAACTGCAGTTGGTAACTTTGCGGATATCTCTCTGCCACGTGCGGTTAACTACTTCATTTTCAAACACAGCACTGACATTTCTAATGTCCCGTCACCACAACAGATATCATGGCTCTTCACGAGTACACCAAATGCCAAAACGACGCTACATGTTGCTGTAGAAACAGCACTACAGTGTGGCTGCGCACGTGTCATGTCACACGTGTAATAACAATGGCGTCATATCAACCAAAGTGTTTCCGAAACCATAAACATCAGCAACTTTCAATGGGTTTGGTGAAACAACAGTATTATGACCTTCTGTAATATTACGCCGTGCAGTTTGGTATGTATATATATGCCAACGTTTCGGGCTAGTGTTGTCTCCATCTTCAGAAAAGATGTTTCACGCTTCTCTGCTATGCCGGTACCATGCACTATGTCGTACGGCGTCACATCCCGAACAGTAATAGTCATTCTCGCTATATGAAAGTGTCAAATCTCATAAAGTAATTGCTGTATTTACCACATGAGGACGAGGAACAGGAAAATTAGTGCAGGTAGTTACACTTCTGAAAAAGTCGGGTTAAGGCTTACCAGTCGGCTGATTTCTGAAATATGGTGGGTGCGTGCAGGCATAGATAGAGGCAGTGGTGAGGAAGACCTCCAGCTTAACTTCCTACATGCTGCTTGGCAAGTAGCAGGAGGTAGCTCTCTTATCTAAGTCAGACTGTGGCCTTGAAAACTTCTGTACTGTCTGTGTTCTTTAACAGCTGCACGGTAAACAATAACAGAAGTCATCAAATAGGCTGCAGTTGTGCCTGCGCCGCTTCCACTACGTCAGTCTCACGTAGACATCATGACCACAGAAAAATGCAGCATGTCATTTCTGTACGAAGATGCTAATACTTCTAGTGACTGACTGGACGGACACCTTTCAGGTTAGACACACAGTGTAAGGAAAAGACTGCAAAATATTCTTGACACCTTCGATGTTACATAACGATCTGATTAAAATTTTGAAAAGCTATTGAAGCGTTAATAAACATACAATGAAGGTGCAAGTTGCACTGAAGTCCTTGCACTTTGCATGTCAGTGGATAATCGACCGCAAATTATATTGGTGGTCGGGACATACGTCGTTCAGACTTCATCAAACAACACAAATACGTGTGTCACGAATAATGGTTATAAACATTTAAGGTGGTTTAGATAACAGACGGGGAAACCCCCCCCCCGGACATCATTCAGTCAACTCACGACATGGTCTTCTGCCAGAAGAACGGAATACAGACCAAAGATCCCATAACACATATAAGTATTCTGTAAACTGGAGGCCCTCTGACCTCGGGCTCCGTGTCCCAGCGTCTGCGGAGCCTCATCTACGTCACTGTCCGTACGTCTATTTCACCACTCAGGGCACACAGACACATGCCCTAAAACTGCTATAACCCTCATCGCATAGACAGCCATACAGTAATTTGACAACAAATATGATTTCCGCTTGGCATTTCTCTGTACACTTGAAATGTCTCAAGACATACGGTGAAAACAAAGCCGAGTACTGCAGCTCAACAGCTCTCAACTTTCTTATAAAGGCACAATTCGGTAATTGCAACCTAGATCCACAAAACTAAGCAATTAATAATTATTGCAAAGAATTACATTATTTTTTAGTTAAATCGACAGAACGCTGCTGTGACTTGTCAGGAACAGAAGCATTTACATTTGGTACTGTTACAAGCAGAACTTTCCCACAGACAACACAATTGTATCACGCAGTATAAATAGATAACTAGATGTAACTACTTCTGCTGAATTACAGTGCAGTTGGGCAGTGGTTACAGTTCGTTTTGTAACGTCTAAAGCTACAAACTTGAAACTCAGTACAAGGAAATAACTATTGTACATCGGGGTTGTGTTGTCACAGCGCAATATCGACACAGTCACAAGTTGTGTCGTCACAGCGCTATATCGACACAGTCACAAGATTGGTCGTCACAGCGCAATATCGACACAGTCACAAGTTGTGTCGTCACAGCGCTATATCGACACAGTCACAAGCTGTGTCGTCACAGCGCAGTATTGGCACAGGCACAAGTCCTTCAATTTCGATCTCTATGCACTGGAGGTCGTCAGCGCAGTTTAGGCTAAAGAGACTTGCCATGGAGATAGAGGGAATAGGAGAGGTACAGCTCTTAACCTCGGCACTACTTACAGGTAAATGGTAGTCCTGACGCTTCGGGCGCCTTACCCCAGCGAAACAACCCGTCCGAATTGGGCAGTAAACGAGCCCCAGAGCCCGTTCCGTTTTGGGAAGAGAAAAATATTCTCCTCCCTGCCCAAGTCCGAACCACGGAGCGTCCAGGCCGTAGCCTTGTCAATATCCGGTCTGCACTGTAGGGTATATCACACTTAAAAATTCTATGCAACAGTTGGGACTTGCAGGTTAGCGTCATGTCAATGCGGAAGGAAGGAAAGTACAGTGAATTTGTTTGTGGGTTTTAAGTCATTTAGTGCAAGACTGTCAGCTGAGGCACAAAGACTTGTGGTGACGTGCGAAGTTGTCAGACGGACATGTGGGCGGGCGTGGCCAAGAGTGTGCCCCCTTATGCGCCAGTCAATGATGTGGAATGGCGAGTGAGAGGCAGAACTGCCAGTGACGCACGCCCAGATGTCTTCCCGAACAGTGTTTCGTGGAACTGTCTGGCGGACTGACCTGCCAAGGGGGCAGCGGACGAAGAGGTGGCGGTGGTCCCCGCCATGCGATGATGATGGTGATGGAGCTTGTGATCCCGTGACGCCTGTTTGTTAGCGGCGGCGATGGGGCAGCCAGACAAGCTGCGGTGTGTATTGCGATTGGTGCTAACATGACCTCGACCATTGCAACCAGGGGTTGGACATTTCAGAATAGTCTCATGCATCGCCAGGACTAAAGGACATGGACAACAGAACCATCCAATCAGATTTGATTTGAGTATAAACAACCTTTATATTGACACAAAGACCTGTATGTCTGTTATACCGTAATATCGTTACTATTCACTTTTGGCTCCAATATATTTGGAACAAAGTACAAAGTTTATTCATAAACAATCGAAACTCAAACATAGAAAAACGAGAAAGAAACAAAGGAGCGGGTAGAGAGTAAAATAATATAAATTTAATATTCGTGCTATGATTACAGTTAAAGTTTACTGTTACATTTACTGTCGCATACGTCCGAGTTTACATAAGGAATGGATATAACAAACAAAAAAGCCTTCAAAGACAAACACTTTGAATAAGTTACTTCCTTGGACTTACTGGCAAGAAGAAATTATGTGCTTGCAAGAAAGTAACAGAGTCAACACATATATAACATGACTCCAGAATAATACTAAAAACACTAGCTAAATAATGTACGAAGGTCACTTGAAAGAAGAAAAATGAGTTTTGAAGAACCAGTTGTACGGAGGTATAATATTAAAAACGTGTTAAATTGCTGTCTGCTTGCTGTGTGGAAACATAAAGGTGTATTATACTCAATCAACATTTTCAGATTCTGGTGCATGCCCTAGCGAAGTTCGGAACAAGTAAGTCGAAAGAGGTGGTGAGATAGAACGAACTGGGGTGCAGAATAAGACAATAAGAAAGGTAACTGAAATCAAATGATTTGGAGAGGTGATTTATTGCTAGTCACTACTAAAACTTATAAAACAAAAAAACAGCTCTCTACCCCGCAAATAAAGCAAATTATAAGAGCAAAGACAAATGTTTAAATGAAAGACACGAACTATTATATGCAGTAATCACACAGGTACAAAAGCTCCTACTTCTTCCTGAACGAAACATTATTACAAAAACTAAGTACTTGGTATTGCTTCACTTACTTTCTGGAGTAACTTTATCCTTCCTTGGGCATCCTGACAGGCTGAGAAGAGAACACGAAAAATGTCTATCCCAAAGTTTCATTTTAATGTTCACAATATCAGTATCATGACTCTAAGAAATTCATAGACATTACCAGACATAAAGTGCACATAATTACCTTCTGTGATGTGAATACAATCCTGTCACGTGACCCTGTCCGTTACAGCCTGGAGTCGGACATTTGTTGCCTTCTGCAAAGAAGAAAAAAGTCTTCAACAGCCTGATTTCAAACACAAAGACTCGAAGTTTTTGAACCTCGATGTTAAGGACTGAAACATATCCTAGTCACCTACATTAACATTACTGTTCGACCTTTCGTGATTGGTTCCAAGCTATCTGGATGAGACGAAGTGTCTAGCCGTTCGGGACTCCCAATCACTTTCTATTGCACCGATCATTCCCAGCTCAGTCAAGTATTTCTTCTACTTAGTGACGCAGACTGTCTTCGTGCTTTACGCAATGTGACACAAATCCAGTAATTTAGTGCAATTAATGCTTCCAGAAATCGCTTGCATTTTGTTAAAAATCATCTTTCCCGCTCTTACCCCTTTGGAGGTAGGTTTGTATTTTCATTGCTTGAATTTCGCAAGCTATTTAAACGAATAGGCGTCCTGTACTGAAAAGCATTCCGACGTTCGTGGCGGCTTTATCGGTCCCAATTAGACACGAAGACTGAACTGTGGAGCGCGTGTTGATGGTCAAGTCTTAGACTACGACATTTCTGAAACGGCAAAGTAGGCCTTACTTGTATGGTTGTGGTTCATGGCCGAGAGGTGCAAACTAGGTGGAAGATGGACGGAGAACGGACGCGTATTGGATGGGATGGACACAAAAGTGAAGCGAAGAACGCACCCTGGAAACGTTAGGGTATATAGGCGAGTAGCACTGTATCTCACCATAAACAAACAGGGTGTAAAGACACACAGGCATGCCAGATAAATCTCTCGCAGAATTAGGGCCCATTTTGGAGACGAAAACAAAATTCGAGTGTACATAAATTGGGACAATTTATTTATTAGATAAGCTACTAATATCTTCCTACGAAGGACTCTGCTCTGTTAAGTTGGCGATGTTTTCCAGAACAGTACTAATTACAACGTACAGATCGTGAGCACTGAGTAAGCGTGTCTAACAGTATGCTCGTTTACCCGCCAGTCCACACAGCACTGAACGATGTCCCCTGACGGATGTGCGGGCTGACCGCTCCCACAAACAGCTCATGAACCAACCCTAACAGTATTACAATTGCTATTTGTAGACAAGTTGAAATCAAGCCGACCAACCAAGGAACACTGAGCGTAACTAAGCAGCCAATAGCAGAAGGAATAAAGCGAAAGATTTTTCTATCTAATGTTTTCCAATTTACGAAACAGCATTGCTTTTGGAGGTTCCCAGGCTGCGCCCGTTTGTCCTTCTGATAAGAGCAACATGTAGATGATGATGAATGTGGGGCATTGGTGAAATGATACTGACAGGGGAAAACCACAGTACTGGGAAGAAAACTTGTCAAAGTGCCACTCTATTCAGCACAAATCTCACACGAATTGACCTCGGGTCGAAACCGGGTCTCCGCGATAAGACTTTCGTCATAATTACAATTCAAGACTGACCTCGCACCGCGCAGTAAACACACTCCGTACCGGTTATATAAGGCAACTGGTTAATGCTGTGCAGGGAAACAAGGGCTGTTGTTCTGAGATCCATACAAAATACAGAACGTAGGATTTTTTAATGTAAAACCTAGTGGTACATATACTAACCACAAAGCTTTAAATAGCTGAATCTATCCGTCTGATTTCATGTCTCGAGTTCTGTGTCTGTATCTTGAAGACTGACAGGATCTCTGTTCATACACCGTCGTAGCGACAACAAGAGAAGGACCTTTTGTTCACCAGAGAGAGTAAGAGAGAGAGAGAGAGGCAACGCTAATCTCCCTCCGGATTCTGTCGTCGTTGTCGGCGTTACCAAAGGACCACATCGACTTCACTGCCTCGCCGTCGCACTGTTCAGGCAGACCGGCATTGTGCAGGCTATCTCACAGCAGTGCCACTTGCTGTTCATGTCGCTTTGTGATCGCCAGACAATAATTTATACGGTCTGCCCACCCATTACACAAACACATGTGTAATCTGTAGTCAAGAATGTCCACTAAGTCTGACGCAAACGCACTTTGTCAGTCATCTGTTACGAGTGTGTGTTAGGCACAACAATTAAGCAGAGCTTAATCTGTGTTCACAGTGGCGATAAATGGCTTTCAATACATAAATTTCAGGTTTAGTTGATGTTTCAGAAGCATCTTTCATTTCATAATGAATTTGTAAGCTTGCCTGTATTAGACGTAGGGCTCCTAATTAAATTAGCAGTGGCTTGACCAAAGGCAGCTGTAAGGATGCAAGAATAGGCTTGACAATAGAACAGCAAGAAAGAAGAAGTGGGACGGGGAGATGAAATACAAAGTGTACATTACATAAGGAACAAATGAAGAAATAATAATGATCAATTATAAGACAGACGGAAAAAGTCATCTTTAGCGTTTCCTTCTCCCTCGCACTCCGAACGCCATTCCACAACAAACCCTCAGCTTCATGTCCTACGCTTTTGTCACAGGGTTCATGCAATACAACAACAAAAACAAAGTGTTCAGCTGAACCAGCAGTCTAAACAACAACGCTGTGATGTGACGGAGGTAAGCCTACTAGACGCTTTAGCAGTTCACACCTCTGACGGATTGCTAACCTTCTACAAGACAATACGGCGAGGTAGATTTAAAACAACGTAAATTGTACATGACAACGGCGGAACCATCGCGCCTGAACGGATGTGAGCACGAGACTTCAATAAAACAGCATGGAGGAAGGATAGAGACAGCGGAGATGAAACTGATGGGGTCACTTCCAGAACATACACAACTCTAAAACAAATGGCGAAATAACAGAACCACCAAAATATATGCAATTCAAGGGAAATTATTTTACCTTGCACATGTAACTGGTCACATTTATTACGAAACAGCGATACACGCATTCTAAAGTCAGTGTACGAATAGTCTTAACGGCAAAATGAACGTATGTCGAACAAGTCAAAGATGGACGGACCAAAAACTATGAAAAACAATGAAGCTTGAAATGGTTTGTACCCTATCGTGGAAGTGCGTCTTTATAAAAAGGCATAATGTTACAGTACTGTTGGACACTTTCAGTGCAGCCTGATGGAATCAACACGCTGCGTGGCAACTAGCTGCATCTCTCTTAACCTGCTAAACACGGAGGCAGCTGGTTCTTCTGAAACGTCGGTACGTAACTGACGAAAGCACACCACGTCACAGTGCTCACCTCACCTCACCTCGCATCGTATCATGTCATACTGTGAAGGATTGCATCACGTGAAGCTTACGTCCGCGCCCTCGTGATGCGTTGGTCAATTCATTTTATAGCTCAGTTATTCACGTAACCTGTACATCTTTTGCTCTATGCGCGTACTGCAGTCCGTGCACGTGACTGTAGCGCTACTGACGACAACTCGCAGCTTTTCTTGCCCATCATTTCTCTGTCTGCCGGACACAGACCGCAGACCGCTGTTTGCCCCACACGGCTGCTCGAGACCCAGCAGTGCACTTTACAGAAACTTTTACTTACTGCCGATTCTTCCTTCTCAGTCCCCCCCCCCCCCCCCCCCCCCCCCCCCCCCCCTCCATTGTCCCTCCCTTCTCTTTTGTTTTCTTCTCCTCCCCCACATTACATCATCTTCACTCGCTAGGCCTGTGGGGGGGGGG
>Ga0123355_10014827_pt1 | contig 12208 bp, 13 predicted proteins | sample TergutEmb28metaG_3_FD_89872 | JGI IMG/M metagenome (GOLD analysis project Ga0123355, IMG submission 89872) | Embiratermes neotenicus P1 segment gut microbial communities from Petit-Saut dam, French Guiana - Emb289 P1 | ecosystem: Host-associated > Arthropoda: Insects > Digestive system > Gut ...
AGAAGGATTTGCGAACTTAACGAGAAGGATTTGCGAACTTAACGAGAAGGATTTGCGAACTTAACGAGAAGGATTTGCGAACTTAACGAGAAGGATTTGCGAACTTAACGAAATGTGTTGACAGTACACGTTATGTAAAGTTATAATGGCTTGCATAGAGGTGATGGTTGTAATGGCAACGCTCCGAAAGAATTATCTCATACAAAAACGAAACGTCTTGAACGAAATACGCTCCAATAATATGACACTACAGGAGTTGCGTTTTTTTAGCATATATCTAAGCAAAATCCATAAAAACAAGCCCGAAGAAACACGGGTGGTGCGTTTTCCTATGGCTGATTTTCAGAGCATTATGGATTTGGGGCGCATAGATATTGGTTATATGAAAAGCGTTACGAACAGTCTACTATGCAAAGTTGTAAATGTTCCTGATGAGCGTGGTGGATATACAGGCTTTCAACTATTTAAGGAATGCACCGTGAGCAGTGATGATAATGGCGAGTGGTATGTTGAGATAGATGCCCATGACAAAGCACTTCCTTTGATGTTCGAGTTCAAAAACAAATACTTCTCTTATCAGCTATGGAATGCTTTGCGCTTGCGTAGTTCAAACCAACTTCGTATGTATGAAATTTTAAAGCAATATGAAACAGTCGGGGAACGGATTTTAAGCCTAGATGATTTAAGAAGCCTTGTCGGGATAGGAAAAGACGAGTATCCCCGCTTTGGTGACTTCAAGACATACGTTTTGAATGTTTGCCAAAAAGCGTTAGCAGAACACACCGATGTAAAATTTACTTATGAACCGTATGGCAAAAAGGGCAAAGGCGGCAAGGTGCTTTCCCTTAAATTCACTATCGAAAAAAATAAAGACTATATCGACCAACTAACCCTCGATATGTTTATCGAATATAACAGCCAAAGCAGCGATGACGTTTCCGATGCGGATGAAGAAGAAAAAACTCCATACCAAGAACGCATAGAATTTTTTATGGAAGCCTGCGGTGGTGAATTTACATTTGACGAAGTGGTAGTCTTGCAAGACAAAATGCGTGATTCTATTTCCAAAGCCCATTATCTCGACCAAATATATTGCTATCACTACATCAACAACAGATACAAGTATATGGAGTTGCAAAATAAACAGCGAAAAATATCAAAACGTTTTGGCTACATGAAAAGCCTAATGGATAAGGAGATATAATTCATGAAGACCATTAGGCAGATAGCGAATGAGATAGGTGTAAGCAAACAAGCGGTATATAAAAGGATTAGGGGCTCACTTCATACGGTTGTCGCTCCGTATGCGCATACGGTTGACGGTGTTGTATGCGTATCGGAGCAGGGCGAAGAGTTAATTAAGCAAGCGTTTGGCAAAAATATCGCATACGATGGAGCACATACGGAGTGCATACAAAACACAGAAACGGATACAGTACAAAGTCTTATAAAAATGCTCAAAGAGGAACTTGAAATGAAAAATGAGCAGATACGAGGGCTTAGTGAGCGGCTTGCAGAAAGCAACATTGCTCTTGTCACTGCTCAACAATCTCTGCAGGCTGCACAAATGCTTCACGGTGGCACGATGCAGAAGCACTTAACTGATGGTAGCGATAAACAGGACAAGCCTAAGGGCTTTTTGGCCAGACTGTTTAGCAGTGGAGAATGAAATATTTTTACATTGTTTGCTAGGCAATGACCCTACACATGATACACACGCCACATCTGCCACACACATATAGCTTTAATATACGTATCGACCAAACCATGAAAAAACATGTTGTTAGAACCATCTGAGTTTGTCCCAAGTTCACGGTACGGACTCACGTTCGCACCGTGCGTAGTAAATGAAACTCAAAAAAGGTACGGCCCTGGGGCCGTACGGGAGATTTTCCATAAAATCAAAACGTAACTCGTATTTATATCTATGAAGAAACATTACATAAGCTGTAGAAATAGCACTTTTTTTCATAAAGCTCATCAAAAGTACCTTGCTCGAACAGTTCTCCGTCTTTCATGACTAGGATACCATCGCATTTTTCCAACGTATCTTTTGAGTATTTATGTGTAACAAATATGCAGGTTAAACTGTCCATTTCCAAAACTGACTTTTCAATTTCAGATGCCACTATATTGTCCAAACTTGCGGTTGCCTCGTCTAGCACCAAAACTTCACTGCCCTTTAGCAAGGCACGGGCTATTGATACCCGTTGACGTTCACCACCGGAAAGCGTGTTTCCACCTTCACCTAAAACGGTATCCGAGCCATTAGGCAAAGCCTCAACCACGTTAAGCAGGCTAGCTCTTTGCAGTGCTGTCCTATACTCTTCATCGGAGTAGTTACTATATAGCGTGATGTTGTTTCTAAGTGTGTCATCCAACAAAAATACATTTTGGTGTAGCATGGAGACCGTTTTGTATAACCCTTCTCGATTTATATCTCGTACATTACTACGGTTGATAAGCACATCACCGTTGTAATCGTCGTAATAGCCCATAATAAGTTTTGCGATTGTAGATTTTCCAGAACCAGAAGCCCCAACAATCGCATATTTCCCGCCTTTTTTGAAGGTATAGTTAATATTTTTTAGGGCAGTTTTTTTGTCATTATCTTCGTTTTCATATGCAAAGCTTACACTGCTAAATTGTATCGGCCCTTCAAAAGCCCCGATTTTGGCATCTCGTTGCCTGGTGTCTTCTTGCTCCATTATGTCAAATACACGTTTGCTTATTTCTTTTGTAGACTGCATAGAACCCAAGTGGGAAGCCACACCTGACATAGGAGCTAAAATAGAACTGCTTAGGGAAATAATTGCAACAACTCCGCCAATGGTCATGTCGCCGCGCAGTACAAAATGCCCAGCAACAAAATAGTTAAGAAACATTACGGAAAACATAATAACCATCGTTATTGTACCCACATCTGTTACTGCTGCGCCGCTACGGTACATGGCTTTCATAACATTTGTAGTCAGTCGGAAAAATCTTGACTTTATGCGATTTTCTGCGCCAAATGTTTGAATAACCTCAAAACCCGTAAAGTAATCCTTCACTTTTTGGTTGAAATATATGGATTTTGTACTTAAATCCAGTTGAGTGCTTGATAGCCGTTTGGCAAGCACAAAAGGAGCAATAAGGGGTAATCCCGCTGTTGCCACAGCAATAACGGCATTAAGTGGGCTAATTATTATCATTGCAACGATAGCCAAAACTACGGCACAAAAATCTTTTGAAAACTGGGGAACAGCACTGAAATAACGCATACTTATATTCTTTACGTCGTTGTTTAGAATAGATATATACTTCGCGCTGCTTTCCTTACTAAATTCGGATATTTTTATTTTTTGCACTTTGTCAAAAAAGTCATTTGCAATTGTTCGATAAGATTTGGCACTGTACATAAAAAACAATCGCGCACAAATTGTCAGAAAAAAGGCAACAAAAATAATAACAACAACGACAACACTTATATATGAGAAAAATTCGGCGCTGTCTCCAACTACTAAAGCATCAACAATATCTCTGGTAAGAAATTCTACATAAACCATAAGCCCCTGTGTTAATGCACCAAACAAAATAGATATTGCTAAAACCCACGGGTGCGCCAGAATGTATTTTTTCATATACTCAACTCCATAATTTTTTAATTATTTTTTGGACGAAACCGGAGTTTTGTTCGCCTTCGTCCATCACTTCCCTCAATTCTTCTTTTGTTAGGCCTATTTCATCTAGGGTAGTTTCTATATCTTCACTGCCACCAGACGCATTTGTAGTTGTTGCGTCTCCGTGTTTATCCCCACTATTTGATTGAAAACCCTTGATGTTTTGATCAGGTCGCACAAACTCAATAACAAGTCTTCCCCTCTTCTTTGGCTTGTTGGAATCTGTCTCTTTCTTTTTGAGCATTTACATTCTCCTTTCTAAAACAACTAAACAACCCCACCATACTAACGACTAATAGATTAATACGGCAGGGTTGTTTGCTACTCAGTCAATTTACATTGATTGCTCTCCAAATTAGTCTGGCCACACATAGCCGACTTTTATGTTGCCGAAAATAGCGCAAGACTCTCCTGCTGGTTTTACAGGTTGATACAGTGTCATGACAATTCCTCCTTTCTTCAGTTATATCTTAATGCTATAAACACAGCATATAAGTAACAAAATTAATCTTTATCTATCATGCCGATTTTTAGGCTGCCGATAATGATGCAAGCCTCTCTTGCCGGTTTTACAGGTTGATACAGTGTCATAATAGCACCTCCTTTCGTTCGTATTTAACCGCCTAAGCGGGAATTTGACTGCATTGCTGACTAATCATACCGGCAATGGACTCTACAACTCTTGCATAATGCATAGTACATGTTATATCATGCCCTTTTGCATCTCCTGCAACAGCATACCCTCTAAACCTACATCCGCCACCGCAAAGATATTTAACATTACAACCTTCGCAACCTCTTAAATCATCTACTGTCATATGCCCAAAGGTGTTTTTATCACTTTTTAATAAGCTAGAAATTTCATGGTCTAGCGCATTGCCCATTAGGAAATCATCATTTCCATTAAACATATGGCATGGATACACCCCGCCATTTGAGGATATGCTTACCGTAGTTCTTCCTGCGCCGCATAGCCATTTACATTGAATTGAACTATCAAAAGTTTCTACATTGCTATTTTTCTGTCCGCTACTACTCAGCATTATTTCTTCCAGATCGCTTTCTCTAAACACAAGGTCTGATTTTGTTGCGCCATATTCTAGGACAGAGAAGAGGCTAAAGTTAAATGGAACGTCAAGTTCTGCTGCCAACGCCACCATCTCACTCATTGTATGATAGTTGCGTTTGTGTAGTGTAAACACGATTGCTGTGTTAATTCCAGCCTTCTTCAAGGCTTTTATCTTTTCAATAACTACGTTAAACACATTAGCAGGTCGTATTATTGCAGAAGCTTTATCATGTGAGTCTAAAGAAAAAGCCAGTCTATCAAGATATTTCCCTGCCTCTAAGTAGGTCTTTAGCGGCGCAATACCATTTGATATACATGCAACGATCTCCATACCCGTTTGTTTTGCATGCTTTATTATTTCAATGATATCATCTCGCATAAACGGTTCACCACCCGATATGGTGAGCCTTGACACACCCGCCGCGGCAAGATTGTTCAAAACATGAGTCATTTCTTTCAGTGTCATGTCCGATTTTGCATTTCTGTTACGCTCTTCCGAGTAACAACCTGCACAATTTAGATTACAGCGTGATGTCACGTGCAAATAAGTACCGCATAGTTTTTTAGATATTTGCTGTCCTTCAAAACAGCCACTTTCTGCCAGAGCTTGTAATAGCATCGTTTGGTTTTGAGTTAGTCTTTCTGGCACAAGTTCTGCATTGTTGGCAAGTGCATTTATTAACGTTTCGCCTTCATTATCAAGTCCAATAAATGCCCCTGACTCTGGGTTGCCGAGTATGTTTATTCCACATACATTCATTGTTCTACAATTACTTGACAACTTAGGTGTACCACTTGTTGTTGTTTGAATTGTTGTTGACATATTGCTCTCTCCTTTTTTGGAAAAATTAATTTCAAGTGCATTGTGTTTCGTGAGAGCGGAGTGTCGTTTCGGATAACTTTTTGTTGTCTCACTTGTTTCTGAGTACAGTATAATCCCTTTCATAACTACACTGCTCAAATAGTCCTAAATGCCGCTAAATTAAGCATGAGTTCTGTTTTGTTAGCACTCAAGAACAAAATGGACACATTCAGGATGGCGGCGGCTTCTTTCAGCACTGTAAAACAAATCGCAATATGTCATGCGTAATGTGCTATAATATCCCAAATGTCATTTTAGAGCAGGTACTAAGGGGTGATTAGTGTGGATGTATTTTGGTTCTCTTTTCAAATGGTCGTAAATATATTCGAGGGTGCAGTGTTTTGCTATTTTATTGCCAAGCACTTTCCCAGTAAGTTTTCAAAAAGCACAAGCTACCTAATTAATGGCGTTGTTGTACTGGTCATGTCTGGTGTATATGCTGTCTACTTTTTCCTTCCACCGCCGTGGTGGTTAGAGACTGCGATTGTAATCCCATTTTGGGTATTGTTTGCCTTCTTGTTTCGAAAAGGGATTTGGTACGAAAAAGGGTTTTGGAGTGTTCTCATTTTAGGAGCAAACTATATATGTGCAGTGGCGGCCATTACTTTGGCTATGCATATATCAGGGGCATCTCAGTACACAATTGTATTCACGCAAGGAGTACCCCGTTTTCTACTTGTTGTATTTGCTAAAACGTCACAAATTGCGGTTATCTACTACTTTTCTAAATTTTATATTACATCATTAAAACTATCTAAGACGATATATCTAGTGCTGACATCCGTTTCTATCTTATCTATCGCTATTGCCCTCAGCATAATGGAAACAGCTATGGTAATGGGGGAAGATTTGACTCTATTGCGCTATTTATTGATAGCAATCATCGGCCTAGTTGCAATCGTGATGATGGCGTACTATTTGTATTACAAAATAGCCACCCAAAGTGAGTCTCTGTTCAATGCGCAAAGTGAGTTACAACACAATGCTATGATGGAACAGCATAACGATGAATTGATAAAAGTAGACGCAAACATGAAAAACTGGCGGCATGACTTCCATAACCATCTGCAAACGCTATTGGTACTGTCTCGCTCCAAGAACACAAATGACGTGGAAGATTATATAATGAAATTGGGGCACGAGTTAAGAGCTATTGATGACATATGTAATACAGGACAAAAAGCCCTTGATGCCATTATTACGGTGAAATACTCCATTGCCAAATCTTATGGCATTACACTTTCACTCAATATCAATCCTATTGCCCTGCTGCCTTTTAGTGACGTAGATGTTACAACCCTATTGGGGAATTTAATTGACAACGCCATAGAGGCCTGTAGACAAGTCATCCCCAAGGAAACATCTATAAATCTTTCCTTGGGGATGATGGGTGAAATGATATATGTACGCATCTCCAACACCACTAATGGCATAGATTGTATTGAAGACGGTAAATTTTTGACCACTAAACCAGACCATAACCTTCATGGTTTTGGGCTTTTAAGTATAGATAGAGTTGTAAACTCTGTTGGCGGTATCGTTCAGCGTGAACATAAGAATAATGTTTTTACAACTACTTTGCTACTTCCAACAAATTAGTCGACCTATTTATCAAGCATTTGGGTGTTTTAAGTTGGTAAATACCCATCATGCTCGCCGACTCTGCTCCAGCAACTGCCGACACTAATGTTACTTTTGCTAAAAAATGTGCTACTAAACTTAATACCTTTTTCATGTGATTACCTCTTCCGTTTTTTATTTGTCCTTATTGTACATGCTTGCAAACCACTCAAGACCATCATTGCGTAAGTACGTTATTTTTAAGCACAAATAATAAAACAAGCCTATTTAGGAACAAAGAAGGCTTGTTTAGGCTCCACAAATAATAAAAACGGTACTATTTTTTAAAGTCTCGACAGACCGGGTAGACCTATGCTCGATAGAGCACCTGCTGATATTTCGCCAAAAGTCACCATATGACCGTTTGCAATACACAAACACTCATTCATTGCCAACTGCTCCCATTTGTTTACATCACCACTGACAATAGCCCTGTTTAACTTTGTGTATAAAATTCCTATATATAATTCTATAATCGTAATGTGTATACCACCATGTTTCAGATATTCACGTAAAAACACTTCGGCACTATCATTTACTAGAGTTAGTATAAACCCTATATCCCATGTTGGGTTTCCATGCACGTTCTGCTCCGAATTTTCGGTGTGCCAGTTTTGTAATTTAACAAACGGATCGGATATCTCTGCCGTAATTTGCTCTATTATCTCATCCGTTTTTTCTAAGCAGTCAAAGATTTCATTATAAAAAGGCATATTAAACTTACGACTTTTGGTCTGTAAGTATTTGCCGTTCAACACAGATCCATTGCGAAAGTCAGATAATGTATGGCTATGTGCTTTAGCCAATAAAACACCAACTTGTTCTGCATCCATACTCTCAATTACTATATCCATAAGCTCCTTACACCTCCATTATATAATATTTTAGTCTAGCCATAGTCTATACAAACAAGATATACTTATCTCAACAAATACGTAGAATGGCAAAAAAAGAACCTGAATAACAATTGAGGAACAATAAATATTCAGGAACAAAAAGCATGGTTTTACGAACTGTAGGTAAAAATGCGTAAGCATTGCACTATAATGTTGTAAATTAGCGAAGCGAATGGAGGATGCATTATGCGAATTGCTGTTTGTGATGATGAAAAAGTTCAAGTTCACGGAAATGTAGAAATAATCCAAAAGTGGGCTACGCACCGAAAAGTGGGTGTACACATTGATACCTTCTCTTCGGCCGAAGAATTTTTATTCCGTTGGTCAGAGGGTCAACCATACGACTTGGCTATCTTCGATATACAGATGCGGAAAATGACGGGGATAGATTTAGCAAAAACTATTCGCAAAAAAGATAACGACCTGCAAATAGTCTTTATCACTGGTATCACTGCTCACGTTTTCGAGGGCTATAATGTGGATGCTCTCAATTACTTAATAAAGCCTTATGCCCCACAACTTTTCGTCAAAACTTTAGATAAAGCTCATGCTCTATTTAAGCAAAAAGAAACGGGAAGCTTGATGGTGTCGCAAGAAGGCCGTTTAATCCGTATTCCGTATGCAGAAATTTCGCATATGGAGATTAAAGGGCATTACTTTGATATCTATACTCTAACGATGGGCGACTTCCGAATGAAGAAAAAAATGGACGAAATGATAGCCATGCTAGATAGTAGCCTTTTCATCAGATGCCATCGTTCATTTATTGTTAATATCAGCCAGGTTGCAAGTTTAGGCCGGCTGGAGGCGAAGCTAAAAGGGGAGCAAACCGTTCCGCTCAGTTTGCCGAATGTGCAGTCTGTAACACAACTATTTTTGGATTACCATTACAGGCACAGCATATTGAATACTGATGGTGAAGGGAGTTAGCTATGGTTGCAAATATAATTGATAAAAGTGTATTGTTTCTTATACAACAAGGGGCTATAGAGAACACAGAAGAACAAAAGGAAATCTATCGCTATGGTATGGAGTTGCAGATTTATTACATCATTCACGCCGCAATTCTAATTTCATTAGGCTTACTATTTGGGCATGGCTTGGAAGTTGCTCTGTTGCTGCTTTTCTTTGGAGCAATTCAAGTGAATGCGGGTGGTTATCATGCAAAGACACACGCTCGGTGTTTGACGATAATGACCATTGGAGTAATTTTATTTTTGCTCCTGCTGCCGATATATCAAAACAATTTTATTTTGCAGTTGGTGTCTACCATTTTAGGTACTGCGACAGTTATAATCATGTCACCAGTGACGCATAAAAATCACCCACTCAGTCCTCAGAAATCAGAAGTGTTGGGCAAGAGAGCAAAATTTATAGCTGTTGTTTTGGCTTTACTGTGGTACGTTTTGATGTTTTTTGATGTTTCTGTAAGGTTGCAAAATATAATACCTGTTGTAATGGCTTTTACATTCGTGTCATTGGTGTGCGCTTGGACAAGTAAAAAAATTTGCAAATCATGATGGAGCGAAATTAAATTTTTTAGTCACTTAGGCACCGTTTTGGGTGGTGCTTTTTATTTGGCGGTGTGGATGCGGGGTTGGTAAATCGCCGCAGGTCATCGCCGCTTGCGGGTGGGGCAACGCCCCACGGTTTTAGCCCCCGGCAGGGCAAGTTACCAAATGCGGAACGCAAGCCAACGGCGGTTTTGGTATAACTTGCTACACCAATTTGACATTGGGTGTGCTGTCGGGCATAATTGGCATGGAGGTGATACCGACATGGCAAATGTCCAAAAGTACACTCGAGGGCAAATTGGTGGGCTTACTCGCCACTACGAAAGAGGGCAAAAAGAAGATGGCACTTATTATGCTTTTGGAAATCAAGAGATTGATACTAGTCTATCGCATTTGAATTACAATCTTGCGCCGGAACGTGATGGGGGACAGCTATCTTTTATTGGCAAGCGAACTTCGGAAGTTAAGTGCCACAACCGGGCTGATGTTAATGTTATGTGCAGTTGGGTAATTACTGCCCCAAAGAATTTAGCAGACAACGAACATAGATTATTTTTTCAAGAAGCCTATTCTTTTTTAAATCAGCGGTACGCCGATGGGAGCGACAAGAACGTCATAAGCGCATACGTGCATATGGACGAATCAACACCACATCTTCACTATGCCTTTATTCCTGTGGTGCATGATAAGAAAAAAGGTATTGATAAGGTATCAGCTAAGATAATCGTTGACCGTGTAGACTTGCAAAAATTTCACCAAGATTTAGAGCGGCACATGACCGGGGTCTTTGGTCGTGAAGTTGGCATACTCAATGAAGCCACCAAAGAGGGGAACAAGTCTATTGATGAATTAAAGCGTGGAACAGCCCAGGCTGAATTAAGTACTATTCATCAAAATATAACGGACTCTCGCAATATCTTAACTGACGTACTTCTCGATACGTCTATAGCAGAGATTGAGCGGAAAGATCATGAAGAATTATCGGCTGAAGTTAAAAATCTGCGGAGCGAAAAGGCACAGCTTGATAAAGAATTATCAAGTAGCCGAACAATGGTTAAAACGCTTAAAAAGCAAATCAAAGAATTGAATCCCCATGTTGACCGCCGCAGTTACGGTGCTATAAGAGATTTTGAGGAAACTGTGCGTGATGAAGTTAAAAGCCGGCTTATCGGCGGCGGTAAAACTATAACCGACAAAGGTTGGAATAGCCTCCACCATTGGGCAAAAGTAGGGCTGTCAAATGCATCTACCGCAGAAGCGTATGAAGCCAAAGCGAAAGTGCTTGATGATGAAAATAAAGACCTTTCAAAAAGGGTTCAAATTTTGCAACCATATCACAACAAATTAGCCCCTGTCCTTAATAGCCCATATAAGGCCGAATTTGAGGATTTAGAGCGCAAGGCGAAAAGTTGGTCACAAGAGCAGCAAAACGGGCGTAGAGAGGCTGTAGTACGCGAACAGCAGACACAAAAAGAGCATGTTCCTTCAATCCCTGCTAAGAAAAAATCTAAAGCGTATGAACATAGCCGTTAAAAACTGGCCACCTGTCTTCGCTACGCCCCTCTTGTACGCATCACCGCCCCTGTAAGAGTGATATTTCTACTCTGTATCTGGCAAACTTATTGCCTGTACTCTATTGAGAACTTTAGCAAGTACAGCCGATGGGGCTTCTTCTATAAATTTATAATTTCGTGTTGTTATGTCTAATACCTTCGCTTGCTCACACATTATAAAACCTGTTGTGTGTGTGTATTTGTCGAGTTCTACATGAAGTAAATTAGCCCTGCCTGTGTTAGTAATAGGGCACACCATAGCCAATTTACTGCCTGTTATTAAATGAAAATCGCTATTACTGACTACGATAACGGGTCTACGTCCTTTTTGCTCATGCCCAGATTGAGGGTCTAAGTCCAACCATGCAATATCACCTTGATTTATCATATCTCCTCACTCCCCACTCGACCAAATTCAACGTAATTGGAATTATCGTATGGGTTTACTTGTACGTAGTCTTCAAGACTTAATCCTGTTTCCGTCAAGGCTAATTCTCGAAAGGAATGTATTTTAAGCGGTTTTTCTATAGTGATTACATTGCCTCGAATACTTAATTTTACAATATCGTTATCTTCGATACCCAGTCTTTGCAGATAGGGCTTTGGAAGTCTTACTGCGGATGAATTGCCCCATTTTGACACAACGGCTTCCATCATTAAAATCATCTCCTTTATACGGTATAACATATTGTATATCCTGTATAATTATTCTGTCAAATATTATTTTTCTATCTCCAAACAAACTCACAAGCTCACCCTTGTTTGTTAGCTTGTTTTATAACTTGTTTTTAATACTTGTTTTAATACTTGTTTTCGGCTCAAAAATAAGCCAAGTAGCGATACCTTAAAAGGTGCTTACATACAGGGTTTTTAATTTTTACTTAACGAGAAGGATTTGCGAACTTAACGAGAAGGATTTGCGAACTTAACGAGAAGGATTTGCGAACTTAACGAGAAGGATTTGCGAACTTAACGAGAAGGATTTGCGAACTTAACGAGAAGGATTTGCGAACTTAACGAAATGTGTTGACA
>Ga0123355_10014828_pt1 | contig 12207 bp, 8 predicted proteins | sample TergutEmb28metaG_3_FD_89872 | JGI IMG/M metagenome (GOLD analysis project Ga0123355, IMG submission 89872) | Embiratermes neotenicus P1 segment gut microbial communities from Petit-Saut dam, French Guiana - Emb289 P1 | ecosystem: Host-associated > Arthropoda: Insects > Digestive system > Gut ...
GTCGTGGACGGCTCAGTCCCATGTCGTAGATTTGCGGCATGTAAAAGATCCCTAAATTTATGTGGAAGTCGGAATTCAGGCAAAATTACTACCGGACATCTTTCTCACCCACAGTTCCACCTTTCGCTGCTAGGATCTCTCGCATTGTTGCGGACGGAGGCACCTGGCGGCTAAAGTGGGAATGTCTAAAGGCGGGGGAAAGCAATGGCAAACTACCCCCAAGAACTTGCCTAGGATGCAGTGTGCCAGAGCCATACCGTTCACATGACTGGGCTCTGGTTCCTGCCAAGCCCGGCCTTCAAGGCTGAATTCTAATGAGTGAATGAATTACTTACTAGTGCTGAATGATAAAGATGAAAACCATTGTCTAGGTTTTAGTCAAGAATAAAGCACTTAGATAACCAAGACAAAGAGGGGATGAAAACATTAGCTTATGAGTGTGGAAGATGGTGGAACTAGTTGAGAAAGTATTTTGAGATAGAAAAAAATCCAGGTGGTGGGTATGTTCATGATATTAAGTCTAACTTAAGGTTTTGTATGTAACATTCCAAACAGTGTATACTTTTGTAAACTGGGAAAGTAATCAAAGGTTACGATAAAATATTGCTTGGTCTGTTGTACTTTAAAAATACAGATTTTGTGTCATATATTGTAAGTCAAGTCCAGCTAATTATTGTTTTCTTAGACTGTAATAATACATGAGGACTCTGTGTTTGTGTTTCTTTATTGATATGAATGTGTCAAATCCCTCATGTATATTTATTACCAACTAATTGCACTGGTCAATGTGTATGAAATTATTACCCCAACATGTTTCGGCTATTGATAATAGCCATTTTCAGAGAGAACCGTTATACACTCAGGATGTATTATCAACAGTCTAAACATGTCTGGAATAATAATCTCATATACCTTTACCTTACTTACTTACTTACTCCATGGAGCAGAGTCCTTCTTGAGAAGCTAACTGGTTCGGCAGCTAGTTAAGAAATTCCCCACACTTTATGGAACCCGAAAGTTCATCACCGTATTCACAAGTGCCCGCCACCTTCACCAGTGCAATTAATTAGTAATACACATTTTTGCACATTTATTGCATGCAAAATGTAGTATCACATAATGCATGGTTTAGAAACTGACTTGTTTGTTTGGTTAAATAAGTATCTGACATTTCATATTTGGTACTGTCTATAATTGCCATTTCACTAGGTTTGAAAGGTATGAAAGTGTGGGTGCAAACGACACTGGTTCTGTGGCCTCATGGTAGGAAGAGTGGGGTTACTTTGCATGTGGCATTGCAGTTTGGACCTACAGTACCTGAAAATGAACCAGGATAATTAGTTTGTTAATGAGGTTATTTTTATATCACTTGTGTTATGTACTGTTTCAAAACTGCACAGGATAGGATATTCATACATGATGATTCATGTTGAATGAATTGTCATAGTTGTGGCCAGTTTTGTCTAAGGTGTACAGATAATGCAGTAAGTATTTGTTGTGTTTTGCATGCTGGTGGCAATATACTTACACACTTTGAATTTGGCATTCATAGGACCATGCATTGTGATATATTCTTATAATAAAACCAACGAGATGCACTAATATCTCAAATTTATTTTTGGATTAGGACTCTACATGTTTCAGACAGTTTCTCTGTCCATCATCAGGAGTCTAGCACTGTACACACAGCAATAGGTATATGTCATACAGGTTTGGCTGACTGCTTGCTAGCAAGCAGTCAGCCAAACCTGTATGTATTGCTGTGTATACAGTGCTAGACTCCTGATGATGGACAGAGAAACTGTCTGAAACATGTAGAGTCCTAATCCAAAAATAAATTTGAGATATTAGTGCATCTCGTTGGTCTTATTATAAGAATATACTGACACACTCTCTGGAGCACTGTCTGAAGCCTGGATTAGCAGTGAATGAAAGTGTAGTCAGTGCAAAGGCAGACTGTGTGGAATAGATTGGTACTTCAAAACTAGATTAGTTTAACTAGTAATACAATGAAACATCCACAGTTGTATAGCATCCATATGTATTTTGTTCTGCTGTTATGTAATATTTTCATGACAGATGCTGTGTCTTTTGCCAGTATGACCATTACATCTTCTTCAGGGGATATGTCACTACCAGAAACTAGGTTTAGATTGCAAAAAGTTTTGGGTTTTGTTTGTGTTTTGATATATGCTCACTCTCGTAGAAACAATGTGTCTGCGGTTACGTTAAACCAGGTAGTCAATCAGACTTCTTCTGTCATCCTATATAAAGAACTCTGCATGCTCTGCTGGATTAATCATATGAAACTAGGAGTTGCAGTCATTTTGATCACTGACTTGATCATACTTGGATCTTTAAGATAAATATCTCTTCTCATTTCAAACATGCTTAAAAAATGTGTAAATAACAAGTCTGCCATACTTTGTAATTTTATATGTGTCATGTTTTGATTTCTTGGTGATTTGTTTCATGTTTTGACCTAAAATTAACAGGAACATTTTGTTTGTTGTTATTGGAACACCGGTAATTATGTTCAGTTTTATTGAAGGTCATGATCCTTTGAACCAGATATCATGCAGTCATGTATCACGGGCTGATCTTTAACCTAATTCTTGTGTTTCATGACACTGTCAAATGAGGTGTTTAAAAACTGACACATTGACCCTATGTAATTAATCATAGGTAATATTCTTGGTTCTTCTTTAGCTTTGCAGCTTTATTTTTAGTTTCGATGCACTTTATCAGATGGTCATATGTAGGGCACATATGTAAAAATGAATGTCACAATAAGTGGTTTAAAAAACAGGCCCTGGAGACTGAGTCTGAAATTTTAAATTTGAAATTGTGTTTATATGCTGATGGTTTAAAATAGAAATACTGTATGTCAATATACACAGTTTTATGAACTAGTTAGAGTTGAATGAATAGGGAGTAACGTTTTGGTATGGCATACAGTATTTTATAGTCCTTTCACGAAGGTAGTTAGTGGGCATACAGTGTTTGCGTATAACAAAGTCAATGGCAGAGTTTCTCAGACTTGACCAAAAGTGGACTTAGAGTATTTTTGATTTAAATAAATGACATTGTTAACTGTTTTATGCACATTTACTTTGCATTTTTAATTTCAAAACCTATTAACACATTTCAATAAAGTTAGTAACTGTGCCTGCATCACTTATATCACAACGTGCCACAAATATTGCATCTAACAGAACATCAAAATCAAATGAAACTTAACCTTTTGGCACTGGAATTATTTTTTTAAATTTTAGCACACTCTGTATATAAAATATGAATAAAACAGGAACCAAATATGTTAGAATTATGAAACAAACTGCATTTTGAAGAGAAAAAAAAAAACAGACAGTATATACCATGTTTAAAATATTCAGTACCTGTATTTGTTGAATAAATATATAAAATTAAACGTTTAGAAGTTAGCAGTGCGGTACAACGACTATAGGGGTCTTTAGGCGTCAAAGGGTTAATCTCATACACATAGAAAACTATTTACTAGGTTCATACTACTGCAGAAAGCATATACTGAGAGGTAGTGTTCGCATTTTCGCTTATAAAAGTATAAAATTCTCTATCATAAATGTAGATATTTACTGTTTTGATCAAGACATTGAGCTATGTGCAGTTCAGCTGTTTAGAAATCTCCATCAGGAATATATAACAACTTTATGACTCAAGTAGATATGATACTGTAAACTTCATATAGCCCAAAAGTAGATCTTATCGTATAGGAGATATTAACATAAATTACCTTAATGATAGTGATAGATAATTTAATACATTACTAAATATGTATAACCTGTTGAATAAAGTTATTTTTCCTGCTATAATTGGGAAAGCTCTGTTCTGTAGGTAATATTTTTATTGATAGCTCTAAATTTGACAACTGCAAAATATTTCCCTTAAATAATGGACTGTCATAATACACACCTTGTAACAATCGATATTCTACTGCATCAATCACAAGATCATCAGACTTATTTCAGAATAAAAATAAATAAATATACAGTTGCTGATTTTCAGTTCAAATTGAATTATGAAACATGGAACTCAGTTTTTGAGGTTGATGATAAAAATAAAATTTATAATTCTTTTTAAGTACTGATTTAAAGGTCTTTTATTGAAGTTTTCTCTTAACCAAAGTAAAAAGGATAACTACAAATATATTCTGGATTACACCAGGAATAAAAATTTCTAGCAAACATAAAAGAGAACTACATGTATATAGCAAGCAGGAATAACAATAACTCATCCATAAAAACATATTACAAAAATTACTGTGAATAATTGTCAGAAGTTATAAAGGCGGCAAGATACTTCTACTTCCTTGACATTTGCATAATTTGACACACAGGAATTGTGGGTAAAGAAATCAGTTTTAATTCATTAGAATGCTGAAGTGTACCACATTAGTGTACTTCTTGTAGGAACAGATATTTCCTTTGTATTATTATGGTGGTGAGTTTTAGCTTCACTCTACTCCTAGAGAAGGAGCCCACACTACCCATTTGAAAGGAGACTTGATTGGCCCTTTGAAGATAATTTGCATGTATTATGCTTATAAGTGATTTGTACAAAGGAGTATCGCCTTCGTAACAGTTTTGTTGTATGTGGAATAAGAAACCAACTAGATTATATTTATTTCTCCTTTATAAGTTGCTCAACATGTTTCGGGCTACCTTGTGCCCATCTTCAGGAGCTGACGACTTAGTGGTATTTTTGCCGCATGTGGTGTAGTGCCGTGGCTGTGTAGGCAGTCGGATCCGGTTGGCTGGTTGTGTGTCCATTGGGGAGTATGTATTTAGTTAGTGTAGTGGTAACACCTGTTTTCAGACTGCGTTGGTTACAAGATACTATAACCACATTTTTTTATAAAAGGTAAGGTTGCCTTTGTCTACACCATGAAGGCATATGGGAGAGTAGAGGTACAGCGTAGCTCATTCTTAACATCAACACAGATGGACGTGAGTGGTCAACTTCATGACCTGGCCACTTCCTTTAGGGAAGAGCCCCCCATTATCCACTGAATAGGATGCTTTTTTTTAAAAAAAAAAAGAAAGAAGAGAAGAGAAGAATCTCTTGCCCCTGCCAGGGTTTGAATCCCAAAGTATCCAGCCCGTAATTTAGTTGCTGTATGATCCACACCGGTTACCTCAAATCCTAAAAAGGAAGTGTGGTGTTAATATTTTAAAATTTACCATATCTGTTTCCTTGCAGGTCTGTCCTCATTCAACCATTCATGGTTGTCTACCCATAATATTTGATGTACAATCTTTATACTTTGAACAGTGACGTGGAATACTCTAATCACAAAAAAACTATTGTTATAAGCCTTGAACTCACATGTTCTTAAACGTTCTTGCTGCGTACCACAACATGAAGTTTAACAATTTCAGTGTACTGCCATTTTTGTGCTTAAATATAGAAGCTGAAATTGGCAAATATACTCGTATGTGGTTTACGTTTAAGTCATTTTTCTTTATATTTAGATTGTCTGTTAAGGCCAAGTACCAGCTAACAGTTGTGATATAGCTGTGGTTTTGCACATACAACAGTTTGATAAATCATGCTGTAATTGCCTTTCTGTCTGACAGTGGAACCGAAAGGTTTAATGCAGCTAGTAACACAGCCTGTCATTGTAGTTAATCCTGAGTCAGCTCTGTGCAGTTCTCATTTTCGCATCTTCTTTCCTTTAAGATTTATCTCAATGTCATGCCCCCTTTCCCACTGTGACCTACAAGTGGCCACTGTCCTGGATGTGCACCCATCAAAATGTTGCGTGTTTTCTTGTCTCCTCCCCATAATGTCTAGCCCATAATTGCATTCTGAACTTTATTACACTAACAATGACATTTAACCTACACATATGATGATGCTCCTTATTTAATATTGTTAGTGTAATTGCAGAAATTGCATAGATTAACAGATTTCCATGCGGGAGCATCTGTGTGCACGCCTTCACGAGCAGCCCTGCTGACTGGCCGTTTAGGTCTACGTACTGGTCTTACAAAGAACTTTGGCCCACAATCATTAGGTGGTATACCCACCAATGAGACCACAATTGCAGAGATTCTTTCTAATGCTGGTTACAGAACTGCCATGCTGGGTAAGTTGTCACATACACACACACACACACAGACACGCACACGCACCCGCACCCCCGCACACATTTTATATAGGCCGTGAATTAGATACTAGATAGTGTATTGCGACTGATAAGAAGTTTAGACCATGCAGAAAATTTGGTTCTTACAAACTTATCTGTTTGAGCAGTGTTTGTCAATTTTTTGTTAGCTATACATGGAAGAGGTTGAGTGTAAGGGCATTGCATCGTAGTAAGACAACTGTAATGGGTAACTTGTAAGATCAAAGTGTGTACAGCTATATTAAGCAAGAGGGGAAGGGGGGTGGGGTGGGGTGGGTGGGTGGGATGAGTTAAGTGGCCAAGTTCAAGATGAAAGTGTATTGTTTTGGTTGCACATTTATTAGAATTCTTCTGTCATCTGTTTCATTTTCTTTTGTTTCTTTATCAGATTGTAAAACTAAAGTCGGCTTTTAGAACATGTGTTTTTAACTGAAGTTGAGATAATCTCCCACATTAATATCTTCTCTTCTTTTTAAAAACTAATAGCATAATTAGTGAGCCTGCCATATATTGTAATTGTACACAATGTCTTGGTATGTGCTGTATCTCAAGAGGAATAGTCTTCAGTCCAAGAGACAGTCTTCAGTCCAATGTGTCATGATGTTAGTAGAAGTCTGTATGAAATTAAATCACTCTTTTAATTTTCTCTCTATATATTCCCACTAATTGCATGCAGGTGAAAGACTGTAAGGAAATGCGCCCTAATTAGTCCATAACATTTGATTTTATTGTTGCATTGAAAAAGAATAAAGACTTCTGAAGAAGTAACTGTATTTAAACATAGTTTTAGTAACTTAGTTAATTTTATTGAAAACTGGATGTACTGAGTCATTTATCTGTAAAACACATTCATTTGGCCTACTGTGAACCAGCTTTCTGTTGTTGAGCAGTAATAGTGTGGATATGTGTTGTGTGTAGGTGAAAGTACGAGCAAGATGACTGTTAAAGATCTTATGATTCACCGTCTCTCTCTGTTTTTTTGATGCAGGGTGCTCAGTTTTCACTAAGAGTGGTTATGCTGCTAAAATTTTTGGAAGGAATTTAGGTCTAACTACGGAACATCTTGTGGAAAATAATTTAATAACAAGAACAAAGAATGAAGGAATTGAGGAAGAAGGGGAGAAAATAAAGACAGGAATTGAAACTTGTACTGCTGAGTCAAGTTTGAACATCCTATGTATGAGGACATCAATTTTTGAGCTTTTGCTTATTGTAAATACCATATTTCATGCCTCATCGGACACTTTTTTACCCTGAAAAAGTCCCTAAAATCACTGTGTCTAAACATGGGAAGTTGAAATCCACAAAAATACTGTAATAATTACAGGGTGCATCTTATCACTTGTAGCATCTAATGAAGCAGAAGATACAGTATTTACAAGATGCTCCATGTAGTACTCTTCCTTGAGATTTAAGTGCCTGTGTCAAGGAGAAGAAGTGTACAAGTACATTGTCATTCACTTATAAGCAGGTTCTGTGGTATAATTATACAGTGCAGTGTTTTTGTTTTGTGTTACAGGAAAGTGGCATCTCGGCACACAACCAGGCCATCATCCACTGGACAAAGGGTTTCACTCATACCTCGGTGTCCCCTACAGTGTAGACATGGGGTGTGCTGACCCTCCAGGGGCAAACCTTCCTCCTTGCCCAGCCTGTCCTGAAGGTAAAGTGGTTCAGCAATTGAATGAAATTGGGTGGAATAGTGATGCACTTCATATATAAAAGAAAAATTAATATTTCATTGTTATTGTTACTGACTTGTTTTTAAATCTTCATCGTATTCTATTTTGTTAGTTGGTGGACAAGTTGCAGGACACAGTGTTCCATGTATATTGGGATAGTTAAATTGTGCTTTGGCTAAGAATATGTAAATAGGATGGTAGAGGAAAAATATAGAACACGTGTGAGAATAAGGAACCTCACTGAAGCTGGCTTTATAGTTACTTAATATGACTGAAAATTAATATTATGTATCAGAGGTCAGGAATGCTTTTCTGTGACGTTTAGAATGTTACTAACTTTTAAAATCTAACACTCCATAATGCCATCATTATTTGTCCAAATTTATGTTTTGTTTTATATGCATTATGCATATGTATGTACTGGAATATCTCTTTGCTTTTAAATATGTTTTGTACTGTGTTTACATTATTGAGTATTGTGCTTGAGTGGATGGCATGTTTGATTAAAATCTCTGCCCAGAGACCAGGTATTGCATCTGAGTTGTTTTTGCAGTTTTCCTCAGTTCCTTCAGAATTATGCCTTGAGAGTACCTCAAATTCCAACATGATCTCTTCCATCCACATTCTTTCCAGTTCATTACACTGATCAACAGTGAATAACTAGCATTGATGAAATAAGTCTTTTATGGCTATTTTGTGGGTGCTGAACATGAATATGGTATTAAGAATTGTTGTTTAGCTCTTGTTTCGAAGATACAGGAGGCTGTGTTCATGTACAGTGCATTCTGATTTCAAATTAGGGGTTGAGGCATAAATGACAGTCACGGGTGACTAACGCTGTGACTAATGTACATGATAAGGTCGTCAGTCACGGTGACTAACACCATGACTAGGGTAATGTCTCATGATAAGGTCAGTGCATCAGCTGCCAGACAATGCCTCAGTTTCAGTCTGTACAAGCGCAGGTGTAGGACAAGATGTCTCGCTGTTGTGTGAGCAGTGCGGACCTATTCTGTTATGTGTGCGTGGGGAAGTGACGCTAGCATCACAGAGGTGTTCTATAATGCCTCTGATCAAGTAAGCCTACCATCTGTACTTTGGGCGTAAACTATGTGACCACCAAGACACGAAGTGGGCGCCGCACATTATGTACAAATCATGTGCAATACGTCTTGGAGGCTAGATAAATCGTAAGGGAATGGCAATGCTGTTTGCTGTTCCAGTGGTGTGGAGGGAACCCTCAAACCACAGCAGTGACTGCTACTTTTGCTTGACACCTCCTGTGGCAAGTGGTATGTACAGAAAGAAGAAGCAGAAAATTGACTATCCAAATATACCCTCTGCCATCAGACCTGTGTCTCATGGTGAAGATCTGTCTGAGTGGGACAGCAGAGACAAGGCACATCACTATGTCAAAAGGATATGGCCTATCAGAAAGACTTTGGAGCCAGGACACAAAAATGTAAAGCATCATTTACTGGTTGAGTCATCGAGGAATTTGTTACCAACTCTTCGTATCAAATTAGGCCTCATGAAGAATTTTGTGAAGGCAATGGATCGTAATTGTACAGCATTTCTGTACCTGTGACTAAAATTCCCCCTTCTTAGTGATGCCAAGATACGAGAGGGAGTTTTCACCGGTCCAGACATTCGCTCACTTCTTCGTGATAAGGTATTTGAATGCATCATTACGGGTGATGAGCAGAGAGCATGGCGTGCCTTCTGAGAGGTGGTTACAGGCTTCCTAGGAAATAGAAGAGCAGATAACTACGAGGATCTTGTGGAAGAACTTCTATCCTCATATCAGAAACTGGGGTGCAATATGTCCGTGAAAATCCACTTTCTGAGTTCTCATCTGGACTTCTTTCCGGAGAACTGTGGTTCTGTGAGTGACGAGCACGGCGAACATTTCTACCAGGACATCGCAGCAATGGAGGGCAGATAAAAAGGTAAATGGAGCCCATCAATGTTTGCTGATTATTGCTGGACCTTGATGCATGAGTCTCCAAATTTGACGTTCATTCTGAAGGCGAAGAAGGCCCGATTGCACTAGAGCTAAAAGCAAACTTCAACTTATGACGTAGTGCAGGTAAGAGACAATAGCTTGAAAACCGTAGCTAATGAAGCATTTTTATTGTGATTTTCATGTTCAGCACTTCAATTTACATAAGAATTGGCACGTCTCCTTTCTGCTAGTCGCAAAAAGTGAAATTTGGTATATCAGTGTTATTTATTGATCATCCCACAATCCAGTGTTATATATAGAGAGGTACTGCTGTAAAGGTAACATCCCTTTTCAAGACATGGATGCATATGGGGGAATGGGGGTATAGCTACACTCATTTGTAATCTCAGCACAAGTTGGCAGTTGAGTAGTCAACATCACTCATCAGAAAGAGTTTTCTCCCAGTACCTATTGAACAGCATGCTGGGTGGGCTCCAGAGTGCGGTCTGGATGCTGTGGAGAAGATGTAAATCTATTGCCCTAAACCAGGGGTGGTTTCAGCTAGTGGCAAATGGTGGTTTTATTTCTAAGAAAATTGAAGCAGTGCTACATCCTCAAATAGCATAGTGTCATATGTTTTATTGTAATAATTTGTACTGAACTTCTTTTCAAGAGAACAGTGTATATCTTTATGCCTCTCCACCTGCCAACTGCATCATGGACACTGCACTACCTCTATACAGCAACTACTCCATTGCACATCAACCAGTGAAACTGGCAGATCTAGCCGAACTGTATGCTGAATTTGCCAGCAACTTCATTCAAAATGTGTAAGTAAATACTTGGCAAAATAAAACAGAAATCCTTGAATTTATAGTGTGCTCCTTTTAGGTGGATAACTCTGAACTTGCTTACTGAAGGACTTTGGTTGAATGCAGCTCTAATATATGAAAATACAATTGTGTGAGAATACTCTGATTTCTGCCTTCACGTATTTGTTTTTGTGTTATGGCTTGAGAAATTGTCTTTCAGTTTTGGAGTACAGAGGCTTTTTGATTACCCTATAAATTATGAGAATTTCCCTAGAGAATTTATGATCTCTTTATTGATTTATATTCAAGTGTCATACAAGTGTTAGTGACTTCTACAAGAATATGTAGAGGTCTTCAGTGATCTCTCAGATGTTTACAAGGATAGAATATGGATTTCTGAGCTACAAAATCAAGTACATATGTAAGAATGTGATTTGTCATCATTTATGAAAGTAATATTTTGGTGGTGTTACAGATCTTCAGCTCCTTATTTCCTTTATGCTGCGTTGTCACACATGCATGTGCCACTGGCCCATGCACCTCAGTATGACAATGTGACTGGGCGAGGAGTATACACAGACACTCTACAAGAATTGGACGGAATTGTTGAATCTATTTTGACTGCTGTGAAGCAGACAAACAACAATACTCTTTTCTGGTTTACAAGTTAGTATGAATTCTTTGTGTTATTGGGAGGGAGAGTGGGATTTGGACCTAGGCATTGAAGGAAGTAGAATCAGGTTGTAATAAAATGCATTCAGGTTTTAGATGTGGTTATGTCTTTGCTTTAATCCTTCCATGCTACCCTGAATAGCAAGAAAATTAAAAGTTGTTTCTGCACTTATCACTATTTCTACAGTTGTCGTAAAGCTCCAATTTTGTGTGACTTTTGTATCAGTGATACCTTCTGCTAAAACATTTTGTAACCGTTATTAGTTCTTGGAAAATTGAAGAATGTTGTTTTCTGCAAAGATTTTCATCTGTTTGCTACAAGCACTGCTATAAATTAATATTTATCAAATTACAAAGTAATAGGAAATGACATTATTTTTTTTAATGCAAATTACTACATACCCATATTGACATATGGAACAGTGTCAGGTGTGGACCAAGCAGAGGTAGTATACTGACAGCAGCAGAGATGCAACTTTTGAGTAGTGTAGGTAAAGAAAGTCAGGATAGAATGAGAAGAATATTAGTTTGAGATGACTTAAAGCTAATGGTTTAGGAAGATTAAGGAGTAATGGAATGAGATAGTATGGACATGTTTTGAGGATAGAAAAAACAGAATCCCAGAAGAAGTCTTATTTCTCCACCACAACACTACTTACCTTCTAATTAATGTTGTCCATTTTAGTTTAGTCTCATTGGGACTTCATACTGTGAGCCAGTAATCACACCACCATTTGAAGCACATGGTTGGAAACTTGGCCAATGCCTCCAGTGATTTTGCTTGAATCATGGCAATATTATTAAATCTTAAGCTCATGGTTCCGTGCATCGTAATTCAGTGTGAATAAAAATCCAACAGATGCAACAGTATGCAGATATTTATTCACTGCAAAACTACTCTACATGTTTCGGGTGTCACAGCACCCATCA
>Ga0123355_10014829_pt1 | contig 12207 bp, 1 predicted proteins | sample TergutEmb28metaG_3_FD_89872 | JGI IMG/M metagenome (GOLD analysis project Ga0123355, IMG submission 89872) | Embiratermes neotenicus P1 segment gut microbial communities from Petit-Saut dam, French Guiana - Emb289 P1 | ecosystem: Host-associated > Arthropoda: Insects > Digestive system > Gut ...
CACGGACACTACTCAAACCCAGCCACAACCGAGAACAAAACGATCGATGTGGTAATTCAACAGCAAAGTCGCAAGCTCCTGATGATGGATATATTAATGTCCGAAACATGTTGAGCATATAAGCAGTGAAATAAAATAACAAGTGACATCAAGTTGGTCTTTTATTCTTCGACTATTACAATGATGCACGATCCAATAAACATAAAAAAATGATGTACGTTACTATGTGTGTTCCGATAATTTAAGGTTCGCTGTAGGGTATCCCATGAACTTCACTTCTACTTGTCATTAGTAATACTGGAAATAAAAACACTTTGCTAACTCTCGAGTCCTGCTATAAACTTAAAGAATTAAATTTTTTCCTGCTTAAGTCGTATGGTGGAAACTGAGGAAAACTCCTTGTATTTTTAACCTCGGAACCAATTGTATTTTTTTTTACGACTTTGAAGGCTGGACACTGGAGAGGTAACAGTGTGCACTATATAGGGGCCTGGATGTAACCTACATTTGGCTTTAACGCTGTGCAGAACACTAATATATTTGTGCCTAGTGGCAGTCCGGCACCGTCATTTTCAGCCAATAGCTTAGTCGCTACAGTGACTGAGTTATCTTGCTTAAACTAGAACCCTATTTTTGTCGTGCGAACCATGCGAGACACACAATATGTGGGCAAAATGCGGTTTTATAATGCTTAAACAGAAGGATGCATAACTCCCTGACGCCCGGTCGCAAGGGTGAATAAATTTTCCCTCTGCCGCGTAATATTTTGATTTCAATGTTAAGAAAATTGCGTAATGTCGCCGTTCTGGCGCAGAGAATTTTAAGATGGCGTCTAGATTTTTTTTTTTAAAACGTGTGCACCTCCGCTTAAGCAGATAGTATATAAGATGACTAGCTTACTTACAATGGTCAAATTTCACTGTCACAATTTTCATTTACTTTTATGCTTTCCTGCGTGGTGCACGAAACCTTTGCTTCCCAGAAAAACCGCGTCATCAGGGACAGACGTCACACACCGATGTTTTGTGCCTCCGACCCTCCAGGCCTTTCACGCCTTTTCGTCGTAATATAAACCCTTATAATTATGAGGCACACATGCGATATGGCAGATGTGCGTCCTTTAATTGTAACATTGGACTAATTGTTGAGGGTACATTACATTTGTTTCCTGCTTCACTTATGGCTGATGGTGTGTAGATAGTGTGCTGCTGGTGTGCAGTTGTTTGCTGAGGTGTAGCTTTCTTCATCATTAAAGACAATGTTAGTCCATTTTTGGTAAAAAAAAAAAAAAAAGTATTCTAGATCTTAGGCTAACCAAGTCCTGGATTTGCGGTTTCGATTTTTAATGTCGACAGAAACACTCGTCCATCATTTTCTCTACTGTCCTGTGCTAATAGGGACAAGGGAAGAGGGTAATGGAGAAGACTACATAACTAGGAGCTTTAATTTCTGTTCTCACCAAATATTATTCGAGGGATTAAATAAAAACGTATTAGCTGGGCGGGCATGTAGCATTTTTAGGGTAAAGGCGAGCGTTTGGTGGAAAACATGCGGATGTCACCACGTGCCAGACCAATGCCTACATGTGAACATAATATTAAAATGGATTAGCAAAGAGTGGGATGTGGGCATGGACTGGATTGATTTGACTCAAGATAAGGACAGGTAACGGACACTTCTAATGCGGTAATGATCCTCCGGCTTCCATATATCGCGGAAAATTGCTTGAGTTACTAAAGAATTGCTAGCCATTCAATAAGGACTCATACATGGACTTAGTTGTTTTCACAAATCCTAGTTTCACAAGAAAGACTCTGCTTCATGCAGTTAGTTGGTCAGTCAGTTAGACCTGTAACGGCAGAGACATTAACTGATAAGATCCATCCAATGAATGCCCCTGTTTTAATGTATGTAGGAAAAATATGAATCCTCTTCCAAAGCAAACGGTAACGTTCTTCGAAGGCAGTATATTGGGCAAATCTGTTTTCGAAGATTTTATATGGACATTGGATTAAAGGGGATAGGTAACAGGACAGTGGAGAGTAAACAAACAATACAACCACAAATATAAATTAGTAAGTTTGTTTGTGATCACGCAGACTGGTGAAAAAGAAATATAAGGGCGCGGGACGAAGCAAACACGTTGTGAAAACAGCCGAATATAAGTATTAACAGCCTCACATGCGCTGAGTAAAAGCAACACAATTTGGTTGTGCAAAGGTTAAACCGTCTTTGGATAATTAAAAGTAGAAATTTTTCTTTATACGATACTAGAAGTTGTGTGACGGACGGTTACCGAATTTTGCTTTGGTGGAAAATAATTGCTTGCCTTTATTTTCGCACTTGGGACAGATCCGCGTTGAAATACGGTTCGCTGTTTGAGCAGTAGGTTAGTTTCTTGCTGTGGGGACAGAGAACACGAACTGCAATCCGATCAGGGTGGAGGTATTTCCATTACATAATTGTGCTCTACATATCCAGGGTTTGAATCCTAATTCTCTGGTTATCTCGACAAAGGTTTCCATTTTTTTCTTCAGCCTTTCCAGAGGGGTTCCAGGAAAGTACTTGGAAATAAGTCAGATCTGCTTTATAAAATCCTTACGTGATTTTGCATTTGATGTTTGTATGACCGTTCATCATTGACACAATAATATAAAGAGCTAACTGGAAGCAACAATAATAATTGTATTAATAATTACAATCAGCTCAACATATTTCGGGCGATAATTTCGCCCATCTTCAGGAGCACTAGACTGTGTTTACAACTTGTAGTATAATGCACCGACGTTGCTGCCTGCTGGCTGCTGGTGACCATGATGAGTGGGAACACCTCATCCTGTTCACCAGCGCGCAGCACCGTCGGTGCATTACGCTACAAGCTGTAAGCACAGTCTAGTGCTCCTGAGGATGGGCGAAATTATCGCCCGAAACATGTTCAGCTCATTGAAATTATTAATACAATTATTATTGTTGCATCCAGTTGGCTGTTTATGTTATTGTATTTTTGCACATTTGATTGCTCATCACTTGAGCTACTACAAAAACTTAACAATTGCAATAAAATAACAAAGACTTTAGCACTCAATCGCGCAACCACATACACGTGCCGATCTCCTCAAGTGTCCGTCACCCCCAAAGGTCGCAAACCGAATTCCATGGCAATAATAATCCCGTTCTGGCGATTTCTAAAAATATGTAAACAACTTTAAATTCCATGTGGCACCTTCCAGGAGTAAGGATTGCCTTAAAGTAAATCCCTCTCAAACTACGTTAATTTAATGAAATACTGCCACAGAAATATAAGCCTACTGCTGGAATATGAGAGATGACAAGCGTATTTCCAGAGCTGACGGCGCTTCTTTAGCGCATCCCAGCAACCAGCCCACAACGATGTTACTGCAACTTTATGACAAAGTACGATAACGGAGCCGTTGGGTTGGGGCATATCGTATAGTCACAGAAGGTGACTGTACTTCCGAAATACTTCATACGCGTAGGTCATGTGGGCACGAAACGTGTGACATGGAAGGTGGGTTCACACTTCCATCGGAACCGGTTCTTCTCTTTTATACTCTGCACCGGAAGTGAGCTGCTAACACGCACACAAACCGCCACCAGTGAAAGCTGCTACGTTCGGCAGATTTGTTCCAACTAAGTATGAAGCTGTTCCTTTATTACAGCTGTTATTATCTTCGCTTGCCGAAAATTAACCATAGACTGTGAATGTCTGTAAAACGATTTTGCTGGTTGCTGACTGGAAGCTGTCAATGTGATGTTGACGAAGACTCAAATCTTGTGGGATGTTATGTCTTACTGACTGGTAAATAAGGATATACTTTCGGTAGGGCGCAACAACTTCATCTTCATTGCCAAATAGTGTTAACTATTTAACACTGCATTTAGACTAATTTTTCTTGACGATAGAGACAGAGAAACCCTCCGAAACGTCCGTAGGTACTACAGTGGACACAGCAAAATTCGCAGAAGGCACGAATCTTCATTTCGGTTGGTTCTTTGAAAGGGTTATGAAATGGGTTACTTGCTTTCAGGAAGAATATGAATTAGACTACAGTTAATTGGACAGTTTAGGCCCTAAACTGTCCAATTAACTGTAGTATTAACTGCGATCAAAGTTTCATTAACTTTTATCCTTAACTTGGGATATCAAGTAACACAACTTTGATTTATACAAGTTACTTGTTTGCATCCTAACCTCTAACTTCCAGAAAACCACTAACAATTAATAATTATTATTACACTTGTAATAAAAATAATAGTTATTATTAATTGGTACCTAATTTGTACACCCGGAAGGGGGCTAGATTTTCCACACCCGTCCAGACTGGTCCTGAAGCCCACACAGACTTCTGAACAGTGTATAGCGGGTTGCTTTCCTAGGGGTTAAGCGCCCGGGGCGTAACGTCGACCACTCACCCACATCCAGCTCTGAGGTTAAAGAAAGAGTAGAGCTATATCTTTACTCCCCCTCTGGGCCTTCATGGCCTCTTATAGGGTGAATTTTGACACTTACTTTACCCATTTTATACTAGTAATAGTGACATTCAACCTTCTGACTCTACTTGCTGGATCATTTTTGCTCTATTTACAGCACATCTCTGTTACAGTAACAGCATTTCTTCATTCATCATTTATATTTTTATTGACACTGGACATGCATTTTCGTATTGATTCTGTTCGCGGATCCTTCACAAAAAGACAGCGTTAACGGTTTTCTTAAAGACAGCTTTGTGTCAGTTCAGCCATTAAAACTACATCTCGGGGTTGCAATTTTGTTCTAACCCAATACACTGTGTCACGTTAACTTCCAAGGCTTCTCAAAAGACACTTTTTTTCCCTTCCTTCAGTCTTTAGCCTCAGTCTTCTCGAAACATCTTTCTTCTTATCTTTTCATTAAAACTCTTACTTCGTTCCTGGCTTCTTTACAACACAAGTTTTACGTGACGTAGTAAGATACAACACACAGTTCATTATTCACAGTTCCCCTACCGTTTAGTTTTATATTTTTGCACATGTAGTCTAACAGGATAACAAGGTAATAGGATTACCTCCACGTGCATGACTATTGCAACACATCGATTACCTGTTATGTGGTTACAGTACTGGAGGGAGTAAAACTGTAAATTCTTCGTTTGTGCATTGCAGTAATAATACAAAGCAGCAATAGGAAAGCACGTGGCTTTATCTGTTCTTTAAAAATTCTACCTTTACCAGGTATAGAAGTATATGTAGTCACCAGCGTGTGTTTCTTCTTATCCATTTTTGGGCGAAATAAATGAGAGTAAATTCACTCCCTTTAATCATACAACATTACCGAGTGCTACGTTATTTTTGCACAACTTATGCTTCAGAATTAACCCTTTGACGCCTAACGACCACTATTAGGGTCGTATCGCAAAGCTAACCTCTAAATGTTGAATTTTATATATTTATTCAGCAAATATAGGTACTGAATATTTTAAACATGGTATATAATCTTCATTTTTTTCTCTTCAAAATGCAGTTTGTTTCATAATTCTAACATATTTGGTTCCTGTTTTATTCACATTTTATATACAGGTTGTGCTAAAATTAAAAAAAAATAATAATTCCGGCGCCAAACGGTTAATAATACAAACGTAATTGTAAAAATTTATAAATCCATAGCCTATAAATCATCAAACTCTGTGAAAATCTTGATTTGGGGGTTTCTTCTATCGTATTACGAATATATCATAAAACGAGCACAAAAATTCATAGATTCTTTCTGCTACAGTCCTCAGGTGAGAGGTCAAGGAAGTTTCTATAGCGATGGATTGTAGAGAAAGAGTTCCTCTTTAGTACGGCGATTGATAATAGGCCTTTATTTCGGATCCACTCCATAGGTGTCTCCCCTACCCTTACCTCTGAAGATGAAAACAAATAGAGTTTCAGAAACTTTGTGTTCCTCTTGGAGTAGTCCGAGATGGAAAAGTTCCAGAAACCAAGCATAATTCATCGTCCACAGAAAGGTTCGATATTGAGACAAATGTTTAATTCTTAGGTATCTGTAATGTATGTTGTCAGGGAACGAGATCTCAATCTAACACGCAGGCAAACGTTTTTTTTATATGCTTCTTGATAAAGAATATGTCTGATGCTGACTTAAATGAAAAGCCGACACTAGTAACCTGAAGAGTTGTAAATTGTTTTGTGCATGACTTTAAATATAAAGAGTGGGCGATAAATCACGGTACACTCGCACAGTACGCAACCAAAATCAATTTAAGTTTGCACAGCACAACACACGCTACAACGTACAATTGCAGTTTGGTTAGATTATCGACGTTAATGTTTGCATGGGAGCTGCTGCAAGGGAATTTAGTTGTATTCTTGATTTCAAACTTTCGTCGCGTTCTGAATGTTGTATGCTTTCTTGTGGGTAATTCCCCGGCGTCTGAATTTTATATGCCGACGTTTCGGAACACTCTGTTCCAACTTCACAGGCAGGTAGGTATGAAGTATGACTAGATTTGAGAAAAGTTTGAGTATTTATACGGGAAAAGGTTTGGCTCGAAAATAACCTGAGCCGATAGGAAGGAGGGTGACAGGGTAGTAGCGGTTCTGAACCGCCACTACCCTGTCACCCTCCTTCCTATCGGCTCAGGTTATTTTCGAGCCAAACCTTTTCCCGTATAAATACTCCAACTTTTTTTCAAATCTAGTCATATTTCATACCTACCTGAGTGTGAAGATGGGACAGAGTGTCCCGAAACGTCGGAATATAACATTCAAACGCCGGGGAATTACCCAGAAGAAAGCATACAACGAATTTAGTTGTGTTGACGCTACGACTGACGATAGCAATTTCTCCGTCAATGGGTGGTTTGTCCCCTTTCGCGACGTTACTCCACAAATGCTTCGAAGCATGTCACATAGGATATAGAGACACGCCTCTTTGAGTGTCCAGCCTAAAGGTGCACATAAGGATCTTCTGTACATGGAATCAAGAATTAGGTCAGTGATCAAATTAATAATGACTTATGTTTACACATTGCTGGGTGTACTGTGACTTCTCGCCCGTTCTGCGTGCACATTTAAGACAAATGATTAGGCTGCACGTCAAAGTATAATGAATGCAGAGATAACATAATAAATAAGGGTAAAGGTAAAGTGATCCGGTGTGGCCCAGAGGGTGGGTAGAGGTATAGGTCTACTCTTCCATGACTGCGGCACTAGAAGGGGGTGAGTGGTCAGCAGCATGCCTCGGCCGCACTTTACCCTCGGGAAAGACCCAGTACCAATTTTACAGGAGGCTGGGTGGACCCCAGGGCCGGCCTGGACGGGTGGAAAATCTCGTCCCTACCGGGATTCGATCCCGCACCATCCAGCCCGTAGTCAGTCGCTATACCGACTGAGCTACCCAGCCCACAACATACTAAGTAAAAGAGTAAAATAATCACTTTTGTTGTATTCCATTATTAGACATGCGTGTGTAACCTACCAGCTCCTACCTACTGTACCTAACCTAACCTAACCTAACCTAACTGCCTAACTTCTTACGCTGTCACCTGCTGCTTTTTGTTCCGTTCAAAATACTAGACGCTGTACAAATCCCAGAAACCAAGCAGTGGTGTATTTAATATACTTCATCGCCGAAAGAATTTACGTAAGACTGTCTGCATTGTGATATCTGATGAAGGCGGAGAACAGCCTTGTACCTGTTCAAAACATACTTCCATGTCGTTTATTTTGTCAGAATGTGAACGAATTAATCACTTCCGATTTTGAACCTTCTGCCATTGTCTTAGTGTTTTAACGTCTAGTCTGATCAAAAATGGTACTACCGGAAGGAAACACCAGGAATACTAGCATTGCCACCCAAATTTTATGGCAGTCAGAAATTGAAGTACTTAAAATTTCTTGGTATTTCTGATTAGAAGCTACATTGCTCTAATCGCGAGTGGTGTACAATTTACGTAACATTTATCCTCGCGGAATGAAAGACAAAATCCAAATGCGAATAAATCCCCTACTTACTGTTTTTCGATATTAAAACAACATGCCAGATAGGTTAAGTATCGATCAGAATGCCTGTAAGTACTCAGCAAATACTCATTTTATCATTAGGGGAGGTAGGGCTGGGCTAATAGGGGTTACAGTGGCTTTCCTAACCGTTCGTAGGCAAACGAGAAAACATTCATTTTAAACAGGTCTTCGTTATTTGTTTTGCCATTTAAATTTATTAAATAATACCTAAAGGATTTAATTGAAAATACTATATATGGGGATGGATTTCACGACTTTTACAGGTCACTGATAATTTTGTATTAGTCAAAATTAGAAAACTATAATATCCTAACATGGGACATCGATGGAAGAAACAAGAAATAATATATATTTTAAAATATAGTCTTTTGAAATACGTGTACTTAAAAGACCTAGAAGGAACTAAACAAACTCTGGATGTAAATCTGCAGGATGAGGTTTGTGGGGATGAAAGTGGCTAGCAATATCTAGGAATTAGCCACTATCAGTGTTGATCTTCCATTATCATTATCTTCATCATATGCCCTTTTCGAAGCTGAGAGGGCTCTTTTATGGTAAAATGACGTTAATCTTTTGGCGCCGGAATTATTTTTTTAAATTTTAGCACATTCTGTATATAAAATGTGAATAATACAGGAACCAAATATGTTAGAATTATGAAATAAACTGCATTTTGAAGAGAAAAAAACGGAGAGTATATACCATGTTTAAAATATTCAGTATCTATATTTGTTGAATAAATATATGAAATGAAACGTTTAGAGTTTAGCGGTGCGGTACGACCACTATAGGGGTCGTTAGGCGTCAAAGGGTTAAACAATTGGCCAAATATAAAATAAATATAGAATTAAGTTACACACACACACACACATATATATATATATATATATATATAGTGCAATTCGGTTTAATACGGATGGCGATAAATTCGCAAGTTTATGTACGTTATGAAGCCGACAGGTGCGGTTTATCTGATCATTATCCCGAACAGTCTAAGTCAAAAGGCAAGGATACGAGACCACCCTGGTTGATAGAATCGGTGTCCAATACGACTGAACATGTAGACCTACAATTTACATACGAATTCAGTAGCTGTCGAGTGGCGTCATAACCCTGAGTGCAATAAATTGATAACTACAAAGCGCGCGCGCTCGTGTTTGTGTGTGTGTGTGTGTGTGTGTGTGTACGTTTGCGTGTGCTTTTGTGTGTGTGTGTGTGTGTGTGAGAGAGAGAGAGAGAGTGACGGGGCCTCGTCTTGCACCTGCTGCTGTAGGACCGGTTCTTCAGGTACCACTGATTCCTGCGAACTTCACTCAACGGTCACTTCATTATTTTCATCATGTCTTTAGTCTGTACTTTACATCTTGCTATGTTTTACCCAACAGTTTAAGTTCGCGATAACTCGCCGTATTTGGGAGGTATGACGCTAGATTTTTGACTATGACACAGGTCAAATATTTTTTCATGCGCTTTTCAACCCTTTCACTTGACGACAGTACACGATACTACTGTCATTATCCTTTAATTTTACACATCGTTATTAACCCACGAATTATTGAAAATTACACACCAACAAAATGCCTCTATCTTGTCTCACACGAAACAGAAGTCGCTTAGGCAGACAATTCAATTTGCCGCCTTTCTTAGTATTCTGTTGTCAATAGACCGCCATGTAATTTTGGCACGCGTGTCGTCATGTTAATTCTAAATCACACGGAGGAACGTAGCTGACAGCACGTCAGCGCAGTTACAGAACTGCGACTTTAGACTTAAAGTGCGTTGCGTTGCGTGCCATGGCGCGCAATGACCCGTGTCAGGGCCACCCGGAGAGGGAACGGTGAGATAGCCCAGGTGACAAGAGCGGCAATGAGTGACAGGTGACATTTTGGGACTCTACAGACGATCACGACATTTGTGACAAAGCTATAGCCAAGATCGCTTTGTGTTTTTGTTTGGTTCTTACGTTCTTACTTTGTTCGTCTCTATTATCTTATCCTTTCTTCGTCATTAGCAGTCAGGGACTCGGAAATGGAAGCCCGAGAAACTGCGTTTCGTTTTCCGGACTGGCTGCGGAACCCGTTCGGCGTCTTGCTCAGTGGGTAACAAAGACTGTCCCTCAGGGTGACAATGGCCCGGATCATGAAGCTGACCACTCACCCCACCTAGTGCGGATCATAAGAATGAGTGGAACCTTACCTTCACTCCCACATATGTCCGCGTGACGTGCTCAGGAACCACTTTTCCTTTTCTATCCCTGCCTGCTGCTAGATTATTGTAACATCTTTTTTTTATTTTTTTGGTTAGCGGTATACTGGTTAGTACAGGGCGTTCATTTTATCACATAATCCTAAATTAACATCACCATACTCTCCGTGATAGCGATGAAATTAGTCGCTCAGTAAACAGTATATCTGACAAATAAAGTAACTGTTCATAACACTGGTTATCTTGTACAAAGAAGAAAGCGCTCAGCTGTTTTGTGTTCAGTGCGACAATTAATCCGTGGTAGTTGAGGAATAAAAGGCAAACTTTTTGTCACTTACTATTTTATTTCACTTCTTATGTGCTCAACATGTTTCGGACATTAATATATCCATCATCAGGAGCTTGCGACTATTCTGTTGAATTACCACATTGGACGTATTGTTCTTGGTTTGCTGTATGTTGGAGTTTCGGTGTGGTTGGGTTGGTGTGGTATCCGTGTTGCAGGCTGAAGCACTCTAACACAACCACACCGAAACTCCAACATACATTGAACCAAGAAAAATACGACCAATGTGGTAATTCAACAGAATAGTCGTAAACTCCTGATGATGGATATATTAATGTCCGAAACATGTTGAGCACATAAGAAGTGAAATAAAATAGCAAGTGACATCAAGTTCGTCTTTTATTCTTCTACTATCACAATGATGCACGGTCCAATAAACATAAAATTAATCCGTTCATTATGCTTTCTGGTTCAAGAAAAGGATTTTTACGTTGTGTACTGAACAACATTGTATTGATAGCTCGTACTTTGTGCTGTAAAGTAACGATCTTGCTATTGTGCTGTATTCTGTACCACATTCAATACTGTATTCCATAAGAACCTACCGTTTTTTGTATAAGGGTTATGTTTTAAAACAAATATTTTTACCTATTTTATTTAATACTTTTAATCACTGGCAATCCTTGTAAGGTCGATCGGCTAATTGCACAGAATCGTCAACCAAAGAGCAACTCAGTGTATCACCGATTCCTACATTCCACTTGCAACAATGAACCCCCTAATTTCACTATTTGTGTTACTCAAAACCTCTCGCCTTAGGCTGTACGCTCTCTGAGCTCGGCTTGTGAGAACTGACGATTCTAAGTAATGTTAGAAGAATCTAGAGAATATTTGGTAATGTTGTGTTCATTATATGAGCACAATAGCAAAATATTTTAAGAGACTGGATACCGTCAGGGCTGTTTAAGACCATCACATCCTGAGCGGATGCTTTGGCTGTTTCTTGACAAATATAATTGGGATGTAATGTATGAAATTTCTGCACCTACTAAATAAGTTTAAGGAATGCGCATAGGTAGGGCCACTAAATTTAATTTTGCACTGGGATCATAAATCTCTACAGCCAGTCTTGAATTAGCATCACCCCAAATAGATCTTATGCCAGAGGTATGTACTTCAAATCAAATTTGGATCCTAACCGCCTGAGTGCAGACTTCCTTAGAATTGTGTGTGCTGGGAAGAAAAATAGAAACAAAACCGTTTTATCAGCTTGTGGTATCTGTTCGAGCGTCAATTCCACCCCCCCTTTTTTTATTCGGTTCTTATGTAACAAAACCAGAGACTCTAAAAGAGTTTCGTGAAATTTTATACAGAGGAGTTCACTGAATTCAAAGTTGTGTCAAACTGACAGCAACTTGCCTGCTATATGAGAAACTTCATGTGTTTCTAAGCTTATCTCGAACAGTCTTTATCATACTTACTTACTGCATGGTGCTGAGTCCTTCTTGAGAAGCTAACTGGTTTGCAGCTAGTCAAGAAATTCCCCGCATTTCACGGAACCCGAAGGCTCATTACCGCACTCACAAGCGTCCACCACCTGTCTCTATCCTGGGCCAGCCCAATCCAGTCCATATACCCACATCCCACCTCCTCGAGATCCATCCTAATATTATCCACCCATCTACGCCTAG
>Ga0123355_10014830_pt1 | contig 12204 bp, 9 predicted proteins | sample TergutEmb28metaG_3_FD_89872 | JGI IMG/M metagenome (GOLD analysis project Ga0123355, IMG submission 89872) | Embiratermes neotenicus P1 segment gut microbial communities from Petit-Saut dam, French Guiana - Emb289 P1 | ecosystem: Host-associated > Arthropoda: Insects > Digestive system > Gut ...
ATATATATATATAAAGGAGACAAACAAACTCTGATGATTGCCCTCAATAAAAAGACCATACCTGAATATCAAGCTCCTTCTTGCATGTTAACTTCATTCTGTTAATTGCATCCTTCTCTTCCTTCAGCTCTGCATTAGCTTGCTCCACACTGGCCACAAGCTCTTCCCTACTCCTGACTAGATCCCTCTGCTCTGCAAGGTTTGCCTCCAGTTTCTCCTCCAGCTGACGCTGAAGAATGACAAGCACCTCCATCATCAGCCGCTCTCTTGCCTCCCTTTCAAGGTCCCATTTCTGTTCCTGCTGTGCCCACATCCGCTGTGCCTCCTCACTGTCAGCAATTGCAACATTACCGTCAACAATATGACCAATCCAATGTGTTGCAACCATTTACAAATCAATGCAGCAACAAACATTACCTTACTTTTGCTACCTCAAATGTGTTATTTCATATCCACAGAACTACTATACATTTTCCCATCCACATCTCACTACAATAACGATGCCATACAGATTGCCATATCTGTATAAGTACTGTACTTATCTGACCTGGTGGACACAAAAACACAAGCACATTACAACTAGTCCGTTACTTCCAATGGTGCTTACTGGAATAGGAACTCCATTTGTTTCTCCCGCTCCTTCTCCAAACGTGCCTGCTCTGCAAGAGCTTCACGTGCATGAAGCATCTCTTTGTGTGCAGCTTCTCGCTGCTCATTAGCCCTTGTTTTCTCCTGTAACTCCATGGACATAAGTTTCTCTAGCAACTTCAAATCTTCTGCTACTTGTTCCTGCACTTCTTTGGCACGCTGGCGCAGTTTCAGCTGATACTGACGCTGCAGGAACGATCTACAACATGCACACTCAATCAACGATCTACAACAAGCACACTCAATCAACGATGCATCGTCTCTCTCACACCTCTTCATTTCATTTTCAATTTAAAACATTAGAACTGAATCATAATTATATCTCCTTGCTAATAACACAACAAGCGGAAAAAGTATATGTAACGTAACATCAACATACGCTTGGAATTGTGCAACCTGACTCTCCTCAGAAGGTCATTTCATTTCATCCACTGGGGTCACACTTTTTTTGGGCACAGTTTGAACACATACTGCAGAAAGTTATTACCACTCTCTGCACATGTTGCTATATTACCACACTCTGCACATGTTGTTATATTTCCTTTAAAAACTTACTATATGTCACCACTGAATTTGGTTTGGTAAATTTATTGATCAAACATAACATCAAAATTTCAGCCCGCCAAAACGTTTTGTAATTTGTGGCTCACGAAAAATACGCTGCACATAATTTATAGGTACATTCAATGTCTATCTAATTACCAAATTTCATATTCTAGCTGTAAGCAATAAACGTCAAATATTGTTTCCACGTTTTTACTCCCCCAGTTATGCATCATGTGAATGGTAACAAAGCCAAAAAACTGTGCTGAGATACATCATCACCACACAATGGCTGTCATTTTATTACTGGCTACATCAAATTTCATCATCATCATCATCATCATCAAATTTCTCACTTCTCAGCTTTGGCTGGCAAATATTCACCTATCCTGGGATGTAGTAATTAACAGGATGAGGCTCGGTGGTCTTATTTATTATTATTATTATTATTATTATTATTTAATTATAAGTAAGTGTTAACTTGATGCCTTTTAATAACAAAGGATGGATTTTAAATAAGAAAGTATATAGCAATAAAAACTAAATATTATTGTGTTGTTTCCTTAATTATCCATCTTGCAAAATGCATCTTAACCTCAAAGTTTCATCCGGTCAAAAGCAATAAGTTTTCAATATTATCCCTCTACATTTTTTTGTCTTAATTATCTGGCACACAACTCGAATATTCTCTGTGCTGTACGGTGGTCAACAATCTGTGGCCTCCCTGGAACTGCAATAATTCTTTCATAAACTGTATAATTAAAAGAGAGAGAGAGAGAAAGTATTGATATGACCTGCTTATTTTGATTTTCTGTACAACTTTTAACCAAAACCTGTTTTAATTTGGTAAGCATTCAGCCAGATCTTACCGTAAACACACTTAGGTGGTCATGCTAACTGCCCGATATTTTTTTTCATTTCAATCAAACTAAAATTTTCTCAACACATTTTAACAAAAGTCTCCAATGTACAGTTCCACCAAAACCCATTCAGTTGGAGCCGAGCTATTGTTGCGTGCGGACTTATGAACTGACTGACAGACATGATGAAGCTAATAGTCATTTTTTGCAACCTGGCAGAAAATGCCCAAAATGGAAGGTCAGCAAACCATGCTCACCATTTTTCTACACATAATATTTGTGAGCATCCTAACACATATAAAAATGCCAAATCTTGATATACTATATGATGACAGAGAGCACCATGGCATTACAAAAGAGTGCTTTCTTTTCTTATTCACACCAATTTCAGCTACAGAGCAGATGGCAAGCTGTACTGCTTATGCCATCCGGATTTGTTTGTTCTGCTCCATCACCAAATGACAGCTCACTTTCTGGAATAAACACTTCATTACTTGTGATCAGCAGCTTACACTGTGCACTGATAAAAATATCTGCAGCAATCAGCCATATTAATGATGGCCTCCCACGAGGTATCCAAACAATGAGGGGTATCAAAACTGTGTGACAAAAAGTGTGTATCACTTTAATAAAATGTTATTCTGACTTGTACAACCATTTCAAACTATTCAAATACAAAATGTACTCCTGGGGATGCCTAGCTATAAAAGTTCACCAGTTCTGTACATTTGCCTGCAAATGGCATAGAGCCAATACACGTGACAAGCATGAACATTAACAACACAAGGAATATGTATAGTTCTGCTGACTGTGTCAGTCTAATTATGCGAATCACATATCACAAATGTAACATTTGATGCTGATCCGTCTCATATCCCACCTCAAGAGTTGAGTAAAAGATGGAAAAAATTAAACATTATTGAGGAAAAGAGAATGGAGGGAGGTGCCAAATCACATGTTTTACCAATTTTGTTTTGAAACTACTGCCAATAGAGAATTACTACTATTACTGCTGCACTCCAATTACACTGTGCACTGTCTGATTGAAATACATTCCAAACACCTTTATATAACTCAACCTCTACACAAGTTGCAATTTGACTCAGCACCCACCAAACACACACACACACACACACACATCTATGTAGTGTACAGCTACATGCACTGCTAAACAAGCAACTGTCTACTGAAATGCTACGCAAAGCATGATTCTGATATAAGCTGAAAAATGTTTTGTCTCTGCAGTCATTCAGGGACAGTACCTTAGTTTGAGCAACATGGTCTGTCTGCTTGGACACATTTCAATTTTTGACAAATATCCCCAGTAATGGAAGTTTACATCTGAGCATAATGTAACATTTACACACCACGAATATTTTATATATTTTTTATAGAAAAGTATATTTCAGGTGGATTTTACACATGTTACATTTTGAGTACCCTGATGCATGCCCATACACCAGTCAGACAATGGACTGTGTACAGCTGCAGTAACACAATGATAACAAAAATCACATTAGCCTCTCCATACCCCAGCTCCACCTTCTTGCGCCGTTCCTCCAAACGTCTCCTCTCCATAAACATGTCTTCCAGTTTTGTCTTCTGCTGCAACGCCTCATCTTCCTCCTTCTGCAGTTCCTCTGCCTTCTTTTCCTTTTCTCTGTAACACACACATCACACATCACAATATCTACCATTTCAGTTTACCAAACTGGTCATTGACAGAAGATTCATGTCTTCTGATGTGACACTGCACCACTGGGCAAGCAGATCCTGACATTTTGAAGGATCACAGTGCTGTCATCTTCAGGCGCAAGTAGCCTGCAACTGCGAGATTCTAAAGATGAAGCCACTATGAAACTATGGGAAATGCTCACCCAGTGACACAGCAATAACATCCCAGAAGACATGAATCTTCAGCAACACAGTGAGAATGTTAGACCTCATCTCTGATAGCCTAAAATAGGTAAGTAACATTAAGACTAATAGACAGAAGTAATGCGGTATATACATATATACATATAACAAAGTGAATAAAACCAAGTAAGGCACCAGCCAATTGACTGGCAATATGCAAAGCAGTTTTGTATTATTTTATACAAGCAAACAGCCCGTTGTCATTGTTATTGTTGTTGTTATTGTAACAACAGCTGCTGCATTTGGAGTGTAGCATCTGTAACAAAACAGTTTCTGTGCATAAGTAACATCTCTTACATATAAAGAAAGGTTTTGCTGAAATACCTAACCTTAATGATAACCTGATTAAATAGAACAAATGCATATGGAATTCTGTTCATCATCAGCATACAGCACCTACTCTCAATTACATAAAAGGATTCCAGCTTCTTTTCAATGAACCATAACAACTCAAACAATAGTGTGAAAAAGAATTCAGAAACATTCAAATGAAATTCTTTGTTATGAGAGACGGAAGACATATGTCGATGCCTTCTAACATGACATAGCTGTGACATCACTCAGCAGTCAGAGTATGACATCCTCACACAGCAGGATGTCATCTATGGCACATCCACATTTCATGGGATGCACAAACAGTCTGCACATTATCAACATGGCCATGCATTCAGTGATGCTTGTCCAAGCAAGAACTATAACAACCTGAGTTCCTCAACTTGCTGCTTCAACTGCAACTGCAAAGCAACAGCCCTGTCCCTCCTCTGCTCACACTCTGCTCTGCGATGTTCCTCTTCAGCAAGTTGCATTACTTCACGCTCCTTCATCGCTTCTAATTGCTCCTGCTCTGCTTTCTCCCGTTCCTCTTGCTTCTCCTTCACCTGCTTCACCCATGCCTCACGTACAAAACGACTGTGCTGTTTCCGTTCGAGCTGGACATACATGTCTTTATGTCACATTCACACCAACAAGTAATAATCCTATAACTACAGTTTGCACTAAAATGCATAAAAAATCTAGCATTTCATGAAACAAGGCGCCAAACATATGCTCACCCATTCACCACACGCAAGTCTACAACGAAGTTTTTGTTTTGGTATAGAACTATGACACATCTAATAAAACACACAATATACGATCATGTGCAGGGTCCAGAAAAAATTTTAGAATGCATTACTTTGTTCCTGGGACATGAAGCTAACCACTCACCTCCAGCTACTACCTAGGTTAAGAATGCATGGAGCTTCACCTCCACTCTCCTCTATATGCCTACAGGGCTTGCATAGGGACAACTTTACATTTACTGTTGTACTCTCACTATCTGACCTTACTTCCAGTATGTAACGTCCAATTTTTAAATATCTCCCACAAAAATAACTTCACACAGAATACTGCAAGACTGCGAGTTTTAGGCAAGTCACTGCAAATTGTATTTATGGTGCCAAGTAATGCTGCTCAGTTTATTACAGAAGCCTGTCCTGATGGTCACTCATTGTGATGGAAATACTGTGGCAGGGCAGTTAAAACCCAGCAGAATATTACTGAACAGTGTTCTGTTCAGAAGACATCAATGATGTCTGTAAGTTCTTCTGTCTGTCAGATAACAGCCCAAGATCCTTGGTCAAACACGCAACAGACATTTCACAAGATGACACTAACCTCTCTAATGGAGGGTTGCTTCATCCTCCACTGATGGTATAACTTCAATTCCCTTTCTCTACGTTGATTGTCCTCATCACGTCGCTTTAACTCATAATTAACAGACTGCAGCTCTTCAAGAGGGATTTGGTGATGACCACCCTGATGACCTTTCTGCCCAGCCAGTTCTGTTTCATACTGTCTTGCTTCAGAGTGCAGCAACGCTGACAATCTCTGTTGACGTTCCTGTAACTGCTCAGACTTCTTTTGTGCTTCCAGTGCCTTGTTATAAATCTCCATACTAAAAGAAAAAATTAAAGCACAGTCAATACCTTTGCAAATCCTGCAGCAGTAATTATATTTATAAGTTATTGTACCTTCTGTGTAACGTACTACACTTTTTACTATTGACAAACCAGCTACTTGCACATGCAAAGCAGATTCACATTTTATTTTTCCTCTGCATGTTCCGGCAGTCAACTGCCATCACCAGGTAGTAACATGCAAACCTTGCATGGTTTAAAACACAGTAAAGCGCATGTATGTATGTGTGTGTGTGTGTGTGTGTGTATATATAAAATACATACACACACACACAAACAACGTTGTGCCACATTCTGTGATATATAAAAGAATGTAATACCTACCAGTACACGAAGTGCTTGTCTTCATAATAACGTTAAAACTATAATAATTTTACGCACTATATATTTAAGGAGTCAGAAAAAAATTGTACCAAATTTTAAGCCAAGCATGTAATCAGTTGGTACATTATATTTAGAAGAAGCAGTAACTATGTTGCGTTATTTTAACGCAATAATGGTTTCATTAGATTTTTAAACTATGTAAGTTTTAGGCAGCACTTTCTGATGACGGCAGTAGACACCAAAGCATAAAAGAGAGAATAATATATTATACATGTTTTGTATGTGCAAGTACTTGGTTTTTTTTAATAACAAGAATTATGCGACAGTATGTCAAAGACTGAAGTTTACTGGGATACAGCACTGTGGCATTGGCTAACAGTTCCCAGAATTTGGAAGGGCCACTGTGCCTTCAGAACACTGTGAACTACTGGCACAGTGACAGTGTCACAACACACAAGACCTGAATCTTTGGCAGCACTGCTGTGAAGACCTCAGATCTGGCAATGACATGCATAACTTCTTAGTATGTGTTATGTGACACAACAGGTTATGTAATGAGACATAACTTTACCATTAACATTACGCACACAGGCCACTAAACACTCTTCTACACAGTAATGTTTATGTGACACACTGCTAGTGAAAGAATTACTTGCAACACACGAACGGAAAACTGAATACTACACACTAAACGTTTGCAGAAATACGTCTCCCAGCAGATGGCAGCAGTGTTCAAGACGACATCCCAACACAGAAAACAAAAAATAAGTGGCAGTGTTGTGCATACAAAATGAGTTTAAAGTTGATGCAGTACAACCCCAAACCAGTCCAGGTATCATTTACAGAAATTATCAGAATTAGCAGAAAGTGCATCTGATATTGATGACCAACTGTAGTTTGCTTGTGGAAATAACAAGAAATGTACACTATATTAACACCTGACACAAGAGTGCAAGGAACACACACTGTATGAGATTACTACTTCCACACAAGGTGTCATCGAGTCATCCAATGCCACAAGATGGAATACCGATACACCCTTAACAAAAAGGTTATGGTTCTAATATGCATTAACTGCAGGAGTGTTACAAAAATTAGTGACTTTAAACCTCCAGGCCGTCCTCATTCATCAGAAGAGCAAGCACTGTGACTTTATTTCACACTGCACAGTAGCTACAACAAGTATTCTGTTGGTTGAGTGGAAATGTAATAACAACCAGTGGGTAAAAAAAAAGATGTAGTCTCTTGTCCAGGTCAAGTCAACTCAGTTGTTACTAGTACGTCTGTTACAAACAGCTCACGGAAGTTACGTTTACAACAGCAGAGTGTGGGAATTGGAACAAACACGCATTGTCACCACATAACGGTACAGACAAAGCTGTTCCTGTCCACAGAATGAAGGCAAACAGGGGCTGCAGAGGGACAGCTCCACTCATTTTAATCCCAGCACTGGATGGCGGTGAGTGGCCAACTTCACATCCCACACCTACCGAACACGAGGCTGGGTGGGCCCCAGAGACAGTCTGGACGTTTTGAAGAACAGAAACATCTCTTGCCCCTGCCTGGAGTTGAACTCCAGATTATCCAGACCGCAGCCCACCCCGAAAATTTGCAAGTAAAATTTTGTGTGTGTGTGTTTGTAGGGGAGGGATTAAGACAACTGAAATTTTACATGTTTGTTGTCCGCAGATCTGGGGTCTGTAGCACGACTGTGGTCCCCTGTTTTTGAGAGACACTGTACATTACTGACAGTCAGTGTCCTCTTGCAAATTAACCCTTTAAACGCCCAGTTAAATCCCATCTGCCATCTGCAGGCATTATTAGGAGCTCACCATACATTCCGCGTTAGCGAGTTAAGGGTTAATCAGCCAGCCAATCACAGAGCAAAATGGGACAACGGGAAAAAATATTAATGTTCAACACAAAACTGTCAGATGCCAAGTGCAATACAAAATGTGAAACTGTCTGTAGTCTGGACAGCTGTGCTATACTGCATATCATGGTAACAGAAGAGTGTGGACTGTCAGACTGTCGGTCAGTCGCACCATTTGCAGACCGGTGGCAGAGCGTCGCTGCACAGGGACACACACACAACTTGTGGACGCCGGAACAGATTTTCCGGCCGAATACCGTATAGGTCTTACAGACAAACGTTTATGTTAGGTTAACAAACGAACAAACAAACTTCAAGTCAAGTTCAAGTGTCAGGTAACACAACAGCAGGCTAGTGCAGCGGTAAGACTGCACAGCTGCATTCGGTCGGCCCACACACCAGTTACCCCGAGTTGTTTCGTGGCTTTCCTCAGACACACCAGGGTATGGCACCCCGACAAGGACACGACCGCTTGTTTTCCAAACCCTCTCCAGTCACCTCACCATTTGGTGCTGCACAGTCTGACATACCGACAACATCACAAATCACCAAGTCACCCTGACCTGTGCCTGTAGTAGCGTGGCGACGCCCAGTCACTGTGTTTGCTGGACTGCACATCCCACGTGTGAAAGTAACGTGTTACGCCACTCCACAGCTGCTGACGGTCATACTCGGCGTTGCGACGCCTAACGAGCGCCTCCTCTTGACTCCGTCGCGAGTGTGCCGAGGAATACGTCGCAGCACTCTGGCGGCCTGACATGCCTCAGCACTAAAACAAACGAAAATGTCGTGAGAGGTTTGTGGATCCAGTTCCAGACTGCTGCATCAGCAATGACAGCATCACTCATTCTTCGTCCAGTTCCTTTTAAACAGACTGTCCTTAAATAATTAAACTGCTTACTTCCTAATGACCACAATCTTGCGAATGTCACTGAAAACATTAAAATGTACCGAAGTGTTATAAACCATTAAAACAACCAAACCCGTTCACGGGTTTCCCGATGTGTGATTACTGAAATCTGAACTGAAGTAAGCAACTGCCTATTTAATGCGATGGATGTACGTACGTGTGTGTCACCAGTGACCAGTATTCCATTATTTATCATGGCACAGTGACATATCTATGCATTAACCTTTAGGCACCAGGCACCCTATGTACAGGACAGTCGTACCGCTACTGTCCAGAGAAGGCTTTTTATATATTTATTCAACAAACATAATTAATTATTTATTTTAGATTTGCTCGCACAATCTCCGTTTATTCCTCCATAAAATGTCATGTATTTCATAATGTTACCTTTTTTGGTTCATAAAATATTCACATTTTACACAAATGGTGTGCTACAATTTAAATGTCCAGCTCCAGGGTCAAAGGGTCAGTTAGCAAGCACCAAAACAGCAGGGCACAGATTACTGCTGCTTTGCGAATGCTCTCTGCTGTCTCCTCTCAAGACACAGGAACACGGAGCACAGAACACAGGACACTGCGCAACAGGATTCTGCCACAGGATCAACTAACACGCAGTTGAACAGCTGCAACTCTCCATCTTCAGTCATTACAATGTCCTGATTAATCATTCAGCCAGATCACAACATAACTCAGAGGAATTTAAAATGCTCTTTTACCGCCTGACATCCGTAGCCTTGATTTTTCAAACGTCACAGGTTCACACAGCAGTAAAATTTTGCCACAATACGGGGTTGGTCTGCTAGTGCGCATTGTAATAAGTCAGTAAGCCGTACGGCATATCAACCGCCAAGCTACAGGCGATTCAGCTTTTGTATGAATCACAACAGCGAAAAGCAACATCCTTGTGTTACGTCTGGACGGACAATAGCGTCAAACACACAAAAATTATCAGGAAGCAGCTGAATGGTTAGGAAGGCCAGTTAAATGATGGATCTAAAATAGGGTGGTTGCTAGGTTTGTCTCTGCACTGTTAAATGAAGCAATATCATCTGTGGAAGTTACTATCGAAAAAGGCATCAGCGACTGTGGACGTGATTGGCAAACGTGAGCCCGTGATATACAGGGTGTTGCCTCTGTCGTGCGCCTTAGTACGGCAACTGCTGCACCCGCCGACACATATCGTGACAGCTGCCGTGCTCAGCAACACGACAGAAGGAGCGTTCTGTATTTCCAGGTATTATATTGACATCCACATGAGGCTGATCCATCTGCAGAGGTTATGTACAACTGAATGAAGGAATGACAAGTGCATGTTACTTAGCTTTTTGAATACTAACATGATCCTCAGCTACATTTAAAGGCAGTACCGCGCAGTAAACACACTCCGTCTCAGTTATAAAAACCAGTCAGTTAATGTTGTATAAGGAAATAATCGCTGTTTGTTCTGAGATCCACACAAAACAGATAAATACAGCTGTGTGGGCAGAACGTGGAATTTGTGAATGTTAAACCCGGTGGTACATATAGTGACCACTGGGACCTACGGAGTCACTGTGTCGACTGCACTGGTCAGTTGGCGGTGAATGATACTAGTGGATGACTGTGAGCCGATCCGCAATTGTCCCCTTGCAGGCACGACCAGTTTGTTTTCCCTTCTGTCGTTCCCTGTCTGAGACTGCCGCCTGTCGATTGGCTACTCTGGGGAAAGTGAAAGGCGAGAGCGCTGTCCCGAGTATTCCTTATGGGTTTTGATTTTCGTGTCCGAGGCTCGTCTTCCTGGTTTCATCTCATCAACTACTGGGTTCTCTCGCTGGCCGGCCAGAAGCAGGAGGCTCCATCTCCAGTTATTTTCTCCGAGACGGCTACGCAGACGTCCGGGATATGATTTGAGGTAAAGTTTTGTTTCGGTCTTTGTATTTCGGTTATGTTTTGTGACGATCCCCGACGTCTGCCTAGCGGTTGCCTCGGGAGGGGCTGGTAGGAGTTCACCTCCCCGTGGGAAGAATTACTTTGTTTTCTTTACACGAGTCAAAGTGATGTATTTGGTTACAGTATTGCTTTCTGTCTTGCTTGTATTTACGCACGATAAATGTCACATCCGGCCGACTGTTATGTCAACTGTAATACGTGTTTTCTGACCGGCTGTGGGTTTAAGCATTTGTGTTGTAAGTGTACATGGGCCGGCGTTTGTATTGCTTGTTGTACTTATTCTTTGGTCGGCTGTGCTTCCTTGTACCGTACATATTGTAGACTTACGCTAAGCCGATGGGTATATGTTTGTATTGCATAATTTATGATCGGCTGCGTGCGTTTTTGAAAGACTGTTTTTCTATTCAACTATTTTCATTGCTTTTGTCATTGCTCTCTATAGTTCTGCGTTGAACTTGTTAATAAATTACCTTTGTTATTTTATTTTGTGTTGCATCCTGTTTGCATTGCTTATCCTCCACAAGACATTATCCGGAGTTCGGCGGCTCAAAGGACCGGGGGGAGATTTGTGCCAGTCCTCGGATCAACACCCAGTGCCGCTACCCTTTTGGGTAGCTACCCGAGGGCTCAACTGCGTTCGGTGAATTTAGAAGAATGAGGAGGGAGAGTGGCCATGCTGTTTCAAACTTTCTTTTGTGTCATTTAACGACTCTGTAAATCGCTACGATCACACAGGGTCAGATGATAAATTCACTCGAAGAAACGTCTGTCCCAGTGCCAGTTTGCACAACACAAATCCCATACGGCCTGGCCTGGGGTTCAAGCCTGGCCTCCTCGGTGACGGTCGGCAACTGGTCGCCCCAGCCACGGCACGTCTGCTATTGCAAGGTACTACTGCGACATTCGCCTGAGAAAAGACACGAAATCCCAATCAGCCGCGATTCCAACCCAGACCTTTCCGATTACAAGTGACGGGCAGTTCTGCAGTCAGTTACAGTAACAACAAGAATCATGGCGTCATTATTGCGTGCAATGGTTAACCTTTTGGCGCCGGAATTATTTTTTTAAATTTTAGCACACTCTGTATATAAAATGTGAATAAAACAGGAACCAAATGCATTAGAATTATGAAACAAACTGCATTTTGAAGAGAAAAAAACGGAGAGTATATACCATGTTTAAAATATTCAGTATCTGTATTTGTTGAATAAATATATAAAATGCAACGTTTAGAGGTTAGCG
>Ga0123355_10014831_pt1 | contig 12203 bp, 6 predicted proteins | sample TergutEmb28metaG_3_FD_89872 | JGI IMG/M metagenome (GOLD analysis project Ga0123355, IMG submission 89872) | Embiratermes neotenicus P1 segment gut microbial communities from Petit-Saut dam, French Guiana - Emb289 P1 | ecosystem: Host-associated > Arthropoda: Insects > Digestive system > Gut ...
ATAGGCAGGTGAATGAAGTACTTCATTCACCTGCCTATGAAGATGGAACCGATAGTGAGTTCCGAAACGTCGGCAATTAGAACTCAGACGCCGGGGAATTACCCAAAAAGGAATAATTTACACCTTTGATATTTTTTTTCAAAGTCTTTACACTTGTTACGAATCTGGAAAAAAACTAACTCTCTTTAATTCGAACACTCTAGCTTTACTAGTTTTCGTGACATCGCCAATAGAGTTTTTACATCTTTGTCGAATTTATACCTCGCGAAACGTTTCCGAAAACGTTATCGTCCTGCGGATTTAAGTTAGACAGCTCCAAGAGAACCCATTCTAAAGCGAATATTTCTCTCGTTGTACATTACAATATATAGGTTACTTAAGTCATACAAGAGCGTAAGTAGAGAAATTTGCTATTAAGTTGGCGACTTTAAATTTTAAATTCCACACCAAAACGATGTAAGAAATATAAGACTTGTTTTATGAAGTATAATACGTTCTTTTCAAAAGAGTTTAACTGACGCTGAGAACATTCCAAGAAAAAGCGGAATAACACATCACGTCAGTCTTTATTTCAGGAAAACTCCATAACAAATGGTTGTATCTGTTGTAAAATTGTGTTTATGGGAATCTGGGGTTACAGAAGCGCACAATATGAAAGACGCAGAAGGAGAAACAGTGTGAAAGGTGTTAAGCAGGACAAACAGAAAGATAACAATTATAATATCATAGTAAACTCGTCTCTTAACTTTAACTATATATTTTAAAATGTGTGAAATGCAGAAGGAAATTGTAGTCGATGCGTGAAGCAAGTTGAGCACCAGAAGCACATGAATCTACATGCACTGGCCTTGGTAATGGGAATGGTGTGGAAGATGGAAAAGAAAAGCGAAACTTTGACATCTTTGAGGGAAATTTAGAAAAATCAAGTGCCGCAATGGACACAGTCTGCTTTTCTAAACGTTTAACAGGCAAGAGCTTCATATCATATTGCCAAACTGGGCAAGAAAAAAGTTCCAGCGACAGCAACATTTTACACGCTTCTGGCGTATAAATCGAAATTTAGCCTCGCTATGCTCGAAGGCAGAGTTTTGTGGCGGTACCAAAAATGTCAATAAAATCACATGCAAAATAAATTAGCTTTGTGAAATGTGACGGAGCTATATCGAAGTTTCAAAGAATTGGCTTTCGGTTTCGTGTTATTCAAAAAATACTCCTATCAGGTTCGTGAAAAACCGGAATATCAAAGGAAAGGGTGCAAGATTTACTGATAAAAATACTACATTGGAGTTTTTATCCATAATTGCGCACAGCCATCTTGTTTCGTGTTATTGTTTCTGGGACATCTAAATTTCAAGAACAATTAGAAGCCATAGATTTCCATTCTTCTGAAAATACTAAGAAGTTCTTGGCCAAGTTCATAGGTTTTTGCCGAACAATTACCTGCATTGAAACAACATTCGTTCAGAGCCACTCACCGCACCGTCATATGAAAGGATCATTAAAGTAAAGGAGTATCTACTTGTCAGTGACAGTTCTAGCAGCAGTAATTTCTTCGTTTCTGATAAAGTCCACGACTACCACCGGTAAAATTATTAGTCGACAAAACAATTAGGCGCTAAACCTGTCGCTATTTTTGGCCAAAATAAAACAGTGGACTGAAAATCGTGTGTTTTGTAACAGCGGACTGAACGAGACAGTCGCCTTCTTCCTGTTACAAGAATATAGAATTGCACCGCTTCGACATCAATAGTGCACAGTACAGAAGATACAGATATGCGCCGCATAACGACGTTTCGGTCAACGACGGACCGCATATACGACGGTGGTCCCATAGCATTATAATATAATAATATAATCTAATTTAATGATATATATTAAATATATTGTATATAAATATTACTATAAAATATTATACAGGGTTATTCATAAGCCCGTGAAACATTTTAAAAATTCGCAACAAATAAACTACTCAACGGATCATGGTAGTTCTTACGCCGATAGAGAGAGAAACTCTCCAAGTTTTTTTTACATTTTTCACAGATGCTCAATTTGTCCACCTTTGATAATACGGCAGGCATCTATGCGATAGTCCATCTCGTTCCACACGCATGTCAGCACATCGCGGTCGACCAGAGCCACAGCAGCGGTGATACGGTTGTGAAAATCTGGAGATTAGCGGGGAGTGGAGACACAAAGACAGTGTCCTTCACAAATCCACAGAAGAAAAAGTCGCACGGGGTTAAATCCGGGGACCGGGGTGGCATTAATGCGTCATCTTCTTTTCCTGTGCATCCTATCCACTTTTGTGGCAAGTTTCGATTGAGATACCCACGCATGTCTTTGTAGTGAGTCGGAGATCCGTCTTGTTGAAAGACGTAATCATTACTGCCTTCATTCAACTGTGGCATCAGCCAGTTTTCTAACATGTTTCACGGACTTATGAATAACCCAGTATTATAATATTTACCATTTTTTTACAATTGCCTACAGTGTTCAGTACAGTAACATGCTGTACAGGTTTGTAGCTTAGGAGCAATAGTCTATGCCATATAGCGTAGGTATGTAGGAGGCTATACTGTCTAGGTTTGTGTAGTGAACGCATCCCCGTCGTTAAAAAACGCATATCTGTATATTGCTTCTGAGACGGAACATCTGCACAAAATAAAGATGGGTAGAATTATATAAATTAGGGCCATAAAAACGGGACCCTGGTGCCTAACAGAATGACATTCTTAGCGATATCACCTGGGAAAGCACCAAGCGATGACATCTGAAGGAAATTTAGAAGTAGCAGCTAGAGCCAGCGTCCAGCGTGTTGCATAGGAAGAGTTACTGACTCCTATATGTTTGTATCAGGAGGCAAAATAAAATTGAAATGGACGTGTATTTGCTAAGAAAACGGCATTTCAAAGGCACAAGAAATCAAATAGCTTCCGAAAGAAAGTAGATTCAATATTGCGTGCTCAGCGGTCACACTGTCTTCACAGGCCATGTTTAAAATAAAACATCAAAATAAACTAATTAAAATACAGTAAAATGATAACAAAACACACTTCGTATCAGGTGCCAACTCCAGCAGGATATAATTTCCGCAAATAGGAGGAAACGTCAACCCAAGTACTTTGAAATTTTTTGTTCCGTACATTTTAACCTAATTTCAAATTTGTCATTATTAAACCAACGAACACACACACACACACACACACACACACACACACAATATATGTACAACCGTATAGTTGTTGTAATTACAGCGACACGTTTAGGTGCTATAGCACCATCGTCAGGGAGTTAATGTAACATGTCCTCCAAAAATCGCTGTAAATTACATTCTTAATGACTGTGTATACCACGCTTCAACTTACGCTGTATGCAGGTCGATGGTTTGTATGATGAACAATATATCGTAGTGGTTGGTATACATTACACTAAACTGGATGTATTTTTGTTATTTATGTATTTTTATTGTTACTTATGTATTTTATTTTTATTTTTATGTTTATGTATTCTTATTATTATATACGTATGTTCTGTTTTATATATTCTGTCTTCATCGTGCCAACCGGCACTCTTCGGCTGCCCTGACTGAGATTTTTCCGTGCTTTTTCCACAGTTGTAAGGCAACTGTCAAGGTACAACTCGCAAAGATGGGGCACGGCCCGCACTCTACCCAAATTAATTGTGTTGTTCTATGTATTGTTTGTGTGTGCAAATGTTGACTGTACTACTGCCACCGAGTGTCAACCCAATTACAGTTAACAAATATATCTGTAACTATAATGAAATGTATACGAACCATTACGATAATGTACACTAATCATTCTGATGTTTATTGATCATGCAAACTATTAAAAACTGAGGCAAGCTATGTACAATCATTATGAATGTAATTTGTGTATTTTAACAGGTTTTTAGAGGACTTGCTATATTAACTCCCTAAGGATGGCGATATGACACCGAAACATGTTGCAGAATTGATAAAAATTAAACGTTTGTATATGTTGCGTGTGTATTTGTTGGTTTAATAACAACAAATATAAAATAAAATCAACCAAAGTGTTTCCCTTTCCGTCGAAAAATTCTGATGCATTCATCTAACAGAAATACGTATTATTTAACAAAAAATACTTTTAGTTTGTCATAATAGTACATCGTACTGGGCTTCCTACTAAACACTATCTAAATTGTTTCCATATTTACCGTTTGTCACGTTTGGAATTCTTCAACCTCAGACATCACATCAAATAATACTCGTGCAACCAGTACTACCAGCCCGTATGGAGTGTTTCAGGTACAAAGAATGACAAGTGGCGTGGAAACGCCCACAGCGTCAGCTCCACACTATTATGAAAGGCATATTGTAGGGTAGAAAACAAAGACTGTCGTGGTATTTTTTTTTCCCTTTGATGTCGGATTTGGAATGAAGGGTGAAAATTAGAGTCAAAAATTAACCGTAAATGTCACTGATCACCAGTGTGAAATGGTTACAGGATTTCATTCTGGCGTAAATGGCGTAATACGCGGTCTAAAATGAGTTCCCACCGGGCAATCTGCCATAAACAATTTCGGAGATATTGTGTTCGAAATAGGTGCGGGCAGGACGAATTTGACTCTGTTATGAAAAATTTGAGATTTGATGTTTCGAAAACCAATTGAAATAGAGAAGTCTTAACTTCGTAAAAATTGGTTGCCCTAGATACCAAATGAGTGAACAGAATTAAAAAATATACGTCAACTTTTCCTGGTTTTTGGTGAGTAGGAGGGGAGTGATTTGAGGTACAGTCGCCCTGAGATATTGCTTCCTTCCACATTCATTGGAGAAATAGTTGCTAAATAACAAACCAATTATGACCTCTTGTATTTTAGCATGTATGTAAAATCGTTTAGGAGAAATAGGTTTCCCCCGAATTCAGGTAGAGAACAGAAACTTTGGTAAAATGGTACCAGACTGGACCATGTCATATCCCAGAATATATTTTACATTGAATTAATGATTTAGTTGTTGGAGTGAAAAGTTAATTATTTGCTACGAAGTACAACTGCTCACATCATGTGCACGTATACATATATCTCTCTCTCTCTGTCTCTGCTTGTCACTGCTTTCGTCAAAGGGGCTCGGACAGTTCATCCGTCACTGTCGGCCATACGCATGCGCAGATGTGGCAGCCGTACTTCTGTTCTGCATTGCTGTATTCAGTTATTAAACTGCACGGTCACACTAAAAGATGTTACACAGAGCTTAATAATAGCTAGACTCCCATCACAACATACCCTTCCAGCAAATAAGATGAGGCGTTAAAACACAGCGACAGAGGGGAAGTGGGAGGTTTTGTGTAGAGGGCAGGACTGCATTCAGAGTTATGTTCTCACCGTGACTTAAAAATTGGTTTTTATGCCTTTCTCTTATTAACATGCACTGATTAATCTTGTGAGCTCGTTGAGCAATAACCGTAATTATTGCGTCGTTCATGGTGCTACAGCCAGTAAGGCAGCGTCGTAATTATAAAATACGACCCCCACGCCTCACCCCCTACCAGGAAGTTTGTTCCCTCTTACAGTCTCCATTTCCTCCCAGTGCCACAAATTTCAGATTCACATAAAGTATTGTTCTAATATCGCTTGCCTCGAAGGGAGCCACATGTTACACCAACAGCCTTTGTATATTAAACTCCGTTATGAACCAAATCTAATTAAAGCTGGACATTGGTCATTCGTATGGATGCGTCTCTTACTAATTGGGTTTTCCTTGCATATTTAGTGCTCTGACATTTAAGACCCCCCCCCTCTCCCCTCCCGAGAAATCCTGTCCGTAACATGCACCTCCATACGTAAGCTTTATGTCACTGCTAAATTTGTTCATGCAAATTGTAATTTTAAAATACATAAAACAGATTTATAAACATGAGAATATCTAATAAAAAGGACTTTATGTGCTTAAATATGAAATGCAGATCCGTATTCGTGAGAGAGGGCAATTTTAGAGTTTCTTCTTGCAAAGGATTTCGACACGTCTTAAAGATTTCAAGTGAAATGTGATCACTCTTAGGTCGTATTCATGGTGTAAAGGAAGGTTTCTTGTTTCGGATATAAAAGTCCCCAACGAAAGTGCGTTTGCTTCTTATTTGTTCATTACACAAGATAAGTGAACCACATAGACGCATATATATGATATCCTACAGTCTTTCACACATGTTTTACTTCCGAATCTACCTAAGGAACTGGCTCAAAATTTATATTGGGCATTACACGAAAGAGCGCTTGCGGTGGTCCCTTAGCTGTTAGTTATCACCCGAATTTAAACAGGGCTTTGTTAATGTTTTGAAAAGTAGTTTAAAATAACTGTAAATTAGGTGGAGAATTAACCACAGTGTCACACAGTATCGCTGTAGTATTTTCTTTAGCTCTTAGGTTTGCTACTGGCGAACACGACTCCATTGTGAGTCATATTGGAACATAATGTGAGTAGCTTCGGTGAAATTTATAAGAAAGTTTTCAGTAATGTTAGCCAAATTTCTAATAATAAGGAATCTATTTTATTGGTGCATTTCAATTATCATATTGGTTTTAATATTTTATAACTTTCTCTAAGGTCCAGTGCGTGGATCATTTCTGGCATGAAATATCAATTTATTATATAAACCTAACGACCAAATGAAAAGTCAAGGGCGTTTCATTCAAAAACAATTTTATTCATAAAACAAATAGTTTTTATGCTTGAAAAAATTTTGGGTTAGGCTGGAGTAATTTTGCAATTCTACAAGAATTTTGTCTTCCAATTTTTCTTTCTTCTGTTGAAAGCCTGAGGACATTAAAGGATATAATTAATTAAAATTTTGATCATAAAACTGGGATTGCAATAACCGAGTGCTGTTGTTTCTTAAATTGTGCTCTTTTACCACATGAAATTTATGGGAGCTCATGTGTTTCAGAAGTGTCTACTGAGGATGACTGAAGTAAGTCGAAATATTTAAGGTTTTAATAAAAGTAACCAACTGGTGAAGATAGTTTTATACTTCAGAGTTGTTAACTTCTGTTATTACTACGCTTATGGACGTCAATTATAATATTAGATTTGTTAAAGTAAAACAAAAACCATATAATCGCACTTAACTAATATTATGATTGTTAATCATAATATTAGTTATGCTATTTGTTTTAGCTGATATAGTTTTCCATCATTTGTAAATTAAGCCAAATAGGTGTACATATTTCTTAGTATATTTATTTTATCTTCTCTATGTGTTTCGGGCATCTATATGCCCATCATCAGGAGAATTTAGTGTATCTACGCGACATTGATATTTGTCACTATGCATGGATGGTTGTCCGGTCTGCTGGTTGTTCATTCCAACCAGCAGACCGGACAGCCATCCATACAGAGTGACAAATATCAATGTCGCATAGATACAGTAAGTTCTCCTGTTGATGGGCACATAGATGCCCGAAACATGTACAGAAGATAAAATAAATATACTAAGAAGTATGTGCACCTAGTTGGCTTAATTTGCAAATGATTATACAAGGATGCACGATCTACCAAACATTAAAAAAAATAGTTTTCCATCTCTTTTAAATGGGTTTATGCTTGTAGTTTGATATCGTATGCATCTTATATATATTCCTGCGCCGTCTGCCTAGTTGGCCTTATGGCAGTTGTGTCAACACATTAATAATAAAGAACTCAAATGCACTCTTATTTATTATTGTAGTTGTGTATGTTGTAATTGTAATTCCAATAACAGGGTAAAGTCGAAAACTCTGTCCTTACTAGTAACGTGTTTCCAGCTGAGCACAACTTGCTAGATGGACATTAAAAAATGTATAATTTTATTCCACTACACAATATTGAGGAGACTTGCGCGATTTTAGGCTTCCGCCGCTGTTCTCGAATGTTACACATCGTAGGTTTGTAGTTCGTTACGGACGTTTCGGGACGACTTATCAGTCGCATTTTCAAGGGTCAAGATAGGAGGTACAAATTGTCCCGAAACGTCAACAACTAATTACCATTATACGCTGCGCAACATCCCAGTATAGGGAAGACCTATGTCATCTACAGGGGACATATGTATTTCGGCCTTGGTGTTATGAAATTAATGACGTGTTATGGAGATTGAAGTAATGAATGCTGTATAATGCCACGGAGAATTTCTGCTACAAGATAACTAGGAAATAATTAAAATTTTATACTTCTGATAACAAATAAGAAGGAAAATTGACGAATTGTTTTAATAAACAGAAGTAAATTTCTTGTCCCACTTTATGACGTTCAGTTTCATGGCCGTTTTTATAACTCGCGGTTGTGTTTCTTTATATTCTACTCTCTCGCGTAATGACTGATGCTGTATGTCTAACGAATGGCACTAAAAACCATCGTTAATACACAAACCAATCCGACCTGTTTGGTAGTAGGATACTTTCAAGGGTTGGACGGAGAAAGTTTGTTGGTTGGCTAATTCTCGGATTGTTACATGCGTACGTACATACAGATGGATAGGACAATATAATAGGCTTTCCATGGGGTAGAATAGCGGCTGAAAATGTAACCTTTGTGAAGATATCATCTTTCCTACCGCAGACATAGTAAAGAAACCCGAGATTTTCAACAGTAATTAATTTTTACTCTCGGCGGTATGTACGTAGAAGCTACATTAACCGAATTTGTTACAGTGACCCCCGAGTACGGCTGTAGAGTTTTTGGATGCAATTGGATGCCTGTTTCAAAATTTTTAAAATCTGTATTAGAAAATTTTGGGGGCCGCGATAGCACAGTGGTTAAGGTGCTGTGCTACAAATCGGAAGGTCGCTGGTTCGATCCCAGCTGGTGTCAATGGAATTTTTCATTGACATAAAATCCTTCCGATCGCACTATGGTCCTGGGGTCGACTCAGCCTCTAACAGAAATGAGTACCAGGAACATTTCCTGGGGTAAAGGCGGCCGGGGCGTAAGGCTGACAACCTTACCACTATCCTGTGTCGTTATCACGAAATCTGGGAACCTTAATTTCCTGGAACCCTCTGGGCCACTCTAGGCCTCTAACGGGACTGCTTTACCTTTATTATAAAATTTTAATTCCTCAATTCGATTGTTACCGTATATTATTTTAGAATACTATCTTCTGTGACCCACTGTAGGCGAACATTGTGTTGCAGATTTGTTTTATGAGGCACAAAGATTTCTAGCAATCAGTTACGGGCGGTTCGAAGCCATCCGTATACATTAGAATGAAGACCAAGTGCAGTGGACACATCTCGAGTTCTTGCCGTCCATCATGAAACTCACAACAGAGGTCCATTCGAGAAATCTTCATTGTGGGGCGGAAGATCACTTCTCCAGAAATCTTTAAGTTTCGAATACGCCGTGAGTAACAGACAAAAACAATAATAGTCTAGTTGAATAATGGTTAAAATACACGGAAGACATGAAGCACTCATAATATTACGTAGGATGCAAGGGCAATCACCTGACACCAACAAACCTTGAGCCCAAGGTGACAAAAGAAGTTTCGAGTTCGACACTCTAATTCAAGTAAATTCTTTAACAGCGAGGAGACGTTCCGATGTATAAAGGAAAGAGTTCGAGCTCGTTACATTCAGGAGTAGACCACAGTGAGTTGTCCAGAGAAGAATCTGAGTGTAGTTCATCATTAACAGACGAGAAGGACGGGTGTTTACTGAGCTGCACTATTGGTCAGATCCATAAACAAACAGGTTATAGTGATTCATAGATATACCATTTTATTCCCAAAACAGTTAACTGGATTCCATAAACAGAAAAATAACGTAAAAAATAAAAATTCTCATTAAGTCAACAAAAGTTCTTTATCATATTCTATGAATCCCACCCGTGTAACGAAGAAGTCTCACCTACTATAGTGAGCTAGACGGGGGCACAGAGCGTACATAGGGTGAGCGCGTTCACTACTGTTCTACACGGCGATAAGTAACTCAGTGACGTTACTTAAGCACAAAGAGTTCTGCTTCTCATACGCATATAAATCCGCATTTAATATAGAGGACGCTAACACTCCAACATCCCAATAGAAATCGGGAGTTGCAGGAAAATTAATATTACTGAACTTTTCTCAACTTAAGACATTTTATCCAATTCGTTGCTGAATGTATACTGTTCAGCCTTTGCGGCCTTTGTCTAAGGCTGACCTGATCTGTACACATGTAATGTGTAACGTCACCTGCTCAAGTGGCTAAATCTTAAAACCCACATTACGCATCGTATTAATACAAATGCCACCTCATCCTAATTAAGTAACCCTGAAGAAAGAGGCAGTATCTTTCTGTGAAACGTCAGGGAAACTTATTGTTTTATGCGATGTAGCAACCCGGATGAAAGTAATGCGAAATAATTTGAAGGATTTGCTTTCTCTTTAGTTATACTGGTTCGTATTTTCATATAAATTGTCAAAAAGTAAATCTGTTGCCTGTTTCTGACAGTTCGTAAGAAATTTCCTCTATACGTGCAATTGTTTTATTGTAGGATCTTAACGACACTTCGAATACCTGACTAAAATCTGACGAAACTGCAAAAGGGCAGGCTCACAAGTAAAAAATCAAGGTTTGCTGGCTACTGTTTCTATACCTATAGTGTCGTTCTCAGTAAGAAAGGCATGTCCTTGATTAAGGATTCAGGCCAAAAACTTTACATGTAGGGGGAAAGAACTTTCTTTGGAAAGAAGGATGTGACTAGAGCAGAGGAAAGAAAGATGTCCGCAGCTTTCGCGAATCGAAATCCAATTATCTGGTGGTCCAAAGTGTAACATATTCAGTAAACTGCCTGAGCTGTCGTGCTCGATAATGCTGTAATTGTCCAGAGCCTGAAGAATTTGGTCAAACACGTGTGTATCAAATTCTGTGTAGATCTTGAGACTTAAGACTTTGACTACATTTAGCTGCGCTCCTTACAGCGTCGTTAAATGTTCTGCACTATTTATTCATCATTATAAATTGTGCCACCACTCTGTCGTCCTTTTATCACGAATCCTCACCAACCTAGCATTTTTTAACATTGACCTTGTGAAGTAACGTGGTCAACCTACAAACAACAGATTATGATCCATCAAATGTATTCCACCAGAACAGATATAGCTTTCTCTCCGTTTATTGCAACGAGTAGTTCCCTGCACTAAAGGGAGACACTTTGAAGGTTGCTACCATGAAACCTGGACTTTTGATGGGAAATTTCGTACACTTCCTGAATTATGACTCCTAGGAAACAGTGTGTGGTCAACAGGTCCTAACTTTCATAAGCGCTGTAGCAAACAATGGACGAAGTTTAATGAACCTCCACCGTTATCCATATAAATCCCATTGTTCATAAACCTGCGAACCACGCGCTCTAATCTGAGGTAAATTTGCAATTTGTCAGGCAACATCTCTGTTGATTTTTTAGGCGTTTTCGCCAAATTGCGAAACGCGACTTCTTAGCATTGTCATGTCTGTCTGTTTGTCTGTCCGTCTATCCACATGGAACAACTCGGCTCCCACTGGACGGATTGGCATACAATTTGATATTTGATAATTTTTCGAAAATCTTTCGCGAAAATTCAATTGACATTAAAACCTGACAATAATAACTTACTTTAATGCAGGTTTATGGATATTTATGATATCTTGCTGAATTATTTTGTAGAATGAAAAGGGTTTCACAAAAAAATTGCAGAAAAACTCAAAACACGCATTTTATGTAGCATAACTTTTTTTTCCCGAAAATCGTGCCTTTTATGAGATAATGTGGAAAAATGTGGTACAGCCAGACAGGCCACAGAGAACGATATAATAACTAAGGCTACAAACACATAAGTAGAATATTTTTTTTTTATTTTCATTTTTCCGTGCAAAAGTATGTATATATAAATGGCCAACTAATTGCACTTTTTATTATATTTTTTTAATATATCACATATAGTAATTCACATATAATATTTTCAAAACATATAATTTTTGGTTAAAATTCTCTTCTACATGTTTCGGTCGTATACGACCATCTTCAGGGAGTACTTAAAATGTTTCCTAAAAGTTGCTAAAAGTATTTATTATTTGTTGTGGCGGCATGTATGTGTTGGTCATGTGCATTTTTAAGTACTCCCTGAAGATGGTCGTATACGACCGAAACATGTAGAAGTGAATTTTAACCAAAAATTATATGTTTTTAAAATATTATATGTGAAATACTATATGTGATATAT
>Ga0123355_10014832_pt1 | contig 12203 bp, 8 predicted proteins | sample TergutEmb28metaG_3_FD_89872 | JGI IMG/M metagenome (GOLD analysis project Ga0123355, IMG submission 89872) | Embiratermes neotenicus P1 segment gut microbial communities from Petit-Saut dam, French Guiana - Emb289 P1 | ecosystem: Host-associated > Arthropoda: Insects > Digestive system > Gut ...
AATATCTGCTAGTACAAAACAGAATAAACTCCAACACCATAAACCCAAGTGCTATAAAAATAGCAAATAAAAGCCCGGGGACGCTGCCCTCCACAGTTGAGTCTATTATGCGCTGTATTAAGAAGGCAAAAACAATGTTTGTAGCTGCCAACATTACAAATGCAACACATGAAACGAAAAAGTAAAACTTACTGTTTTTTGTCATGGTTAATTACAGCTCGTTAATTTGGAAGATAGTTTATTTAACAACTATAGGTTAACACATTTGCAGCAGCACAAGAAGATATCATTGGTTGTAGCGCTAGAGAGTTGGTTGATATTGTTGCAACTGTTGGTTGAGTATATATTTTAGCACAGAATGCGCTAAAGAATAACATATATCGCAAATGTTGTCAAAGATAACGTGCCTAGCCCTCTATCACTGCAAACGCAATTGCATCGGTTTCGTTATGCGAGATACTAATATTAATTGTAAAACTACCTGCAAGCATATCTTTTGCTTTGCCATGCAGCACTGCATATGGCTTTCCGCTTTTGCAATGCATAATTTCAATTTCGCAGGGCCAAAAACCTGCAAACCCTGTGCCAAGTGCCTTAACAACAGCCTCTTTTGCGGCAAAAAGGCCCGCCATGGTTTCGGGACCTTTTTTTGACAAATATTCCTGCTCATAGCCGGTAAAAACACGTTTCAAAAAGTGCGGAGACTCCGCACTTTTTTTGAAACGCTCAATTTTTACAATATCAACACCTATACCAATTATACGTCCCAATACTTATAACCCCTTTGCGCAAGGGCGGCGCATACCTTGGAAATTGGCAACCCCATAACTGTGTAAAAGTCGCCGTTAATACGGTCTATCAGTGCTGCGCCCCGCTCTTGTATGCCATATGCTCCGGCCTTGTCAAACGGTTCGTCTGTTGCTATATACGCTAAAAGTTCTTCGTCGCACAGCGAACGGAATATCACTTCCGCAACGTCGTAAAACATGATAGTTTCCGATGCATCAAGTATTACAACACCTGTATATACCTGATGCGAGTTGCCTCGCAACTTTTTTAGCATCTCAAATGCTTCGTCTTGAGTGCCGGGCTTGCCCATCACCTCACCACCTGCGTAGACCAAGGTGTCTGCTGCTATTATAATAGTATCGCTTGGCGAATTTAAACGCTGCCACACGGCAATAGCCTTGCGCCGCGCCACCTCTTGCACTTGCTCTGCGGGGCTGCCTGTTACGGTTTCGTCGGCGTTACTTACTATCACTTCGTGTTTTACCCCAATTTGTTCAAGCAACTGCTGTCGCCTTGGCGAGGCAGATGCTAAGATAATCCGTTTATTCATGCTATTCATTCCTGATAGCTGCCAGTGCGCTAAGTCTTGTTGCGTGTATGGCCGGGAAAATGCCGCTTAGTGTACCGATAAAGCCGGCCACTGCCAGCGCAACACCCAAAAGCCAAGGCGTAATCAGCGACATAGCCGTTTCTACATCGTCACCCAACATATGCGATGGGGGTGACATGTTCATACGTGCTAAAAATTCTATATCAAAATTGTTTAGCGCATACGAACCGCCTATTGCAAGCCCGATACCAAGCATACCACCAAGTACGCCGATAACCGCGGCCTCTGTTAAAAACAGCCTGCGCACATCGGAGAGCGATGCGCCAATAACCTTCATTATACCAATTTCGCGAGTACGTTCGGTTACGGATGTTATCATTGTGTTTGCGATATTTATTGCCGCAACAAAAAGGCTAACCGCTGCAATTAACGCAAGCAAAGTTTGTATCGCCTGTTGCTGACGGCGTTGGTTGTCTATCCACATGCCTTGATAGCTTGTATGATAGCCTAAATCCCAAATAGCCCTTGCAGTGTCGCGCGCATAAGCCATGTCGTATACACGTACAAACATGTCGGTATATGTTGCCCTGGGTACGCTGCGTACCGCAGAAAAATGCGGCCACCATTCGTCCTCTTCACGTGAGCGGATATTGGCAAGTCTGCCTATCATAGTAAGCTCTTGCAGCAAATCAATGTCCATGTATATTACGGTTTGGATATCCCATTGGTCTGTAGGCTCATGGTTTAGCACACCTACAACATCTAAATCGAAAGAACGTACAGATACGAAAGCATCTTCTACAGCCGTGCCAAAATAGTCATCCCCGCCACCCATGCTGGGACCGGGTCGCCGCCAAAAATGCTCCGTCTCGTAGTAAAGCCGTATAGGGGAGTTAAATACATCCACAAGAGTTTCTACTTCCCCTTGTGTACTTCTCCATACGCGCTCGCTCCACCACTCCGTTCTGCTATCAAAGAATTGAAGCTCTGCCCCTGCGCCAAAAACTGCGGCAATGCCGTCGTCATCTTCCAAAAACCTGCCCTCGGATAAGGTGTAGCCCATACGCGGTAGTGCGGCAATATCAACGCCGGTTACACCAACCAACATGGCATATGGCCCACTGCGAAACAGCATTTCTCCCCGCATTAGTGGGGTTGCCACTTGCACGCCGGGTATAGCCGATACTGCTGCGGCGCTGGTATCTGTTATGGGACGCTCTTCTCGGCTTACAATAGTTTCGGTTTCTTCACACCAAGTATCGCCGCCCCATTGTGGCCTAACACGAATAACAGTTAAATCCATACCCATTTCTTCTATCCATTGTGTAAACTGTGCATCTGTAGCCAACCCCAACGAAATCATTAGAATTATCGAAGCTGTGCCAATCATAACACCAAGTAATGTTAGAAAGGTGCGCAATTTGCGTTTTATCAAATTGCGAAAACACATGCCTACTACGTCAAAAACACTCATTGCACTACCTCCTTTGACACGGTTTACATATCATCATCAAAATCGAAGCTTGACTTTTTCTTGCGGGCAACAACCACAATTATTGCAATTAAGCCTATCGCGGCAACACCTATGGCAGGCCCCCAAACTATTGGGCGGCGTATAAAACCAAGGAAATCAAAACCGCTGTTAAACTCAATCCATTCCCATGTGTCGTAGCACCGTTCACCTGTTGGTACCCATTCGCCTGTTTCGGGGTGCCAGTAACCGGCAGAAACCATTTCTTCTCTAACAGAGCACCATTCATATTCTTGTATAAATGGGCCCATATCTATGCCCATACCCGGGCGACCAATTTCCATACCCATGCCCGGGCGGCCTCCGCCTTCACCCCAGTCGCCGCCCATGCCGCCACCGGCGTCTACAAAAATAGTAAAGGGGTGTCTTATTTCTACTCTTTGGCCTGTCATATCCTCGCCGGAAACTACAAAGTAGCCGGATTGTTCGCCGGGGTACATTGGCACAATTACGCCGTCAAAACCGGTTGAACGCTGAAAGTTTACTTGCCCTATAAAAATGCCGTCTGTCCCGCCTGCATCAGAAACATCGAATGGACCTTCTGTGTGCACTCTTATGCTCATTATATTAACTCTACCGGAGTTTAAAACGCGGAAGCTAAATGGTAACGGTGCGCCAACCGAAGGCATGCCTCCCCACCAATCGCCTACTTGAACATCCTGCAGTTCCAGTTGTGAAAACTGTGCCACAGAAATGCTTAGCTGTTGACTTGCGGTAAAGTCACGGAAGTCTTGGTCTTGATATGTGAACGAAAAGTTTATATTATGCGCACCCGGGGTTGCCTCCACAACCGTGGTAAAACGTAGGGTCATGGTGTATTCGCCCAGTGGGTCAAGGTGGTCTATAAACAAGGTGTTACTGCCGTCCAATGGGTTAAACCCTGCCCAGTGCTGTGCGCCTTGCCCCGGTACGTGGGTAGAAACTTCCTGCATAAGGATAAGGATATTATTAACCGAACGGGTTGCACTGGTATTACGGAATGTTATTTCCATTTCAAATGGCTGCCCTGCACGTGGTACTGCCGGGTATATTGTGGTGTTTGCCACCATTACGCGCGGTGTTTGAACCGGGCCTGTCGGTGTATCGTCGGCGTCGGGGTTATATACATTAAGTGCTGCGGTTACTCTGGATGTTCGACCTGAATGGGTGACAGCAAAACTTATGGCGTGGCTTCTTGTAGCTGCCGCATCTGTTGCCATAAAGCTGAAAGTCATCCTGCGAGACTCGCCCGCAGCAAGGCTTTGGATTGTCTGCATGTCTGCAACCTGAACAGGCACTATGCCGGATGGTGCGGTGGCTGCAACATCTATCCCTCTGGCTTCGGTGTTACCTGTATTGTGTACGTAAAAGGTAATTGTAGCTGTTTGTCCAACTCGCAAATTGCCGGTTGGTGCGGACATGTTGCGTATCTCTATGTTGGCGACAGATTCTTCACTGTCTTCCGGGTTATATACATTTATAGATTCAAATTGTGTAAACAAAGTCTCGTTTACATGGCGCACAGAAAAGCCAATGGCATAGCTACGCGTAGTTGCTGACTCTCGCGGGGAAAAATGAAACGTAACACTACGTGACTCACCCGGCGGAATTACCGGAATGGATTGTGTACCGGCGGTTTGTACAGGCACTATATGTGCCGGATTTTCCGGTGCGGCAACAACACTTACGTTGCGGGCCTCTATATTGCTGCTGTTGTGTATTTCAAATGATATTGTTGCTGTTTGTAAGGGGTTGAAAAGCGTGGTTGGGGCAGACATGTTACGAATGGATAGGGTTGGGGTAACATCGCCTTCGCCAACTATGCTTACCGATAATGTGTCTGATGATGCACGCAACTCTTGATTTTCTGTGCGGAAGTGATGATTAAGTGATACGGAGTGGCTACCGACAGATGCATTAGCGTTAGCGGTAATACGAAGGGTCATTGTGTGTTGGCGGTTTTCACCAATATTATTTACGGTGTTGGAATTGTTTAGAAATTGTACTGTGAACGGCGCAGCGGCAGATGGTACGGCTTGCGTTACAATATTCTCTGCTCTGCCAATACCTGTGTTACGGATAATAAGCGGGATATCCATAGATTCACCCGGGGCGAGGTTTACGCTTAGCGGGCTAAGGAGCTGTAGGCGGGGTAAAAATACCTGAGCCGGGGGCTGATTGGCTTGAGCGCGTAGTTCCGCAATCTCGTCCTGAAGTTCCGCGATAAGAGCCCACTGATTGCCTGCTTGGTTTACTTGATTAAGCAGTGTAGCGTTCTCGGCTACAAGTGTATTAATCTGGTTTTGGAGTGCCGTAATCTGATCATTCAAGTAGTTAATGTCGTCATTTGCCAAAACCGGCGTTGCCATCATTAGGGTTAGTATCAGGGCCATTAGCCCCATTGTTATTTTCCTTACATTTTGCATTATTCATTCTCCTTTTCAGTTTCCGCTCCGTCGGTGTCATGTGAGATTAGACTTGTTTGGATAGGCTTTTCTACATTAACTATACTTTCTACATTGCCATCTTTTATGCTTATTATTTGATCTGCATATTCGGATATTTCAACATCGTGGGTAACAATGATAAGTGTCTGGTTACGCTCACGTGCCATTTTTGTGATCATGTCCATCATTTCGTATGTTGTTTTGGTGTCGAGGTTACCTGTCGGCTCGTCCGCAAATATAACTTGCGGGTTATTGACAAAGGCTCGTGCTAAACTAACACGTTGCTGCTGTCCGCCGGATAGCTCGCTTGGCTTATGTCGCCAGCGTTTGCCCAGGCCAACAGCCTTAAGTATTTGAAACGCCGCTTTGTTGCGCTTGCGCCTGGACACTTTGCGGAAAATTAGCGGCAAGGTTACATTTTCCAGTGCAGAAAGGGTTGGCAGTAAATTATATGATTGAAAAACAAACCCTATATACTGCTGACGATACAACGCAAGCTTACTTTCGCTGAGTGTTTCTAGCTTTTTATCCAAAAATTGGATGCTGCCTTTGGTGGGCTTTTCAAGCCCTGCTAAAAGGTTAAGCAGGGTAGATTTGCCGCTGCCGCTTGTGCCAAGCAAACAGTAAATTTTGCCGCGCTCAAATGTTAAGGTTACATCATCCAGCGCAACAATGCGCTCCTCGCCCATTTTATAAACTTTTCGTACATTTTTTAAATCAAAAATAACGTCCAGTCTGCTCACCTCCGCCTCTTACTTTACTATAACGATACTTTTTTTGTTTTGTTCCCACTTTGTGCAAATTTTTCACAGTTTAATACTGTAGCTCACATACTACATGTGTAGAGCTGAATTGTCAAGCGAATATAGAACACATTTTACTATTGTATTGTGACTGTAATGTGACCAAGTTGTGACGGAGTTGTGTTATTATTATGTTATTAAATAGCTCCAAGCCCGCGCACATAGCGTAAATATATAACTTTTAGTGGTTTATTTTTTTGTCTGATAAAATTAATCATGTCGAAATATGCTTCCTCCATTAAATTGCCTTCGGAAACAGTAATTGTATGGGGCGAGTATTTTGCCTTATAGTATAGTGTAATCAAGTCTTCGAAATATACACTGCCGCCTTTAAACTTGAAACGCTTGCCGGTGTGTGTGCCAAAGGCTTTAGGTGTTTCGCCGTCTCGCATGGGGACAGTGTTAAATATTACTAGGTCTAATACACCTTTAAAATAAGTTATAGCTTTTTTATTAGGTTCGTATCGGCGCACCTTAATAAGCGCATAGGTTAACTGCATAAAACGTGCAAATGCAACCAGTGCCATACCGGCAAGTACCATAAAGAACAGTGCTCGTACTGCGGTACCAACCCGTGCGCCTATGCTAACCGGGTCTGTTTCGTTAGGTGGCATAGGTGAGGTCGGCATTGTTTCCCCCTGCTCCCAATAATACCAATAATACTCCCAATCGTCTAACTCTGGGTCCCAGCCGCCGCTGCTAAACATGCGTTCATGCATTTCTCGAAGCCAATCTTGGTCAAATTCTGTGCCCGGTGCTGCACCAAGGAACTCTTCAGGGTTCATTAGAAACGCATAGGATGGTGTAGCCTCTACTATCATCCAACCAAAGCCCTCTAAATATACTTCGACCCATGCATGAGCCATGCGGTTTGTTACAGGGGTTGACACTATATCGTACCTGGACGGCGGAAGCACAAACCCCTCAACATACCTTGACGGCACACCTGCAATACGTGCCATTACTGCCATTGCAGACGCAAAATAGGTGCAGTACCCCTCCTGCGTTTCAAACAGGAAGTGGTCTACAAAACACACGCCCGGCGGTACCGGTACGGTGTTTAATTCATATCTAAATTGTAATAAATAGCTGCGTATGGCCATTACACGGTCAAAGTCGTTGGTTGCTCCCTCGATGATTTCCATGGTTAGCTCGTGTACACGTGCGGGTACTATATCCGGCACTTGTGTAAAATGATAGCGCACTTGTTCGGCATAAGTTGCCAAAACATCTGTAGAAAATGTGTCCAGCCATTGTATCAGGTAACTTTCGTGCGGGATATGAGTATTATGACGCTCGCTGCCGATTGTGCCGGGTGCGACAACACCAATTTGACCAAGCACACCACGCTGCGGCATCATGTAGATATAGTTTCCGAATGCGTTAAACAAGGCCAACATTTGGTCAATGCCAAAATAGCCTGTGTTAAGTGCATCCAAAAATACGTCCGGGATTCTGGTGTCTTGCAATACAGAATACGCTAACAATGAGTCAAGAGGGGCAGACGTAAATTCTCCCCAATATCCGTGTCCTATCCCTACATCGTGAAGCCCCCAAAAGCCACCAAACGAGAAAATACGCGCATCACTTAAAAAGGGTGTGCCTGCAACCCTGCCATCAAACGTTACTATCTGGTTTCGCCAGTCTGTTTGAGGGGTGCGGGCAGCATATACGCCGCCACTTGACTGGCGCAGCACCTCTTCCACAAACCCAAAATGCGTATTAACATTTAAGAAATGCATTGCATAAGTTGTGTTGCGTGACATTAAGCGCGGTGCCTGAATGTCGCCTGTAGGTAATACCGATATTTGCGGTAAATAATCTGTTCCACTAGGGTTAAATGTTAAATTCCATGCATTACTTGGGCGGAAAACGGTACCTGTGCGCTGCCGTCCCATATCTATGGTTACTGTAGCTGTGGGCAGATAGCTGTGCAGGTGGTAATTGCCTGCGGTCACACCAACAGAGCCAAAATATGTTGCATTTAAGCCCATTATATCGCCTACAAGCTGCATCAGCTCGGCATGTGAAAGGTTTGTTGAATAGTGTGCCATTGTTGCGCCGCGTATTAGTGCAGCAACGGTTTCCAGCATTTCAAACTGGCCCGGTGTTAGCCCGTGGGTGTATATGTCGCCCTCTTGCAAGGTTGGTATCCATCTGTATCCGGTGTAAGTGTTGCTTATTGCACCGGAAAGATAAATGCCGCCGGGGGATATAACATCCATAACGGCGCGGCTATTTAATGTAACCGGGCCGCCTAAACGCCCACCCGCACCGGAAAACCCTGTAGATTGAAACGAGAAATATGTGGGGTTGAATAACTCAAATATGCGGTCACTGATAGCCTCGCCCGCACGTGTTAAGTACTGGTTTATATGGCGGCGCACAAAAAGGTCGGATGTTTGTGGGATATTTATATGAGTGATGGCAATAGCAATTATACATATCGGTGCAACCATTAATGTGGCAGAAGCAGAATTGTTCATTTTGCGTATAAGCAGTGCGCAAAATACGAAAAAGAATATCAAAAAGCTCATTGGGTCGCGGCTAAAGCCCGGCCCCCAAGTAAGCATAAACACAGCAATACCTATTGCGGCAAACACAATAAAATTGGATTTGTGCAGCATTAAAAGTGCAACTACTGCACCAAGCATAAGACAAACAGCCCAAACAATTGTACGTGCAAGGGCAGGGTCGTATGGCACTTCGCCAGTTACAACAAAGAAGAGTTGATTAAAATGGTCTATAAGAGGGTGAAAATGCGGGTAGAACGCATCTGCCCTAATAAGGTGAATAACATATAATCCAAATAAAATTAGTGCCGCAGATGACACAAGGATAGTTATGCGGTTATAAAAAACTACTAAAAAAATAAGTACAGATATAAGCCCTGTGGTAAAAAGAGAAAAGGTGCTGACGCGTACTATAGTGGCGGAAAATATCGTTAGAGCTAGCGAATATATATAAAAGCTGCCAATTACAATGCAGAATAAATAGTTAGAGATACCTTGCGCCTTTAATTTATGCAACATCAAACATCACCTCGTGTGTTATGCGGAAGCAAGACAGCCCGCCTTCTTCCAGCAAGCTATATATTCTTTCATATTCTTGGTTTGGCTTGTTGGTTGCAAAGTAAATAACTGCTACATAGTGTCCTTTGTTTGTGGCGTTAATAACACGTTCATACAATGATATGTCAAGCGTGGGGGTTACAATTACAGCGTTTACATAACTTGTTGAGTCGTTTAGTAGTTGCGTTAATATAGACACCGGTGAAAGTGGCGGGGTTTTGTCGAACATCATACCGGCGGTAGACTGGTATATCGTCTCGAAATTGGACATGTTTGCAGCGCGGGCTTTGCCGCCGTCTGTTGTTAAGTAATCTACAGGCATACCTTTGCGCAGGCAAAACCGTATAAGCCCAAGTGAATATTCAATCATTTTATCTTCTAACGCATATACTTCTGTTTCGGGTACTGACATACGTTTATTATCCAAAACTACGGAAACACTGTTAAGCGCATTAGATTGGAATATTTTAACCAGCCATTCGTGGCGTTTTGCGGTAAGCTTCCAATGTACGCGCTTGATAGAGTCTGTCGGCAGATACGAGCGAATATCCGCTATGGTAGAATAGTCTTCGTCCCGTATATCAAAGCGAGAGCTGGCCTCTGAAATAACGTCTATGGCAAGCGGGACATGTTCCAAGTCGGCAACCCGCGGCAAAACAATTAGCTCTGCTTGTTTATCGTAGTTGCGGGTAAGGTTAAAGAGCCCCATAAAATCTGTAATACTTACCATTTGTACACCAATTTGGTACCGTCCCCTATACAGCGCACGAAACGACGTTTTGTGCAAAACGGTGCTAAGTGGGTTCATTGTAAATTTACTCGTTGATGGGGTTTCGATAATTTCCAATGCATGTTCGTTACAAAAGAACACGCATTCCATATTGGTAAGCGGTAGCAGGGAACGGTTGCGTAATTTTACTATTAATTCACCGTAGTCGCCTTTTAAAACAGTATTGGGCACTATTTGCTGTATGTCAAACCCCTTAAGCATAAAATAAGTTAGAGTAAACGACACAATGGGCAACACAATTAACACTAAAATAGCAAGGTATACCATGCGCTCGCCGGATGCAAATGCAAAAATACCCAACGCAAAAAGCAGCACAACATACATTGTACGGTTATAAGCAGCATAATTCATATTGGCAAGGCGTTTAAGCCTTAGCTTTGCAATCATTTTGGTACCACCATGGTTGTTGCAAATTTTAGTGCCTTTTCCAGCACATCTGACACGGTTATCCTTCTTATGCTTGCTTCTTGTTTCATTAAAATTCTATGAGAAAGCACATGAGGTGCCATTTCTATAACATCATCGGGTACAACATAGTCTCGTTCATTGTATAATGCCCACGCTTGTGCCGCTTTATATAAACAGATACTTGCACGTGGGCTGGCACCTAATTGCACATCTTCATTTTCGCGGGTGTGTCGAGTTACTGTTATTACAAATTTATTTATTTCTTCGTCTACGTGTACTTTTTCCGTAATATTTTGGATGCCTACTATGTCTGCGCCTTCTGCTACGGCGACAAGCTCGTCCATGGGGTTTTTACCTTTAAAACGCTCCAACATTTTGCTTTCGGCATTTTCGTCGGGGTAGCCTAATGAGATTTTCATGAAAAAGCGGTCTAATTGAGCCTCCGGCAGGGCAAAGGTGCCCAGATAGTCTACCGGGTTTTGTGTTGCAAGCACCATAAAAGGGGTGGGTACAGGGCGGGTTAGCCCGTCCACCGTTACCTGATTCTCCTCCATAACCTCCAACAGGCTGGACTGGGTTTTGGGTGATGTGCGGTTAATTTCGTCTGCCAATACAAACTGGCTCATTACTGCACCGGGGCGATATTCAAACTCACCAGTTTTTGGAGAGAATGCGGAATATCCTGTAATATCACTTGGCATAATGTCGGGTGTAAATTGTATGCGCTTGTAACTGCCGCTTACAGAGCGCGCCAAAGCCGCAACAAGACTGGTTTTACCCACACCCGGCACGTCTTCTATAAGTACATGACCGCGGCATGCAAGTGTAGCCATTACCAGTGATACGGCATATTGTTTGCCCACAATAACTCTTTCGACATTACCTATAATTTGTTTCATACATTGTACTGCTTGATCATTGTTAGTTACCCTGGATACTTCTGCCATGCTAAAACGCCCCTTACGACTTTATGGATTTTATTGTTTTGCCCCTTTAATAGGCTACCACAAGTAAAGACCAGTGTCTAGGGGAAATTGGCTTCGTCATATGATTGTTACATAATTATGACATGTTAATCTTAAAATAATATGTCACCGTTAATGGATATTTACCCAAGCGTTATCACTTCATCGCATAAGCTTTTAATAAACGTATCATGTGTAATAATGACTACGATCTTATCTTTTTTAATTTGTTGAAGATAGTTCATAAATGCCTCGGTTGTTTGCGTGTCTAATGCTGATGTTGGTTCATCAAAAATCATAACAGCAGGGTTTTTGTATAATACTTTTAGAATGGCTATTTTTTGTTTTTCTCCACCGGAAGTGTTGCTGCTTTTTTCGTTTATCACATAGTCTAAGCCATTTTTTGATAAAAAATCTTTCATACCAAGGATATTTATAAAGCTAGACATGTCGTTAATGTCAGCACCTTCAAGGCATAAATTATACCTGATAGTATCATTAATCAACTGAGGTTCTTGCTCAGCATAACCCACTAGCTTTTTTCGTACAAATGACATATCAGCATCATGAATATTTATGTTATTATAGGTAATAACACCCTTGCATTCATCCACAAACATTCCTGCAATTAAGTTAATCAGGGTGGATTTTCCGGCTCCATTTGGCCCTGTTACCGCATAAATGTTGCCTTTAGTTAAAGAAGTTGTAAAATTATCAATAACTTTTTTCATCTCATATGAGAAGCTGACACTTTGCAAATCTATTTGCTCTATGTCATAGATTTTTTTATCTCCTTGTTTCTCCTGCGCATGCTCCAGTATTTCACTAATCCTATTATAGGCCACCAAAGCATTTTGATATGAAGCTCCC
>Ga0123355_10014835_pt1 | contig 12202 bp, 4 predicted proteins | sample TergutEmb28metaG_3_FD_89872 | JGI IMG/M metagenome (GOLD analysis project Ga0123355, IMG submission 89872) | Embiratermes neotenicus P1 segment gut microbial communities from Petit-Saut dam, French Guiana - Emb289 P1 | ecosystem: Host-associated > Arthropoda: Insects > Digestive system > Gut ...
TGCGTAAAGTACTTGGAAGTCTAAGGACAACTATGACACGAGTGCGAGTGTTTTTGTAGTTCAATTTAATGACTTTATGTCACTCACAAGTGACTCTGATGTTACGTACAGCTATTAACATTATAGAAACCAAATATTCCTGCCAGTTTCAATATGTATTTGGTAATCAATAAGTGAGTAACAGCTGTCAAAGTTTCAAACTTCCCTGGCCATTATCTCCGTAACCGTTCAACTTTGGATATAGGTGTTTGGGTTATATCGGTATAGTTTAACATAAGGAACACTATCCCGAAGTCTGGCACATTTCTCCTGGGACACCCTGTATATTCATTTAATGATCTAAAATCCATATTAAAACACTTAAAACGCTCCTACATGTTTCGATCATACGATCATCCTCAGGGAGCATACATTGTTTCTTGTTAAAGTTATAGTTTAAAAGCACTCAATGATTTACATCGTTACGTTCAGTTGGTGCTGTGGCAGCAAATATGATCGAAACATGTAGGAGCGTTTTAAGTGTTTTAATATGAATTTTAGATCATTAAATGACTATATGTGCATTTGTTGGTGTATTAATTAAATAAATCAACAATGTTTATGTGTCCTACATAAGGCAGTAGGGATTAAGGCAAACTCGAGTATCGTGATAAAATAAGCTTAGGTTTTCCGACAGAGAACTGCAAATCGATAAGCTAATACGCTGCCAATTGCATTGGCCGCTCGCTTGCTTGTTTTGCGGGTTCAAATCCCGCCGGGGGCGAGGGTGTTGGTAATTTTGGAGTGTTATGTGTTTTGTAGAGGTTTCTGCGTCAGACTGACCACTCTTCCAGAGGCGTGCTACCGCGTTTTGTGTGTCTGAGTGTGATGGGGAGAACACGTCCCACTAGTGGCTGTTGCGTCATGTGAAAAAAGAGTGGCTACATTTGAAGGGTGTGTACCCTCCTTATGCAGCTGTGACGTGTTGATGATAGCATGTAAAGATGCGAGCTTTCCTTACTCCAGAAAGCACAAATCCATTTAATTACAAATATCTGAAAACTGTAGAATTACTTCACGTAGCTTCAGTCGCAATAAAGATGTCTACAAAATTCTCAGTTTCAATCTTGGTAAAATTTCAAAAACAACGCCCGTAGTCAGCTGTTTTTGACAACTATGCTTAAGTCATAAACTTACGAACAGGGAATTAAAGGCATAAACATAAGTTAAATTTAACCATTTCCCAGATGCTCTCCATTAAACATTCTCCTGAGGTAATTGTATAACCCCACCCCCCGCAAGATGGTGATGTTAAACCACAGATAGCTTAGTTGGAACAATGAATAGCCTGAGGTTTGGGCCTTCCTAATATAGTAGTTCGATTCCCGGCAAGGGTAGAGCGAATTTTTTTCACCTCCAATACGTCCAGACGGTATCTTGATGTACATACATTTTACCGGCAGTAAAGTGGCCGTAACTTGCGGCTGACAACTTCTTCTGTTTGATGTTTGTTGGACCGTGTATCATTGTGGTAAATGAAGAATAAGAACCAAATAGATATTACTTATTATTTTATTGTACTTCTTATATGCTCAGCATGTTTCGGGCACTAATATGCCCATCATCAGGAGCTCGCGACTACAATGTTGATTACCACACTGGTCGTTTCATTCTTGGTTTGCTATAGGTTGGAGGTTAGGTGAGGTTAAGCTGGAGTAGTGTCCGAGCTGCAGGATCCAGGCTGTAGCTCGGACACTACTCCAGGTTAACCGCACCTAAACTCCAGCCTACAGCAAACCAAGAACGAAACGACTAGTGTGGTAATCCACATTAAAGTCGCGAGCTCCTGATGATGGGCATAGTAGTGCCCGAAACATGTTGAACCTATAAGAAGTACAATAAAATAATAAGTAGCATCTAGTCGGTTTTTATTCTTCGGTTACCTTCTCCTGTGTGGGGCTGAGTTTAGTAATTACTGGAGCTATTCTTCTACCCCCGCCTTTGTTTTCGTGGCTCTCACACAGACAGTATATACGTGATGAATTATTACTCTATAATAAAACGGTAAACATGTTTGGCCTAATATATTGTCACAAACAATATAAATGTGGCGGAATATAACGGTCTAATTTATTTTGGAATTCCTGGGTTTAAACCTCTGACGATGACAGGACATCCTGAAGAATTTCGGTGTGATTTTCTTCAGTCCTTTTATGAAAGTACTACCACGATCCTTTTCTTGCATATCCTCTGAAATTTATTATTCAGAAACCATTAATTTATGTATCACATTGTAACTGAGAGCGTCATTAAATAAATGAATAACAATAAATAAACAAATACAACGCTATGCAGGTTGATATAAGTGATCCTTCGTTTCACTCGTGACTGATTCTTAACACTTGTCGCCTCGTTCTAAAGGAAAAACATTACAGGGAGTGCGTTTGTTAACCCTTTGGCGCCGGAATTATTTTTTAAATTTTAGCACACCCTGTATATAAAATGTGAATAAAACAGGAACCAAATATGTTAGAATTATGAAACAAACTGAATTTTGAAGAGAAAGAAACGGAGATTATATACCATGTTTAAAATATTCAGTACCTATATTTGTAGAATAAATATATAAAATGCAACGTTTAGAGTTTAGCGGTGCGGTACGACCACTATAGGGATCGTTAGGTGTCAAATGGTTAAAGAACCTTTGTAAGATGATAAAATGAAAAATAAAGCATTATACATTTTGGGATGTGAATTAAAAATTTCTTTCCACACTTGGACTCCCACCATTTTAGAAGCACTGCCTTAAACCATTTTTACACTGGACTGTTCTGTTAGCCCTTTTCATTAGCAGGGTTCGACTTGACCCGCCATTTACCCAGAAAAATGGCACTGCTACCCTGGGGCTTAACCGAGCCGAGCGTCTCTCGTAATGTACACACATATATCCACTTTATGTTCGGTATGTTGTTGGAGAAGAACTGGCGTTTAGAGAGAAGTCCAAGGTAAGGTAATAAAAAATTTGATCTCCCCTTTTCTTTTGTAAATTAGACACCGAAATATAACGATGGGTAGCCCTATAGGGTAGAAATAAACGGAAAGGCTGAGAAAAAGAAGAGCGTCAGGTAGGCGTTTTGAGCTGAATGTCGGACATATAGGAAGCAGAGGAATCCACCAGAGTTTTGTTGGGGAAATTCGAAAGAAAGTGTCCTCATGGAAGAAGAGAGCATAGGGTGGAGGATGATATTAAAGGGGATATGAAAGGAAAGGGGGAGGAGGGCATGGACTGGATTCGTCTGGCTTAGATACCGACAATTGGCGGGCTACGGTACCAGGGCAATTTATTTTCGGTTACCATAGAATCTGGGGTGCCCGGCATGATTTTCTTACACTTTATAAAATTTATCCCTTTCAAATTTTCCTCATTAAAGTTTGTATTTACCTTGATGGTTCTGTTTTTAATTCGTGCTTCATGTATCCTGTTTGCCACATAGCTGGCTCTATTACTGTACCCAACAACCTGTGGATATTTTCACAAATGAAGTCAGTCTACTCATAAGACAATGTTTTCTTAACAGCGTGATCAATCATATGGAAAACTAACGCAAACAAAATTTCGGTGTTTGGAGTGGAATATTCATACAGGTGATGAGAGAATAAAGGAAGATGGAGTTTGCTTTCCAGAAATCAATTGTTCCAGGGACATACCCTTGAAGCAATCTATTGACTTTCCCTACAGTATAAACATCACTGTTTCAGTTAAAGGGTAATGAAATTTTGGGTTTAGGGGCAACACACCAAACACAAATCTTAATACATGGCCGAATTTTTTTATAATGTTGAGAAGAAATCTTCAGATCGCCACTTGTTTCATATAAATTGTCACTCAGCTCGAAACTTGAGGGTTGTCTGACCGTGCATCTTCCTCATGAAATAATGTGAAATGCCAACTTGATGCAACAAGGTAAATTTATTGATGTATTCTCAGCTCTACATGTTTCGGGCGCATACGTCCATCATCAGGAGCATTAGATGCTGCAGCATATGGTTTTCTGCACCGAGTTTGTGGATGGATGGTGGTCTTGAGAGCCGCTGTGTGGGTCGTGTGTACGGTGTGGACGGTGCCGTGCACGGCACCGTCCGCACCGTACACACGACCCACGCAACGGCTCTCAAGACCACCATCCATCCACAAACTCGGTGCAGAAAACCATACGCTACAACTCAACATCTAATGCTCCTGATGATGGACGTATGCGCCCGAAACATTTAGAACTGAGAATACATCAATAAAGTTACCTTGTTGCATCAAGTTGGCATTTCACATTATTTCACTCCGATCGAACTTGACGTTTGAACTGCAAGATAAATTGCTGCTGAACTGGAAAGAGCCAAGCGAGTAAATGATTTTAAACAGAAGAATATTATGAGTGTAATAGACTTACAAGCAACGAATTTAATAATTCTATACGCAGGTTCTTGACTGAGAATCTTCGAAAGGAAAATCCTTCGCAGAATATATGGTCCAATATGCGAGGGAGGGCAGTGGCGAAAGATATATAATAGAGAATTAGAAGAGCTTTACAATGAACCAAATATAGTTAACCTAATAAAATCCAGTAGACTGACGTGCGCTGGCCATATAGTGCGAATGGATGAAAACGAATTACCTGAAAAGATATCGTGGGCAAAACCTGGAGTTCAACGAGGACGTGGCCGACAGAAATCAAGATGGATTGACGGGGTAGAGGAAGACGCAAGGAAACTGAGTTGTAGAAATTGGCGGGCGGATGCCCAGGATAGAGGTCGCTGGCGACATTTGCTTGAGGAGGAAAAGACCCGTCCAGGACTGTAGAGCCGATGATGGTGATGGTGATGATACATTGGTTCTTGGAAAACATATTACAAATTTGATGTGAATTTTAAAATATGAGCAGGGCCATGTGTGTTACCACGAACATTACCTTCTCATTCTCCGGTCCCACATTTCTTTCAGGACTTGGTGACATGAGTCTGATTTAGAATAAGGCACAAAAAGAAGAGACAAAATAAAATAAGTGAGAACGGAAAGAATTGAGGAGTCTGAAAAGGAAGATAAATATGGATGTGAGCCAGGAGTTTCTTTGATATTTGAGTTATTTCGAATTTTATTGGACAGCTACAGTATGTCCATAAATGGAGTACATTTTATATAGTCAAAGGAACTAAGCTATTTCTGCACTCTATGAGCAGGTTTCGAATTCATGAGAGCTCGAAGTTCACGAGGACACTGTGGTTGATTTGTGGGTGTCTCATTTAATCATTTCTTATTCTAACATAAAGTGCAATAGTCTCCAACGAGTGTGCTTTCTGTGTTGCATGTGGGCTATATTCAATTTGCTGTGGAATACTGGTCACATGATGACATGGAACTAAGTGCTTTATTATGTTCCTGGCGAAAAAACAAATAGTCTAATTAATCCCTTGCGATTTAATTGGTAAATGGCAAAAAAGGAAATACCTGCAAGGGAATAGGTGTATAATACATGCAGTTGTAACTTACATGTGCTATTATTTGTGAATACGAAATCACTATTAAGACATTTCAAGTATCAGGTATAGTAGACGCTTCTGTGGCGAGTCGCAAGATAGGATACAAATTATGCTGACATGAGTGACCGGTTATTGTCTTCTGCGTGAAAAGTTCAGAGCGATTTCTATCTTATTTACAATCTCCAAATTAAATTACCATAAAAAAATTTCCGTAAATGTCAGAGTTATCCAAAAAAAGGCGATGTTTTTGTGCATGTAACAGCGCTAGTATTGATCTGACCTTGTGTGCTCGGTCGCCATGTTGGTATCTTAGTGGCTTGAAAAGTTTCAGAATGGAATGGTTTCCAGTAACAGGTTGCCTACACTTTGTGCGACAAAAAAAAATTTGTAAACAGTTTCCATTAAACTGACAACATTCTTTCCAGAGAAAGTTTATTGAATAAATAGGTTACATTATCAGAAATAGGATTATTTTATAATTGGTAAGAATCTGTCACGAAGCTAAACACTGAATTAGAAGAACTGTTGAATAAAGAGAGACCAGCTTGATGTTACTTGATTTATTATTTCTTTATTTAATGCTCAGCATGTTTCGGGTGTTAACACATCCATTCTCATGAGCTTGCGACTTATTTGTTGAGTTATTTCATGGGTTGTATTGCTCTGGTTCGATGTGTGTTGGTGTTACATTGTGATTTGGCTGTGGTGGTGTGGTATCCGTAAGCAGGTTGAGGCACTACCTCAGCCTGTATACGGATACCACACCACCACAGCCGAACCACAATGTAACACCAACACACATCGAACCAGAGCAATACAACCCATGAAATAACTCAACAAATAAGTCGCAAGCTCCTGAGAATGGATGTATTAACACCCGAAACATGCTGAGCATTAAACAATGAAATAATAAAGCAAGTGACATCAAGTTGGTCTCTCTTTATTCAACTATCAAGATGATGCACGGTCCAATAAACATAGAAGAAAGGTATTACAAAGTCTAATCGACTTTTTCAAACTTATGTTCCACCCCGCCCACCATGTTTAAAATTATGTGATGAAGGAAATGTTAAGAAATGAACTGTCATTAGAGACTGAGCCTCCAGACTGCGAATCGGACGTTTACGTACATTGATAATTGTTTAATGGGTTATTACATGTTGTTGTCTCAAGTAGTTAGGTTATAAAACATCAAATGGGGTGAGGTCTTGAGAGCTAATTGGGAAAAATGTGGAAAGATTCGGTTGATGTTGTTTGACGATATTGTCCCTATATCGCTTGGAAAGCGTGAGAAAAAACATGCACCCCCTCAAACACAGAGCCGGTAAACCAGCCTAGTCACTACACTTACTGAGCTACCCCGATGCCCTTGCCGGTGATATATATCAGTCAAACAATTCAGGCCTATATGAGTGTAACTTTGAAATTCCAAAACAAAGGGGGCTCCTGTTATTGCTAATTTGGAATTGGTCGTCTCTAAAACGAAAGGTGAGGACGGAAACGCATAACATTTGAGAAAGAGAGTTAATGTGGTCAGAGACTTTACCGTTTGTGGTTCTTATTCGAGATTTGCTGCATGGTGGTATTAACTGAAATCTACCCCTCATTTAAAAACAATAAAGTTGTAAAACATTAAATCCTCTTACGTTCACTGAATGCCATTAAAGGATTTACATGATGGTGGGCGCTCAGAGAAGGGGCAGAGAATACATGATGCTTGTTGAGGATCCGTGTGTGGATGGTCCTTGTGCAGATCGTTCATCATACTAACAGGTCGCTACAATATAGTAGAGACCAGTGGTGATAAGCACGTGGTACACGTGTCCTACATGACAAATATGTGCCATTCTAAGAGCACAGTCTTTTACCCTAAAATGGCCTAGGAATAATTACCAAGAGATAACAAATTCTTTCACTATTAAGTGTTGTTGGCAAGAAGGCAATCATGGAATATCTGATATAAAATTTTGCCAAATACAGTACTTAGCAACCTGATAAAAGAGAGGAGCTTGGACTTAAATATAATAATATTATTCTCTTCGCCACGTATAACTAAACAGCCAGATAACTGAAGACTAATTCAGTGGAGTACAGTCCTCTTAAGACTAGTATTTCTGTAACTATTCAAAAAATTTTCTTGTATTTTATAGAATCCGAAATTTTACTGCGGCCTTCATAAGAACCCGAGCTGCAGGCAATAGCCTGCAGTCCGGACACTACACCAGCCTACCCACACCTAACCTCCAACCTACAGGAAACCAAGAACGAAACGACCAATGTGGTAATCAACATTATAGTCGCGAGCTCCTGATGATGGGCATAGTAGTGCCCGAAACATACTGAGCCTATAAGAAGTACAATAAAATAGTAAGTGGCATCTAGTTGGTTTTTATTCTTGTGCAGCCGGACACTGCTCCAGCCTAACCGTACCTAACCTCCAACCTACAGCAAACCAAGAACGAAACGACCAATGTGGTAATCAACAACTTTATAGTCGCGAGCTCCTGATGATGGCCATAGTAGCGCCTGAAACATGTTGAGCCTACAAGAAGTACAATAAAATATTAAGTGACATCTAGTTGGTTTTTATTCTTCAGTTATCACAATGATGCACGGTCCAACAAAAATCAAATTCGCTAGTATTTTGAATTCAATTTATTTTTCAAACAAAAGTCCTTATGAAGCTGGCAATACGTTATACCTTTGTTTAAAACTTTCATTTTTCCTTTTAAAGTGAGAATTTACAATTTTCTTGGCGTGAAATTGTAAATATGTTGATAGTAACACAGTTTTCTCAGTAGCACCACTTAGTGTATTTTGCCTTGGAGAAAGTGACGTGTGGTTATGATGGGGCTGAGCAACAATGACGTAGCCTGCGCTTTACGTAACCAAATCCATTTCTCCCCCCCCCCCCCGGCCCGGCCATAACCAAGGAATAGAAATGGGAAGATTTGACAGTTCCATCTCATCCATACATTATATTCCGTAGTCGCCGATTTCCGTTTAGGGCCGGACAGTGGCTATTCTATCTGCAATATTGTGTAGTCTTCTTCGCCCCTGTAAGTCAACGGTAAATATTTACATTGGAGTAGACTTTGCTGTCCCTTCGAAATCGTTCATTGCTTTATCTATTCTTGTTTTGAGATTTGAGTCTCTCTCTCATGACTATACAGGGTAAGGTGTTTTGAAGTTTGGTGTCGTGCAGGCTGGCTGTATAAATTTTACAAGCTGTTAGAAGGAATCAATTGCCTCGGGATTCAGGGTTACAGTAAGGTCCTTTACCTCTTCTACCCCGAATTATGTTTTAGCCTTATGTTCCCAAAAAATAAAAATCTTTTTCTCTCAAAATCCGCGTATAAATAAAACCAATAATTTATGTAAAAACGTTTTCATTGCTGTTTGAAGATCCGCTGTCGATTGTGACTTAATTCGAATATGCAAGGCAATATATTTTTGCGACCTATTTTAGTTACCCGAATACCATTTGTATCTACACACAACTCCATGTAAAGTAAGCTTTTGTTCTCGTGTACCATATGTAATGGGTGACAGTAAATTTGTCATTGAAACCCACCGTAATTTGAAATACACGTGTCCGATATTATAATCGATCAATCTGCTCTACATATTTCCCCTTTGTTATTTTGTGAATTGTTTCATGTGTACCAGGTGTATATTCACGTTCTGAATGGCCGATATCAGATATAACCGCTCTGTGTAATATGGGAAATATGTATTTGTAAGATGAGGAAGTGGCGACAGAAGTGTTTTAATTTCTGCAATTATTCAACGGACTCAGAGAGCATACGATTACACGAACTTGCTTTTTAGCTGATCCATTTAACGTAATAATTGTGTTATGTTCCTGCAGTACAGGCCGTTTGGTTTAGAAAGGGTGTTGCTGCCCGGCAACATTACACTCATGCAAGCTTCTGTATCGCTAATGGAATAGAAATGTTCACCTTCGATTTATCTTCATGTGTTTACAGAAACACACGATTTCGTTACTTACACTAGCACCATATACAGGGATTTCCCTTTTTTGTGCCGTCAGACTGGATCGAACATATATGGTGAGGTGAATTCAGTCAAAGACACAACTATGAAATATGGCTAAATGCTGGTGTTTATTAGCAAGGAAAAATTACATGTTTCGGCCTATAGCGGCCATCTTCAGTTTCTGATAATTTCCTGCTAAAAGAGTTTTTATGCCTATTATATATAACTCTTTTAGCTGAAAATGATCAGAACCTGAAAACGGCCGCTATAGGCCGAAACATGTAGTTTTTCCCTGCTAATAAACACCATCTTTTAGTCATATTTTGTAGTTGTGTTTTTTGACTGAATTCACCTCACCATATAGTTTAAACGCACAACGGGGATGGCATATTTCAGAATTGGATCGAACATATTTATATAGTGTTAGAGCATAGGGCGTGTATAGTGTTTGTGTTTCCACTTGCATTCAACAGTCATTCGATAATTTTATCACTGTTTCCAGGATAAAAACGCCAACCAGCCTAAGTCTGCGTTGTTCAAAATCCTTCTTTACATTCACGATTTTACACCAAAAGAGTATGCGTTTGGAACAAGAAGTTCAGGGAAGAACTCACGAAGTTCACTTTCTATAACAGAGCTTTCAGATGTTAAAAAGTTTGTTGGAAGTGTCTAATTTAAATGAAGTAAATTATTTATGCAATACTGCAATATATTGGCGCCCTGGCGAAATGAGAAATTTTGTTGCTTGCAATTGTAAATAAGTTACAGATGTCATCATCATTGTTCTCGTCATCATCACAATCGCTTCTTATCTCATGTTATTTTCCCCAGAAATTATACTCTTGAACAAGTGGTGCACTCCACCAGTCAGCCTTCAAGTTTCAGATTGTTGCACTGCCTTATTGTGTGTGTCACTCGCAGTAGAGCTGCTGTTTGCAAATAATCTGTTTGGTGCTTGCCAGATATTACTTCCAGGTGTATTTTTCAGCCTTTATTGACTATTTATTGACTATTTCTGTGGTCCATATGATTAATGATAGAAACGTAAAGCCGTCTCTTTGCAGACCTGGAGTGGCCCAGAATGTTTCAGGAAGTTAAGGTTCCCTGATCTCATGACAACGGCATAGGATGGTTGTAAGTTTGTCAGCCTTACGCACCGACCGCCTTTACCCCCAGGAAATGTTCGTGGTACTCATTTTTGTTAGAGGCTGAGTCGACCCCAGTGCCATAGTGCGATCGGAATGATTTTATGTCAATGAAAAATTCCAGTGACACCAGGTGGGTTCTAACCAGCGACCTTCCGATTTGTAGCACAGCACTTTAACTACTGTGCCACTGCCGTCCCCAGTGATGAATGATATGACACAAATATTCGTGTTCCGCTTTCTTCAATTTTCTACACTCAAACTCTTATATTTGAGTTTCCTGCGCTACTTTTCTATCCGGCGATATTACTACATCTATCGGCAAGCAAGTTTTTTTTCCCCTTTGTTTTTAAGTGTTGTGTGTTGCTTATTCGCCAGAACCTGTCATAGTTACGTTACATCTTCCTGTTCGCATAATGACCCAGGTATCTCTGAGTAACCAGGTTTCTGCTGTTTCAATTTCTATGTCTCTGTTTATTAAGACATATAAGTGTAGAACAAATTTTATGTTTATGGTTCCGTGCATCGCAGATCTCTATTAATAATTGTCCAACAAGATGCAACACTAAACAGTCTATTTATTATTCTGCAAGTTCACTCTACATGTTTCGTGTGTCAACCACACCCATCATGAGGAGTACACAAAACTGTAACTACAGCTCCCGTGGCAAAGCTAGCTTGGCCACGTTGGAGGGACGCAGCTGCATAAAAAATATGACCAGTACCGGAGGCTGTAGTTACAGTTTTGTGTACCCCTCATGATGGGCGTGGTTGACACCCGAAACATGTAGAGTGAACTTGCAGAATAATAAATAGACTGCTTTGTGTTGCATCTTGTTGGGCAATTACTAATATAAGTGTAGAACGTTTCTTACGTCTAATTATTTGTTTGTTCTCTTCTAGTACGCGTCTTCACGATGTCGGATAATCAATATTTTCCTCATAACCTTTCCACAAAAGACTGTTACTTGTAACATCTCTCCAAATATTTATCTCAGTAATTAACCTACTTGATGCACAAAATTTTTGTTTTACGATAAGTTTATTTCATGCCTCTACATGTTTCGAGCACATGTGCTCATCGTCAGGAGGTCAAAATTGCATTACACAGCCTCTGGTATCATCACACATATAGGTGGCCGTCCCGTGCACAAGTTGAGATAATTTGACATACTGATGATGAGCACATGTGCTCGAAACATGTACAGGCATGAAATAAACTTATTGTAAAATAAAAATTTTGTGCATCAAGTTGGTTAATTACTGAGATAAATATACTGAGATGCACGGTCAGCAAAACGTCAAAATCTCTCAAAATATTAAATAAAGCCAGGCGCATTCTCAACAACGTACTCTTACACAACACGACATGCTGTCACAACATCCTGGAAATATAAAGGAATTATTTTGTGAATTGTTTTAAAATGACTTTAGCAAGGAACAACGTAGTTCCCTGAGGATGATCTTAGGATCGAAACATGTCGGAGCGATTTTAAGTGTTTTAATGTGAAATTTTATGTAAGTGCATTTGTTGGTTGATAATTAAA
>Ga0123355_10014836_pt1 | contig 12202 bp, 11 predicted proteins | sample TergutEmb28metaG_3_FD_89872 | JGI IMG/M metagenome (GOLD analysis project Ga0123355, IMG submission 89872) | Embiratermes neotenicus P1 segment gut microbial communities from Petit-Saut dam, French Guiana - Emb289 P1 | ecosystem: Host-associated > Arthropoda: Insects > Digestive system > Gut ...
AGGTGCCGGATTACAGCCTTTGCAAAAGAAAATGACAAGACCAGAAGTTTGGTTGCATGACCTTGTAGGTGTGCATTTGTTGGACAGCAAACTTTGCATTGTCTTTCTGCTAAATTGAAAAATGTTGGCCAATATTTAATATTTTATGTTTTGCCCTTCAACCTGTGGTGTCGTAAAGTTGATTTTAGTGTGGATGTTGAATGGCACTTAACATCACATGACAGAAGGTGTATGTGGTGGGGTTATGGGAACAAAATGCTAACTGGAACGGCAGGTGCAAACCCTTATGTGGAAGAGCTCATAGATACCATGCCAGTTGTACAGGCAGGCTTATGTAAAGATTTCCACAGTCATCTTCAAGTATTATATTGTTGAGGATTGCTGCAAAGAAATTTTGATGGTTTAGACTAGAATAGAATATATTTACACTCCATCGATCTTTTGGGGTGAGCCACAGCACTTAGAACACGTCATAATACAAATTCACGACTTCTTCCAGTAACCACACTGTAAAATGACACAATACACCTATGAAAAAAGTTATTTCATATACGGAACAGAGCCATAGTATGTGCATATGCATAAAAAGTCTCCCAGTGTTTGGGCACTAACAGATTTGAGACTTGTCTCCCTGTATATAAAAAAATTGAGTAGTAGTATATGTCTCACAGTTTTCACTACAGATTTAGAGGTTTCAGGATGTGCAACGTTTATGCAGTGATTTAACCTGGTTGTGTGTCTGCGGACTTGTCTTGAGATGTCTCTTTGTGTGTGGTCACCTTAACATACATATAACTCAAGGTTCATGTTGTGGGTTGTAGTGCTGTGTCGGGCAAATAGTTCTCAGCGTTTAAAAGCACTGTAATGCATTTTTCTTTGGGGTGAAGCAGTGCAAGAATTATGTTTCTTATTAATCATGTAGTTCTTATATGCCTACTGTGGTACTGAATGTAATTAATCAGCAGCAATGTGTGTAACCTGTAGTTGTATGAAAAGTGAGCCTCATAACCCGTTTATGTACTTGCATGCAGTTTTCTCAGAATATGTTTAAAGAATCACATATTTTTGGGAAAACATAATTACATCTCTCTCATTAAGGAGAAATGTCTGTGTCAGACTAGCCCACTTAACAGGTTACATTTGGTCCAAAAATGAGATCTTTGAATTAGCAGTAGAGTTACACAAATTTTAGTAACTCTGGTTGTAGGAAAATTCAGTGAGAACTTGAACATCATCATGTAGCAGCTTGGAAAGTAATGGACAGGAATTACGTATGGGCACTTCGTAATCTGTAAGCTTAGACAATTTCATTTGAATCGAAAAGCTTAGACAATTTCATTTGAATCGAAGGTCAGTGCTTCAATTGCCGTGGTGCTTTGACGTGGGGCAACCCTTAAGTGACAGCTAGTGTACGTGGTGTGGCTGTAAAATAACTGGACTTAATTTTTTTCTGCTTCCCTGTAAACTTGGCAGCAGCAAGCGGTGTGTGGTATTGGCTTGTGCTCTCACCTCCATTCACGGTTATAATTTCAAGGTCATGTAGCAGACAGTTTGGCAGCAGCCTTTGTTTGAAGTGGATTGTTTTCTTGTACTCCGTTGGAATCATGTTAAGTGTTAACATGGAGCAATGCATCAATGTGAAATTGTGTGAAACTTGGAAAATCTGCTACAGAAACATACTATTTGTTGAAGAAATTGTATGGTGATAAGTGTCGATCTTGTACTCAAGTTTTCGAGTGGTTTAAAGGTTTAAAGAGGGAAGGGAAGAGATCGGAGATGACGATTGCCCCAGTCGTCCCAGCACATCAAAAACAGATGCTAACATCGAAAAAGTCAGTGAAATTGTTCGACAAAATCGTTGCCTGAGCATTCGATCAGTTGCTTAGTTAATTAACATTGACATGGAAACTGTTTGACAGATTTTACGTAACAATTTCAACATGAAAAAAGTGTGGTTGAAGATGGTGTCGAGACTCCTCACTCCTGAACAAAAGGAAATTTGAATGAACATTTGTGCTGACATTCTTCAAACCATTGAAAAGACCCAAACTTTTAGAGAACGTTATAACCTGTGATGAATCCTGGTTTTTTTTTTCAATACAACCCAGAAAGTACGCGTCAATCCATGCACTGGAAGAGCCCAGTTCAACAAGGCAAAAGAAAGCACGGCAGAGCAAATCCAAATTTAAAGCATGATGATCGTTTTTTCCCCCAACATCGGAGTGATTGTTCACATGGATTGGGTGCCTGAAAGTCAGACCATTAACCAGGTCTACTACAAGGAGATTTTGACAAACCTTCGTGAATGGGTGAGGAGAAGAAGACCTGAAATGTGGAAGAATGGCTCATGGGTTCTTCACCAAGACAATGCACCAGCACACAATGCCCTGTCTGTTAAGACGTTTTTGACGAAGCACAAGATCACCGTGTTGGAACATCCACTATATTCACCTGGCCTAGCCCCATGTGACTTTTTTTTTATTTCCAAAGATCAAGTCTGCGTAAAGAGGAACCAGTTTCGAGTCCATAGATACAGTGAAGGCAGAAGGGACGTGGCTCATGAATAAGCTATCAGAAGACGACCTGCAGCATTGCTGCCAACAGTGGAAGATTCGCATGGAGCGGTGTAGGGATTGGTGAGGGGAGTACATTGTGGGTGACGACATTTCTATTGTGTAATTTTTTGAATAAAAAATGTTCCAACATCAGTCCGGTTATTTTGTAGCTACGCCACATAGATAAATTACACATGAAAAGTGACTCTTCCTGGTGTTCTTATTTCATCGAGTGTAGTCTGGAATGTGATGTTTAGTTCTGTCCTTTTGCTTAATCTGTTTAGGAATGTCAGAACAGGGTGGATGGGCACGAGGCGGCAGGTCTCGTGGCCGTGCTCGGCAACCTCAGGAGCAGGCAGCTGGGCGTCCCGGTGAACACCCAGCCCCACCATCAACCAAGCCATGCCCACCACCAGGTTTCCAGCAGCATTCAAGACCCAGACCAGTAGCAGCACCACCACAACAGCAGGTGAGAGTCTTGCATGCTGTTGAATGAGTTACTTTGAAAAAAAAAGTTAGTGTATGATCTCATTTTCTGTAGAGGACTCATTCTGAATATTGTATTTCACTCTGTAAATGACTGTGTTGGTGGTTTAGTTACAGTAGTCTGGACTTCTTGGGGGAAGCATCAATCCGGATTACCTGGGAATCCAGATGATCAAGGGGAAACTACGTTGTAGAGGTTACATACAAAAAATTGTCAGTCAGAGCTAAAGTATAACTTCTTGAATCCTAAGTACTGCGCTTAACAGCACATGATGATGATGATAAAAGGGAACTGCACAAAACAGCCATATTGGGCACTGCACACGTACTCTGGGAAGTACTAATGTAAAAGTACAAAACATACTGCACATGCAGAATAACATTACATGTAGCACAAATTGTAAATACACAACAGCTGCAACACTCTATACCCTAGAAACATGGATTGTTTCTGGAGTGTAATTGCAAATACCCTGCATATAGGTGATAATGATATTATGATGATGATGATGATGATAATGGTACATTTCATTGCCATCATTTAACTCTAATAGTGAAATAGCAGCAAAAGGGAGCTACAACACTCGAGACATAATGTCCTTACTGCTGAGGATTTAAAAGACTGGCTGGCTGTTTCCACTTCATGCATGCTGTGAGTTTTGGTATATGGATTGTTTCTGATTTTCCCCTCGTGATGTGCACAATGGCTGGATCTCTGGATTACCAGGGAGAAAGAGAGGCCTACGTTTAGCCCAAATTTGTCTGGATTAGCAAGGGACTGCTCTATTATGTTCCTGTAACACCCGTTACGGATAGTTCAGAGTACATTTACTTCCTCTTGTATGGGGTTTGAGAGATACCAGCTATTTAGTTATGCTTGAGTAATGACGTATGCACCATTAGTGTGCTATTACAAGAAGAGGGGGTTTGAAAATGATCAAGATAGCAGATCATGCTGTCTCTGCAAGCTGAATGGATGGGTGTCACTGATGATTTCTAATGAATTTCCCATGTACAGGGAAGGTACAAAAAAGAAGGTAAACATTCTTGTGTTAAGAACTTTATTCTGACTTTAATGTATACATGCACGTAAGTAGCAGGTGGTACACATCAGACCTCCATGTAGTTATCATTGATATTTAAATGTTCATAAAGGCTTCTGTCCAAGTGTAGAAGAAAATGATGTCAAGTGGTTGTAGCCAAGAGCGAGAGTTTTCTTCATATTTGCACTTGTTGCAAGTTACTGCTTATGATGTCAGCGGTGTATTTCAAGATGCTACAAAGAAAACTGACATTAGCTGTTGTTTCAAGAAAACTGGTGATTTCAATGTGAACTGAAGGTGCTTGGTGATAGCATGATGATATTTGGTTTAAAATTTGAGGTACATCCATGAATCAGTGGTTGAGGGTGTAGTATTCCAAAAAGAGGCAACAGATTGAGGTGGGTGGCAACAAATTGAATGCCATTGTTTATTTTAATGAATTTTTGATACTGTCATGCATCAGCTGCCAGATATGCTTATTGTACGTTTAGTGTACTGAAGAAGTCTGACAGCAAGTGTTTTTAATTTCCACAGCTAAGAGTAGAACTGACTTTAATTTTGGAACTGACTGGTTTTGTAAACTAATGGAATGAGAAATCAATGATGGGCTGAATAAAGTGCTGACAGAAGCATTAGAATGGGTGAGTTTAACAGTTCCTGCAACTAGTGCTGCTGCCAAAACATTATTTTTAGTCCGGAAAAAGAGTTTGAATGTATCACTCACTGAATGCAATATTGGCACAACCCAAAAATATCCATTGGGAGTTAATGCCACACTTGACCTCAAAAATATAACAACTACATCTGACAATACCAGCACACTTGTCAATTGAAACATATGCAGCTAGGTGCCATTGTTTTTGGGTGTCATTATATTTTTGAGATTAATTGTAGTATTAACTCCAAATGGGCAATTTTTGGGTTATGGCACTATTGCATTCAGTGAGCAACATATTCAGAGCTCTCAGACAGGAAATGGGCTTTCAGGATTTTAAGTTGGGGCATCTCCGTTGTGTTCTGCAATCATATTCAATAGGATAAAATAGTCAAAACACAACTGTGGAAGTTTTATTAGCTACATAGTAACATCACCAATAAAAACAATAAAAACTACATGTTTCAACCAACCTAGTGGCCATCGTCAGGATACATCTGTCTGCTACAAGAGTTATATACATTATGCACATCTGCATCTAGATGTTGAAATCTCATCACGTAGTGCTCTGTTGGTAACTAATATGTATTGCGAAAATTATGCCAAGTAGGTGGAGGCTACAGGTGTACCATTCTGTACTTGGTAGCTAGGCGCTGTGTGCCTACAGTGGGGGATTTCTGTGGGACCACTATTTGTTGACACCATATTGTACAGGTGGGGGGTATGCCAGGTCTGGTATCACGGGGTTTCTGTGGGAGAGAAAAAATATGTGGTGAGTGGAGTGTCAGCAGTGTGTGTGACCTCCCACGTACCTATCTTGGGTTAGTAATGACAGTACTTATGTGTGGTTGGTGGGTGTGCACGCTAGGGACAGAATTTTATGTTAATTTGTGCAGTATTTCAATTTTGCATTTGTTACATAGGGTTGCATCATTTTAATGTAATTTCCTCCTGCCCGCATAATTTCCCAAGGCGTAGGTAGATGATGCAATCATCACGAGATTGTTCTAGGAACTTCCTGGTCACGTGACAGGGCTTGTCCAGTTAGCCCTCAGGTACTTTTCCCATGGGGGAATTGTACCTTGTTACCCGAGGACTGGCACATACTTCGTCCTCAATCATTTGAGCAGCCGAACTTCGGTTATTAGGGTCTTGTGGCAGGATAAGTAACACAAGCAAGACACAGTACCAAATAAAACAACAAATAAGTGTATTAACAAATCCAACAAAGAATAATAATAGAACAATAACAAATGAAATGAAAATTGTTGCTTCAAACTTAAACTTCCACCACGCACTCAGTCGACAATTTCTCAATGCAAACATACACCTGTCGGCTCGACGTAAATTCACAAGCAAAAGTAAACAGCCGACCAGAGAAACAGTACAACAAACAGTACATCGGCTCATGTAATCTTACATTACAATCGCTTCAAACCCACAGCCGATCAGCAAGCACATATAGTACCTAATACATCAGTCGACAACATTACATTTACCGTGCGTATAAAAGAAGTACAATGAATACGTGAAGCAACAGAATAACCAAACACATATCTTTGACTCGTATAAAGAAACAAAATGACACTACTTACGGGGAGGCATGCTTGTACCAGCCCCTCCCGAGGTGGACGCTAGGCAGACGTCGGGGTTCACAGTTAAACATGACCAAACCTCAATTTGGAAAACAATAAGTGCCGAAACTAACTTTACCTGCACAAACCATGCCCCGATCATCTGTGTAACCCTTCTGGGAGAAAACAACTGAAGAAGGAGCTTGCGGCTCCAGCCCTGACCAGAGGGATCCCAGTGGTGGTTGCATTGAATGCCGGAACAGGAGTACAGAATGCAAAACTCAAAAGGAAAACGCGGGGCATGTCCTTGCCTTTCACCTTTCTGCGAGAACAGCCAATGGTCAGATGATAGCCTCAGGGGAACAGTACGGAGGGGAGCAAACCAGTCTTCCTTGCCGGAGGGCAAGACCTGCAGCCGAACGGAGGCAGGCGGCTCACCAGCTAGAACTGGGGGGGGGAAGCGTCACTTCACTAGGCTAGTCAGTTACATATGAACTCCACACTCAGATGTGTGACGGCATGACTTTCTCACAGCGGAAAGACATCCGACAATAAGTGCCGGTTTCAAAGGGGAACCGTATTAATGAAATGTACATCGGGTACATTTACAGTGCAACAATCATAGAATATTGTGGTGCAATTATCAATGTCAGTACTAGTAAGGTGTGTATAACTTCAAGTCACTTCGACACATATAGATAACAGTGTAGCTAGTGTGTTGTGTAACATAAACCACTACAGTTATTTCAAAGTGCAACTACAAGGGTTAACTACAGTATGTTAACAGTGTAACCTACTTACAAGAAACATTAACCAGTTTGTGTACAAAATTATATATTTTTTAATTTAGTAATACAAATTAATTTGCTTTGACCAGCCACATATTTGGAACAGATTTGTTCACCCTATTTATGTACGAACCAGAGCGTACAGTGGATGTCTTCCACAGATGATCATGAGGCTCGTGTCATGTTGTGTGTGTTCTCCAGTCATTTGTGCTATATATGATGCGAAGGGACTGCGTCTATGCGTCAGTGCTGTGTGTGTGGGTCGCCTTATTTGTACACTCCTCTTCTTATAATCTGCCAAATCTGTATTGTACTGTTTCTGTATGCACCTGACTATTAAGTCACCACATAACACTAGAATTTTCAAAGATCTCGATCAGTGCGTATACCCCCGGGGTGTGATGTGTGTAGTCTGACGCTGCAGCTTCTTCTTATACACTCCTCTTGTTATAATCTGCCAAATCTGTATTGTACTGTTTCTATTAGCACCCGACTATTAGGTCTCTACATGCCACTAGAATTTAAAAAAAAAAAAAAAAAACTTGATCACTGCGTAACCCCCGGGTGTGATATGTGTAGCCTGACACTGTGGCTGCTGCTTAGTAACTGTTTTGCCTTAATATTGGAAAACGTGCCTGTGTGGGGTGATGGGTTGTGTGACCACTCTAAAGGCTGGGGTGGGTGGGGGGGTTATGGATGGTGGGGATTTAAAATAGCGTCAAAGATCTTGCTAGGGAAGATAGTTTGGTTGTCGTTCAAGTGGTTGTCTTTGGTGTATTCCGTGTAAATATAGTACTTCTCGACTGTGTTAAGGTGTGCTCCTTTGTTCTGTCATAACACTTGCATCATGCTGTGGGTGGTACCGAGGGAGTTTACATGTTCCACAAGGTGCTGGGCAAATTTGGAAGAGTGGCTGTTGGTCTTGAATGCATTTTTGTGCTTTATTAAAACGTGTAATAAAGTTCTGCCGGTTTGCCCCACATATGCTTTGTTGCAGTTGGGGCATGTTAGTTTGTACACCCCTGAATGTGTATTCTGTGATTTCATGTTGGAAGTGGTTCCCCCCCCCCCCCCCCCTTTCCCTCTCCTTTTTTAATGTTTTGGGCGTTTTGTTTTTTGATGTGTTTGGTGGGTCCTTGGGGGTTTTTTTTTTCTCCCCTAGATGTTTTTTTTGTGTTTGTTTTTTGGAGGTGTTTCCCCCCCCCCCCCTCCATTCCCTCATCACTTTTGAAGTGTTAGGCAGTTGAGTTAGTCAGCTGACTGGCTGGGACCTGAGTGATATGATGTTCCATTTCACGTATCCTGTTTTAAAGGGTCATTATGGAAATACTTGCTATTTGCACAGTACTTGTCCCTAGAAAAGTGGCAGCAGCAGGAATGACAGAAGTGATAATAATATGGCAATAATGGGAACTGTGCCAAAGGTGGTTTTGTTGAAAAGCACTTACAGAAACAAACACCTTATATCTCGCCAGTTGGTTAAAATCCACATTTTTATGTCTGTTGCAAATTTATAGGTTGTCCCTGCAGTGAGTGGGGGCAGAGCACTGCATCGTGTTAGCGCACGTGCAGAAACACAGCCTGGAGAAGACATTCTGCCGGCACAAATGAAGCAGTTGTCCATTGGTAAGTACAAATGCATTGTGGCCTAGTGTAAGAAATGTACAGCATTTCTGTATCTGGATACCAAGAAATAATAGCATGATTTGAATGCATAATCTTTCCAAGATGTTGATCCTTATATATGACGTACCATGGATTAAATGAGTGTACTAATGTTTGACAAGGCATTAAATTGGCATGGCCTGTGTCTAGGACTGGGCTTTATCCTTTCATTGGTACATGCCTCTGATACGGAGGTTTGAGTTAATGGTATAAAAGGTATGAGCAAGGATATAGCAGTGCATTCTACTGGATTCAGGTGATCTAGCAGGTGCTGTTTCTGCTTAAGTGAACCTTCATGTAAAACATTTTGCTTCTTAGGTGGAGCTGGTGACAGCAGTGGGAATGGGAATGGAAATGGCGCCCCAGTGGGGCGTGGTGCCATGCGTGGCAGGCGGCAGGTTAATGTCGAGAGTGTGCGTACTCGACCAGCCACCTTGAATTCTAAGAGAGGTGAGATACACTTTAAACACAGGCTTTATACTGACATTATATTGGGAATATGTTCATTGAAGGCTAACAGCCATACTGTGGTTGCTTCAGTAAACGAAAGTGAAGGGCTCCTGTTATGTGTTTTCAAGTACATAGTTTTGATCCATGTCTCTCTGGAAGGGCCTGTGTTATTGAGATGTGTGTCATGCGATTACATAGTTTCTGGACTGACCACTGGATGACACTTGCAGACAAAATTTTTTCATTAGATGTAGCGTAGAGCGGAGTAGAATGTTCTGGGTTTCATTCTTGGAATATGGCTGTAGCATGTGTAATGTTGAATAATGCACAGGGAAGTTCAAGTGTATGTTCCACTTGCAATTTTGGCATGCCATAAAATGGCATACTTGAAAGAACAGTGTGTCTATACCAAATTTTTGGCCTGATGTTGATTTTATGAGAAAGCAACAGTACCTCATGTCAGGTATACCCTTCAAGCAGGCAGATTCTCAAAACGATGAACATCAAGTGTGGGTGATAACGTGTAATGTCATTGCTCATGCAGCTATTTAATTTCTGGTATTATGCATATCATGCAGGGCATTTAGTTTCAATACCGAGTTAATAAACAAGTCATTCTGGGTGACTTTAGGCCCTTGTTTGAAACATTTGTAACATGTTTGGCATTTACATTTTGTTACTGAGCTTCAAATAGAGGCAAGGATTCTTTGAATAGATGTATTTAAATGTGACGCTTGATATTTTGAAATAGGTACATCAGGTCGCGTAGTCACGCTACAATCTAATTACTTCAGACTGGAGACCCACACAGATTGGTGTTTGTACCATTACCGGGTGGATTTTGCCCCGGAAGAGGAGAGAACAATTGTGCGCAAAGCATTATTGCGTAACCACAGGGTTACGTTGGGTGGTTACATCTTCGATGGCACCATGCTGTACTCTAGTGTGCGCTATCCTCAAGATGTAAGTAAATGTCACAACAACGTCAGTTCCATTATTTCATCTGAAATCATTGCTCTGTTTTTTTTTTTTTATAAGCTTCCCCTCTTTCCCTTATGTCACTCTGACGATATTTCACTGATCCTGTTCCTTTTCTGTCATGTGGTCGACAAGATATAACTGTACCCTGCCAGAAGAGTATTCCTGCTCAGAGATGCCAGTCTGTGCTGAAGGGTATCACATCTCAACAGCAAGGTGGTGGTGGTCATCATCATTTTCTTCCAATGTCTGGCATATTTGATCATAGATTAAATGTATCTTATTTAATTAAATGTGTTATAGTGTTACAGTGTAATGGTTATCATATTATTGCAGCCGCTTGAATTAATTTCCATTCGGACAGAAGATGAAACAAGAATTCGCATCACAGTGCGTCTTGTAGGTGATCTCGTCCAGGGGGATGGACATTACATCCAGTTTTTCAACATACTGATGCGAAAGTGCCTTGGTCACTTGAACCTGCAGCTTGTAGGGCGCAACTTTTTTGATGCAAGGGCAAAGGTATTTTATCTTTCTGCATTAATTTTCATATTTAGTTTCTTGACCTGATGAAAGTGCAGGGGAACCATTTAATCAGTAATGCCCTGAAAATTTTTACCTTAAAAGACAGCATCACAGTCCACGATTCCGTACTCATTCTGAGGTGAACATATGCTCAAAATTCTCCCACTTTGTTTGCTCAGGTATTTAGCATGACCATTATTGTCATTGTTTACTTTGTAATTTTACAAGAATTAGTTGGTTTGTTACAGATTGTTGTGCCAGCACACAAACTGGAGCTTTGGCCTGGTTATGTGACATCAATCCGTCAGCATGAGACTAACATTCTGATGTGCTGTGAAATTAACCACAAGGTAATGCGACAGGAAACTGCACTGGAGAAGTTGACTGATTGTATACGTGGCGATGGAAGAATGTACAAGGTGAGTGTTATGTCACTTCTGCCGTGGGTGGCAGTGCTTGTTCATTTAACAAATGTTCATTACCTTTTTGTCTGTAATGTGCAGAAGCACTTAACCTTGCGAAAATGTGCTAGGAGTAAGTTTGTATTTGCAGTTTTCAGCAAGGTTGAAAGAATGCTTGCTTCAATCATTTTGTGTCTGCACAGGACTGGAACATACATAAGTCAAATAGAGTGCAGAGTTGCCAGAAAAGTTGTACGCGCAGGTCTCGTTTTATGCGATTTCTTTTCATGTGCTTTCACCTTAATGCAGCTTGAAAATTTACACCACTGTTTGAATTCACATGATCATATTTTGTTGAACACAGTTTGATGTATACAGTACCTGATAATTTTCTAAGTGATTTGGCACAGACAATCTGTGGCTTCACTTGTCTTGGGTTGTGGAAGTGACGTCACTGTCATGCCATCGGTCACGTATATGGATTTATTATGTTCGTGATATAATCACGCCACTGATGTAGTTCCCTCTTCAACAGCATAGGCCTTTAATGCCAAAATGAGTGAGAAATGTAAATGTACATTCCCTGGTGCAATCCAGGTGAAAAAATGGCCAGTCAGTCAGTACTGAAGACAAATTAGACATAATACACCAACCTGTAAAAGGTGAATGAATTGATGTATGTTGTAATGTTAGACTTGCTCATAGTAGCATACACACTGTTTGTGATAATGCTGATTGAATTACAGAAAGTGCTAAGTCAGAAACTAGAGTGTTTATGTAGCATTACACAGTTCTTTTGGAATGAATGGTACCATAACTATGAATGTGAGTTTCTTACATTTTTATTGCATTAGAAATACAAGGGTAAGTCATTAAATAATAGGAATTTTATAATAACTTTTTTACAAAAGTACTTACAGAAATTGTTTGTGTCTTATTTTTCGACATATTCCCTCTGTTTCGCAACACACTTGGTCCACCTGTCCACAAGCTTGCGGATGCCCTCTAGAAAAAAGCTCGACCTGCTGTTTCACTGTCTCACTTGCCACGCTAACTGGTCTCCCACTCTGGTGTTCATCACT
>Ga0123355_10014837_pt1 | contig 12202 bp, 13 predicted proteins | sample TergutEmb28metaG_3_FD_89872 | JGI IMG/M metagenome (GOLD analysis project Ga0123355, IMG submission 89872) | Embiratermes neotenicus P1 segment gut microbial communities from Petit-Saut dam, French Guiana - Emb289 P1 | ecosystem: Host-associated > Arthropoda: Insects > Digestive system > Gut ...
AGCGCAAAGGGAAAACTTATTTCGCCTATTCCGATCGGGAAAAGGATCAGATTGTGGCGGGTTTTGATGGCGCAAATCACACGATTAACCGTTCAAAAGGCCTAGGTGAGAACGATCCGGACATGATGTGGCTTACCACGATGAATCCGGAAACGAGGCGCCTGATCAAAGTCACGCCTGCAGACGCGGCACACACTGCCGAGGTGTTTGACCTGCTTTTAGGGGACAACCTCGCCGGACGAAAAGAACATATCGCCACAAATGGGCACAAATATTTGGATTTGGCGGATATTTCGTAGGGGGTGCAGGTTGCAGGTAAAGTCTTTGCCCTACATTTCGCCGAAGGCGGGGGAGAGAACATAATGCAATGCTCTTTGCTTTGCCCACTCCCCGTTTTTAACCCCTGCAAATAGGAGAGAATAAACATATGCCACGTAAAAAAAACACGGAATCGAAACAATCACATCACAAAAAAGTAGATGACTCCAACGTTATAGGGCTGCACGCGGAGGTGCTGGAGCAGCCTATTGTAGATACCTTGGAAGTCAACTACATGCCCTATGCCATGAGTGTTATCGTCTCCCGGGCGATTCCGGAAATTGACGGCTTTAAACCCTCACATCGAAAACTGCTCTATACGATGCACAAGATGGGGTTGCTGACGGGCAAACGGCAGAAGTCTGCGAACATTGTGGGTCAAACCATGCGGCTCAATCCCCACGGAGACGCCGCCATCTATGAAACGATGGTGCGTCTCACGAAAGGCAACGGGGCCTTACTCACGCCCTTTGTGGACTCTAAGGGCAACTTTGGCAAGACCTATTCCCGTGACATGGCCTATGCCGCGTCTCGCTATACAGAGGCGAAACTCGCGGCGATTTGTGCTGAAATTTTCCGGGATATTGATAAAGACACGGTGGACTTTGTCGGTAACTATGACAGTTCTACGAAGGAGCCTACGCTCCTCCCGACGACCTTTCCCAATGTTCTGGTCAGTGCGAACCAGGGCATTGCCGTTGGCATGGCCAGTACCGTTTGCGGCTTCAATTTACAAGAAGTCTGTCAGACGACTATCGACTACATAAAGGACCCGGCGCATGATCTTATGCGCACACTTACCGCACCGGATTTTCCAACCGGCGGTGAACTAATCTATGACGCGGAAGGTCTGCGGACCATATATGAGACGGGCCGGGGCGGTGTGAAAGTGCGCGCTCGCTGGCGCTATGAACGAGCGGAAAACCTGATCGAGGTATTTGAGATACCGTACTCTACTTCGATTGAAGCCATTATGGACAAGGTGGCGGACCTAATCAAAGCGGGCAAGGCCCGCGAGATACAAGATATGCGGGACGAGACGGACTTGTCCGGCCTGAAACTCACCATTGACCTCAAGCGGGGCACAGACCCGGACAAGCTCATGCAAAAGCTCTTCCGGATGACCCCTCTGCAAGACACAGTTTCTTGTAACTTTAACATACTAATATCCGGGATGCCTCGTGTCATGGGCGTACGGGAGGTTCTCCAAGAGTGGGTCGCGTGGCGGGAAGAATGTGTGCGGCGACGGGTATTTTTTGAACTGGGCAAGAAAAAGGATAAGCTCCATCTACTGCGTGGACTGGAGAAAATCCTCCTCGATATTGACAAAGCTATCGCCATCATCCGGGAAACCGAGCGGGAGGCGGAAGTACTTCCCAATTTGATGATCGGTTTTGGTATCGACGAGATACAGGCCGAATACGTGGCGGAGATTCGCCTTCGTAACATCAACCGTGAATACATCCTTAAGCGCACACAAGAGATCGCAGACCTTTTGCGGGATATTGAGGATTTAGAGGACATTTTAGGCCGCAAGGCGCGGGTATTAAACATCATCACCGACGAGTTGTATGAAGTCATGCAGAAATACGGTGAGGAGCGGCGGACGGGCATCGTCTATGCCGCCGAGATACCCGCGTATGAAGAGGAGATGGAGGTTCCGGACTATCCTGTCACACTCTTCCTCTCTAGAGATGGGTATTTCAAGAAAATTACGCCCCAATCTTTGCGCATGAGCGCGGAGCAGAAGTATAAGGAGGGAGATAGCCCAAGCCAGCAAATAGAGGCCACCAATCGGGACGAGCTTCTAATCTTCACGGACAAATGTCAGGTCTACAAGACTCGTGCCAGCGAATTTTCTGACACCAAAGCCTCTGTCCTCGGAACCTATCTCCCGACGGCGTTGGGAATGGAAGAGGGGGAGCATGTGATCTTCCTGCACACGCCCGGTGATTATAAGGGGAATCTGCTCTTCTTCTTCGAAAATGGAAAGGTAGCGCGGGTGGAAACGAAAGCCTATGAGACCAAAACGAACCGCAAGAAGCTGACCGGGGCATATTCGGATGCTTCTCCGGTCCGGACGATCCTGCCTCTGCGGGAAGAAATTGACATTGTGGTCTATTCCACGGAAGGACGGGCGCTCCTATTTAACACTTCTCTATTGAACCCAAAATCTTCCCGCAGTACCCAGGGCGTGGGATTGATGACCTTGAAAAAAGCAAAATATCAACTGCAAGAAGCAAGAGCCCTCTCTGAGAGCGCTGTTGTCAACACTGCCCGCTATCGAGCGCGCAGTATCCCTGTGGCCGGGGCGCGGCTCTTGGAAGAAGATATGGAAGAACAGCAGTTGGAGCTTTCAGATGAATAAGAACTTACGTGAACATGGTATCACATTCGGGAAAATCATACTGGGCGGGGCGTTGATTGCGGTCGGAGTGCAGTTTTTCTTAGTGCCGAATCAAATGGTCATTGGCGGAATCAGCGGACTTGCGATTATTCTGCACTATGTAACGGGCCTGCCCACGGGGGCCTTGATTTTTCTAATCAATGCGCCCATCTTCTTACTCACCCTCCGCTCATTAGGACTCCGTTTTATCCTCACTGCGCTCGTCGGCATCGTGACCACCAGCATTTTGGTGGATGCGATGGCTTTCTTGGGTTTTTCGGCTACGCATGACCTGATTTTGGTCACGATTTTTGCGGGCCTTACGATTGGTGCGGGTGTAGGGTTGATTATCGCTGCGGGTTCTTCCGCGGGCGGGACGGATATGATTGCCCGGCTTGTGCATAAACGCCGTCCGGGTGTGTCCATTGGTACGGGGATTCTTGTTACGGATGGGCTGATTATTATAGCGGGTGCGCTGGTGTTTCGAGATATAGACATGGCGCTTTATGCGATTTTATCCGCCTACATATTGAAGCGGATCATTGATTTGATCTTATCTCGGGCAGTAAAGCAATAGGTGAAAACGGTCCCTCGTCTTCGTAAGGCATCGTAAATACCGATATCCCGCCAGCTACCGGTCCGACGGCACCGGGCGGATAAAACACGACAAGTCCGTGTTCGGCGAGATAAAAATTCTCCGGCGAAAAAGCGGTCTGTACAGTAGAGGGCTCCACCCCGTGGCGCTGGGTTACAAAATCAGACACGAGTGTGGGGACATCAGTGCTGATAGGGAAGAAAGCGGACATAAAGAGCGGACGTCCACTGTCGGCCGTCAAAAAAGAGCCGGCATAGCGGCAGGTAATCCCACGCATACCGCCCGCATAGAGGAACACATCCTTATAAAAGCTGATTACGCCATGGGCATTGTAAGTAGTGGTAAACGTTCCGTTAATTTGATAAGGCAAGGTCTCCGGCATGAGCGCAAGCGCTGTCCGGGCCTCGCCCAGCATTTCCAAGCTGAGTGCGGCCACGAGATTTTCCGCCATGCGGGTAAAGCAATGATTCAAGGTTTCCGTAACGGGGTGTTCACCCCCGGCGGCCTGTGGGTATTGCAGTGAGATTTGGATCAAAGTCTCGCCCGCTTCCTCCACATTTCGCTCTAATCGCCCGGTGGTAAGGTCCAGTTTATCCATAGTCGATAGCCGTCCTTTCTCAAAAATACACATTTGGGTGTTGATTCTATCCGAGATATCCTATATAATAATATGCAGTAATGTGCGAAAGTTTCCAAAAAATATTGCCCCAACGGAAAATCAACAGCGGAGGTATTCCAACTTATGAACAAGAACATCAAGAAGCCTAGACATATGGCAGTATACGAGGCCATCACCAGTGTAGAGACCGTAGAAGAATGCATCAAGCTTTTTGACGATTTGCTCAGCATCGCGGAGCTGCGGGCGATGGAGCAGCGCTACCAAGTGGCTCGGATGCTGGACAATGGCATGGTCTATAGCGCCATTTTGGAGAAAACCGGGGCCAGTAGCGCCACGATCAGCCGCGTGAATCGTTCTTTGCAAAGCGGGGGAGATGGCTACCGCACCGTCTTTGCGCGGACCGAGCATCGGGACGAGGATAGCGAGTGAGTGCCTACGGGTATCTTGCACAGTTTTACGACCGTCTGACGGAAGACGTGGACTACCCGGCTCTACTTGGGCACTATGAACGGCAGATTACCCAAGATGACCGCCGCCCTGAGATCGTATTAGACCTGGCTTGCGGTACCGGCCGCCTGACGCGGATGTTTGCTGCTCGCGGCTACCGGATGATAGGCGTGGACGCGTCCGGCGAGATGCTGGCTGAAGCCGTTGCCGGGGGCGGGGATATCCTGTATCTCCAACAAGACCTCATAGAGCTAGACCTATACGGGACGGTGGACGCCGCCCTATGTACCTTAGACGGGCTAAATTACCTGCCGCCGGAGGAGCTAGACAAAGCGCTCCGGCGGGTCTTTCTGTTTCTGAATCCGGGCGGTGTGTTTGCGTTTGATCTCCATACACCGGAGAAACTTCTGGGCTTAGATGGCGAACTGTTCTGCGATGAGCGTGATGATATCCTCTGTATCTGGCGATGTAGCTTTGATGCGGAAGAAGAGGCTTGTCACTATGCATTTGACCTCTTTGAGAAACAGGGAGCGCATTGGCTGCGCAGTGGGGAGACCCATGTGCAATATGCTTATGCGGCAGAAAAAGTCCGAGGCATGTTGGAACAGGTTGGGTTTGTAGGAATCACTATCACGGGCGATGCGGATCGGATGTTTGTTACGGCGGTACGCCATTGTAATTCCACGCTTATGCCCTAAAATAGTTGCCTGTATGTGTTTCCCACGCCTACGGCGGGGGAAACACAAGTAGCTTCAACGAAAATAGTACACCATAAACAAGGAGCAACCCGTACATGGATAGACTCATCCGCGCAATCTCAGACGATGGGCAAATTAAATTTACGGCAGTAAGTATCCGCCAGATAGCAGAACGCGCCAGGCGAATCCATCATACGCTGCCAGTCGCTACGGCGGCGCTGGGGCGGAATCTGGCGGCGGCCAGTATGCTGGGGGTCAGGGTCAAAGAATCCGGTGGGAGCTTGACCCTGCGCATCAACGGCGGCGGCCCGATTGGGAGTATCATCGTGGTATCTGACCCGGACGGCAATGTTCGGGGTTATGTGCAAAATCCGGCCATCGATCTGCCGAAGCGTCCTGACGGGAAATTAGCCGTAGGAGACGCAGTAGGGCAGGATGGGTTGATTACCGTGACAAAGGATTTGGGGTTCGGCGACCCCTATGTGGGGAGCACGAGCTTGGTCAGCGGCGAGATCGCTGAAGATTTGGCGGCTTACTATGTGGAGAGTGAGCAGGTGGGTGCCGCCGTGGCACTGGGCGTCCTGGTAGACAGGGACCAATCCGTTTTAGCGGCCGGAGGCTATATTGTAGAGCTTTTGCCCGGTGCGTCGGATGAGACATTGGCGGCCTTGGAGCAAAACGTAGCGGCGATAGGCCCTGTCACGGACATTTTGAACGCGCACGGGCCGGAGGCCTTGGCCGAGCAGGCTCTGGCGGGCTTCCATCCGCGGATTTTACAAGAGCAAGTCATCGAATACCGCTGTTACTGTACCCGAGAGCGTGTGGTTCAGGCCATCTTATCCGCTGGAGAAGCCGCCGTCCGAGAGATGGCCGAGGCGAGGGAGGACACGGAGGTTACTTGCCAGTTTTGCGATCAAGTTCATACCTTCACACCGGTTGAGATTGCGGCTATGGGAAAATAGCGTTGGTTTTGATTTGTTTTCCCCGCTATAGGTGGGAGAAAACAAGAACTCTAATAATGCGTTTGTCTACTGCCAGAGATTGCGGCCTTGTTGTAAGGGCGCTTGAAAGGAGTTCCACTATGAAAAGACGAATTTTGATCGTAATGCTTACACTGGTCATGCTACTAACAAGCCCAATCTACGCCAGCGCCGATGAGGCTCCGCTACCGGCGCCGTCTGGAGCCGAGTCTGCGGGTGTAGAAGAGGAACCGGAGGCCGGGTGGTGGGAAACTATATTGTCACCACGTAACTTTCCCCTATTCCTGCTTATCCTGGCCATCGGCGCTGCGCTCGGCATGTATTTTCTCCAAGAGCGCAGACGGAAGAAACAAAAATGAACCAAATACATTAGCTAGTGTGGACACGAGATAAAAGCCTTGCTTTTTGGCGGATTTTTCACCCTGTTGCGTTATGTTTTCTTGCCTTGTGTCAGCAAATCTGCGAAAATTTGCCTTGCATGATGAAAAATCCACTCAGTAATCGGGCATTTTATCTCGCGTCCACACTATCTGGAAATTAGGATATCCCATGTTTAAACTAGGCAAAATCGAAGGCCGTGCCCGACGCGGTGTGTTTACCACCGCTCACGGGACGGTTCAGACCCCCGTATTCATGAATGTAGCAACCCAGGGCGCGATCAAGGGAGCGCTCTCGGCAGAGGATTTGACCGATGTAGGCTGTCAGGTGGCGCTTGCCAATACCTACCATCTCCATCTCCGCCCGGGAGACGATCTGGTCCGCGGTCTGGGTGGCCTCCATCGGATGATGACTTGGGATGGGGCGATGCTCACGGATAGCGGTGGGTTCCAGATTTTCTCTCTGGCGGGACTTCGAAAAATCACAGAAGAAGGCGTTGCCTTTCAGTCCCATATAGACGGGCGGAAGATTTTTATTTCTCCGGAAAAAAGCATGCAGATTCAGGCCAACCTCGGTGCGGACGTAGTGATGGCCTTTGATGAGTGTATCGAGATCCCGGCGGCTCGTGACTATGTCGCCCGGAGTTGTGAGCGCACACATCGCTGGTTGATTCGCTGTAAAACCGAGTTGGACCGACTAGGTGCGGAGGAGGAGGTTGTGACACCCGGTCAGATGCTGTTCGGCATCAACCAGGGTGCGACATATCCTGATCTCCGTATCCGGCATATGCAGCAAATCACGGAGCTTGACCTGCCCGGTTATGCCATCGGCGGTTTGGCGGTGGGGGAGAGCCATGCAGAAATGTATGAGATAATCGAGACCGTAGAGCCTTATATGCCTAAAGACCGGCCCCGCTATCTCATGGGTGTGGGTACGCCGTCTAACCTGATCGAAGCCGTGTATCGCGGAATTGATTTCTTCGACTGCGTGATGCCCGCCCGAAACGGCCGCCATGGTCACCTCTTCACCTGGGATGGTGTAATCAATATCAACAATGAAAAACATCGTGCCGACCAGGGCCCGATCGATGTGGCCTGTGGCTGTAGCGTCTGTAAGCGGTATAGCCGCGCGTACCTCCGCCACCTATTCAAGGCCGGCGAGATGCTGGCCATGCGTCTGGCTGTAATCCACAATCTCTATTTCTACAACAGTCTCATGCGCGAGATGCGCTTTGCCATAGACGAAGGCCGCTTTGATGTGTTTCGCCTGGAACATTCGGAAAAACTGGCCCGGAAGATATAGGGTATAAAAAATCACAATTACATTACGCTTTCACTCTGTTTCGACTATACATCCGTAGATGCGCGATGAGGGTCGGTGTATGCGGGAAACATACAGGGAACGCTATCGACAAATCAAACAGAAACGCAGGCGGCGACAGCAGCGAGATCTGGCGACGCTTGTTGCGGTTGCGTTCCTCGCGGTCATAGCCGTATGGATGCTTAGCGGCAGTGAGGATGTCATGAAAGAAGACAAACCCGTTGCACTGCCTGCGCTCAACACGACGGTTCCAATTGTTTCAATGCCCTTGCAGGAAATTACGGATACACGCCTGCTAGAACTTGTGAATTATCGAAATCCCATCCGGCGAGAGCCGGATTTTGACAGATTTGCAATCGCGTGGCCTGATGTGCCAACGCAAAATTCCGACCTGATACTCTACGAAACGGTACTTCTCGCGGCGGATACTTGGTTCCGCATCGCAAGCGAAGAGGGGATCGCGGACTTTTTTATCCTCAGCGGATATCGCGACATAGAGCGGCAGACGGAGATCTATGACATGACTGAAAATCCGTCTTTTGTAAAACCGCCCGGGCATAGCGAACACCATACGGGGCTGGCGATGGATGTCGGCATTCCGGGAGTCAGTCTTGGTGAGATGGCAGGGCGGGCGGAGATGCCGTGGCTTGCGGAGACCGCGTGGGAGCATGGGTTCATATTGCGTTACCCGGAGAGTAGGGAACACATAACGGGAATCGCTTTTGAGCCGTGGCATTTTCGATATGTCGGCAGGTTGCACGCATTTTATATGTGGAGCAATGATCTGGTACTGGAACAATATCTGGACAGCTTGAGAGACAGAGAGGTCATCACCGTCACGCTGGAAAGCCGTATCTATGAGGTCTGGCATCAAACACCGCAAGATGGCAAGATATACGTACCGGAGCGTCTGGCGTTCACTGTCTCTACTGATAATATGGGTGGGTATATCGTGACGGTGGAGCTAGAGTAGGCGTGGTGCAGAAAAATTTTTCAAAAAAATGTTTCTTCTGCTTGCATTTACGGACAGGACAGGGTATAATGACCACTGCGCGGCTATTATGCGAGCATTTGAATCACTTTTACCCATAAGGGTATGGACGTGACTATGCTTTTGCTTTGCAAAAGCAAGTCTTGTTCTATTTTCCCCGCCTGCGGCGGGAACCGAAAAGTATGATGGCAATACCATGTAAACACGGTATACTATGCTGTAGTGCGCTTATCACTTAGGAGGTATCAATCACCATGGATCCAATGCTGTTAATGATGATTCCACTGTTTGCCGCTATGTATTTTTTCATGATCCGGCCGCAACAGAAGCAGAAAAAGAAAGACGCTGAGATGCGTAATTCTCTGCAAGTCGGATCTGAAATCACGACAATCGGCGGTATCGTAGGAAAGGTCATCCGTGTACAGGATGATTTTATCACATTCGAAACCGGGGAAGATCGTGTGCGGATCAAAACGACCAGATGGGCTGTAAGAGCGGTCGGCAAGGCCACAGAAGAGCCGCAAGACCAAGGGACTTTGCAACAATAAGAGCGTCCTGTTTCGTACAGGGGCCGCCCACGAGACTGTGGGAAGTCTATCTACATGGAAAAAGGCCGCGACCGGGCGATTCGGTGCGGCCTTTTGATCGTTCACTTCTTGTTGTGATCTACCCAATTCTTTGCTTCCTCCACACCCAACTCGGTCGGGGCGGTATACCTGGATTCCGGGTCTGTCTCTGCCGGATCGGCGAGCGCAAAGGTAGTATAGAGCGGTTGGACCATATCTTTTTTGCGTGACTGACGATATTTCATGCGGGCACCTCCATGGGGATTTTTAAAAGGTTTCCCAATCCGGCCACAAAATATAATATAATATAAAATAGGGGCGACAATGGCAGAACATGTGACAAAACTCCAATACGAAGACAAAGAAATCATCTTGGTCGGCACGGCCCATATCTCGGAAGCCAGCGTCACGCTGGTGAAAGAGACGATAGAAGCCGAGCGGCCAAATAGCGTCTGCATCGAGCTGGACGAGGCCAGATATCAAAACATAAAAGACCCCAGGGCTTGGGAGCGCACAGATGTGAGCCAGGTCATCCGGAAGAAAAAGGTAGTAGCCATGATAATCCAGTTGATGCTCTCCGCCTATCAGAAACGGATGGCAAAAAAACTGGGCACCAGGGTCGGCGGGGAAATGTTACAAGGGATAGAGAGCGCCGAATCGGTTGGCGCAGAACTTGTCCTCGCTGACCGGGACATCCAGATTACCTTCTCGCGCCTTTTGCGTTTTCTCGGCTTGAAAGAGAAATTCAAACTCCTCTTCGGTCTCATTTTTGGCGAGATGGAGGACGACGACGAACTCACGGAAGAAGACATACAGGCTCTGTTAAAGCAAGATATGTTGGAGGCCGTCTTGGGCAAAGTGAAAGATGAATTCCCCATCATCGGTGAGATCCTGATTGATGAGCGGGATCAATATTTGGCAAACAAAATCAAAAACGCCCCGGGTCCAAAAGTCTTGGCGGTGTTAGGCGGTGCACATGTACCGGGTGTGACGGAGGAGCTCCACAAAGAGCAGGACATTGCGAAAATCACCTCCATCCCCGTGAAAAAGCGGAAGGTTCCTGTAGGTAAGATAATCGCCTGGCTGATTCCAGCCTTTTTCATTGTCATGATCGCCTGGGGTTTCACACGTAATGTAGAAACAGGGGTTCAAAGTTTGTTCCTCTGGTGGATTTGGAATGGCGGTCTGGCGGCCTTGGGGGCACTACTGGTCTTGGGGCATCCCCTCAGCATACTCACCGCGTTTATCGCGGCTCCTCTTACTACCATAAATCCCTTCTTGGCCGCCGGTTGGTTCGCCGGGCTCACAGAGGCTTGGGTGCGCAAGCCAAAGGTAGAAGATATGCAGAATATTCCTAATGACGTGTTCCGGTTGAAGGGGTGGTATCAAAACAGATTCCTCAAGGTTTTAGCCGTAGTTATTGTAACCAACCTTGGCAGCGCCATCGGCACCTTCGTCGCGGGCGGAGCAATTTTACAAAATTTGTTCGGGTGAGCTATGGAGCATATCCCTACGATACCCGCTAAAATGATCGTGTGCCGGGTGAAAAGCCCCGCCGCTTGTAGTTGGCGCAACATACAACATGAACCTTTACCGCGGCTGTTCCCACGGTTGTATTTACTGTGACAGCCGAATCGACTGTTACCGAGATGAAGCGTTCGATACGGTGAAGATGAAAGAGAACGCCCTGCAACCATACGGGACGAGCTGAGGCGAAAAGTGCAGACTGGGGTAATCGCCGACGGCTCCATGAGCAGACCCCTATAATCTACTGGAGTGCGAGTTGAAATATACACGCCATGCCTTAGAACTCATAAACGTCTATGAATTCGGCGTAGCGATCGCCACAAAATCCGCGCTGGTGACGCGCAATGTAGACGTGTTGCAGGATATCAAAACCCACTCGCCCACGATTGTGAAAATCACAATTACTACAGCGGACGATGTCCTCGCCAAGCAGGTAGAGCCGCATGTGTCCAGCCTTTCGGAACGGTTTGACACTCTACGCGTATTGTTGGCGCGGGGAATCTACTGCGGTGTTTTGATGATGCCCATTTTGCCCTGGTTGGGGGATACAGAAGAAAATATCGCAGAAATCCTGCGCAGAGCAAAAGGGGCCGGGGCAAAGTTTGTATATCCTGCGCTGGGTATTACCTTCCGACAGGGCAACCGGGAATACTATTATAAGAAGCTAGACGAAGAGCGACAGTTGACCTTTCTTTAAACATAAGGTGTCCCTCATTTCCGGTTGGAGTGAGGGACCTTACTATGATATCTATAGCCAATCAAGTCTAAAATAGTCGAAAAAGGGGCATTTTTATTATGCAAAATACAGGCGCACCGGGGAAATCTCATATATTGGGAGCTAGTATTGGTTTTATCGTAATCGGAGTGTTTGCAGCGCTCGGTGCTATCTATCTCTTGGTTAACAGCATAATCGTCCAAGGGCTCTCCTCTTTCGTTGATGTGGGTTTTTGGTTTACTGCTGGGATTTTGGGGATTATATACCGCGAAAAGCTAAATCGTGCCAAAGTATTGCGCGGCTTAGGAATTGCCGCTATCGCGCTTACCCTGTTGGCAGTATTGGCTAATGGCCCTCAGCTCTTTCATCTCATAATGATGGGCGCAGTTATTTGGTTCCTTGTGGGCGCACAGCAGAATATATCGGCGTTTAACGAAGTTTCCAAAAGCGAACTTGTCCGGCTTGGTTTTTTGGCTTTAGAGCACAGAGAATGGGCCCAAGCAGATAATTTTTTTGAGCAAACGTTGCGCATAAATCCAAAGAAGGCAAACCCAAAGAACGCAAATGCCTATATCGGAAAATTGTGCGTAGAATTGCGCTTGACCCGTGAGGAAGATTTGCTGTGTTACGGTCCAGCGCTTGCGGGGTACAGGAATTATCAG
>Ga0123355_10014838_pt1 | contig 12202 bp, 12 predicted proteins | sample TergutEmb28metaG_3_FD_89872 | JGI IMG/M metagenome (GOLD analysis project Ga0123355, IMG submission 89872) | Embiratermes neotenicus P1 segment gut microbial communities from Petit-Saut dam, French Guiana - Emb289 P1 | ecosystem: Host-associated > Arthropoda: Insects > Digestive system > Gut ...
ATTAGCCCCTTGGTCTCTGCTATCCTCTGCACCCTCTTTTGCTTTTATAAACGCATCAGGACCTCCCGCCAAAAGTGCTTTTACCATATCATAATCAACACTGAATGTCGGAGGGCATTCAACTGCATCAAGTAGCCCTAACCTTCCAGATGTACCTGCTCCAGCGTAGATTAATCGCCCACCGCACTTTAGCTTTTCGTAAATTGCATCAATTGCTTTGGCTACATCAGGAAGAATTGCCTCAATGGATTTGGCCACTTTTTTGTCCTCATCGTTTATGAGCTGCACAACTTCAAGTGTGCTTAGTTTGTCAATGTTTTGAGTATTGCCGTTTCGTTGCTCGGTATCTAGATTACTTATATTTATCATGGTGTTCCCCTTTCTATGCGACTATTCTATGCGACTAGTTGTACAAATGATATTTCGATTTAATCCTTTCGAACTCTGCACTTTCTCTCTTGTACCTCTCAATAATCTCACCAAGGCTGTATATACCTTCTCTTACATACGCCCCGCCTGTATTATAATCAATCATTTGATGAGGTCCAAGCTCTTGATACGACGGCAGATATTCGAAGTCATTGCCAAACATGTCACGGATAGTATAAAGCATAGTAACGCCCGTCTTCACAGGACGAAACTCTTCCCTATCTAAAATGTGAAGTTCAACTCCACCGCACAGTTCTCCTTCATGCTTTCCATACTTCGGATGATATTTCATAGGAGTAAAATAGTGTGCCCGAAACTTTACTCCTGCTAGATTATAGGAGTTCAATGCTTGCTCCAGTTTTGCACCGCAAATCCACGGGGCTCCGACAAAGTGGAACGGTTTAGTCGTTCCCCTACCCTCTGAAACATTTGTGCCTTCAAAGATACACGTTGCATTAAATGCAAAACTGCTCTCTAGCGTTGGAATATTCGGAGATGGTACAATCCAATGTGCGCCCGTGTCTTCAAAGTACATATTTCGAGTATAATTCTCCATAGTAACAACAGTTAAGTTACAGTTTATGCCATATTCTGTGTTAAAGAGATTTGCGCATTCGCCGACTGTCAGTCCATACCTTTGAGGAATAGGATATAAACCTATAAAAGATTTGTACGACGTATCCAAAATGTTACCCTCGACAGTCGATGCGTTTAGAGGGTTTGGTCTGTCAAACACGACGCATTCCTTGCCGCTCTCAGCGCAAGCTTGCATAATATATGCCATTGTGTATAAATACGTATAGAATCTAGATCCAACGTCTTGTATATCAAAAGCAAAAACATCGATGTCACTAAGCATCTGTGTATTCGGTCGCTGTCTCTCTCCATACAAGCTTATAACAGGAAGCTGCGTACGTTCATCCTTGTACCCTTCCAATGTAACTCCCGCTTGTAAGTTCCCGCGCACACCATGCTCAGGAGCAAATAGTTTTACCAAGTCAAATTGTCTATGCAGTAAGTCTATCGTGCTTTCAAAATTAGAGTTGATTCCTGTCGGATTTGTCAAAAGTCCTATTCGCTTTCCTTCAAAAAGATGAGCATAATTTTCTAATTGATCGATTCCAAGTTTTACTCGCATAGATACACCCCTTACATATTATTTTCTTTTAAATTAAACTCGCAATGCTGCCAGGCTAAATGTGCCGCACCCATTTCTGCCACTTTAGTTATTTCAACAATTTGCATTTTAGGGAAATCCTTGCAAATCTCATTTTCAAAAAAACTTCGTATATGTTTGCTATGTAAAATAACGCTTCCGCTTAGAATTATTTTACTATCGTCAAGTTCAGCCTGCGTTATTAGAGTCTTGGCAATCGATATCAAGTCTTTGGATGCTTGTTGCAAAATTTGAATAGCAGCGTTGTCATCTTGCGTTGCCGCCTCTTCCACCAACATAGCAACTTCAGCAATTTTTGCCTTATCAAATTCTTTTCCATAAACATATCCTGTAAGTTCATCGATCGTATCGTATCCAAAAAACTCTGTAATCATTTTTCTGAGAAGCGTTCTCTCGCCCCGTCCATCAAGGTCCATCAGTGCTGAGCGTATCGCATCCATGCCTATGCGATACCCCGAACCTCCATCATCAATAATATGTCCCCAGCCCCCAACACGAAAAACAGACCCTTGTCCATTAACAGCATATCCAACAGACCCTGTCCCTGAAATTATAATGGCTCCGGGTGCTCCCTTAGTTTCAGCTAGTAAAACCAACTCCGCATCATTCATCACTTTTAGTTCTCCGTCGTAACCTATAGTGCGAAAAATTTGCTCCAACAACTTTGCATTTGCTCCTGTAGATGCGCCCGCGCTGCCTATACATATGGATATACAGTCTTGTAAGTTTGCCCTCGTCTTTGAGCAAAATTCGTCAAGCAAGCTCTGAATATTTGCAAGAACGTCTTCATATGATTTTGCAGCAATATTAGTGGGACCGCCCTCTGCCCGCCCCAAAACTTTCATATTCTCATCTATAGCGACAAGACGAGAATGACTTCCGCCGCCGTTTATTCCTATTACATACTGTGTCATGGAGTACCAACCTTTTGAATTATCTTTTATAACAGTATAATCAAATGACCATAAATAGTCAAATTGCCTCAAAAAAGACCTTGATGAAATCTTTGTAGATGGCTTTAATCTTTTCGTTTACTTCGCCGTCTTGGCTGTGGTACAATTATCAAAGTGAGTTTGCGTATCGGCACAGAGCTATACGGTGTCAGCGACGGCGCTCATAAACCGTAAAATTTACTTTTACCGTGAGGGGATTCCATGAAAGTATTGTGCATATCCGCATCAAACAATTTCAAAGAGGGTATAACGGGAACATCATCTTTCATCATTTGCCAACGCATAATTGATGAAGTTAAAAAGAAAACACCGCAAGCTGATTGCTCTATCCTTGAATTAAAAGAATATGCACTTAACCCCTGCATCAACTGCGTGAAATGTTTGAACAGCAGTCGTTGTGTGATTGACAATGCGTTTAATGAAATTTATGAAATGATACTTAACTGTGATGTTCTCTTTATCGTTTCTCCGCACTATGCTCCAATCCCTGCCAAACTGTGTATGGTTATGGAAAAAACAGAATCCATTTGGTTCAACCCTTGGTTAGAAGATAATTCCTATAAGCCAAAAATAATTGGTATTCCAACAGGGGTTATCTCACACGGCGGTACAGGTAAAGAGGGCGGTTTAAGAGAGTACGAAAGAGTTGTTAATTATCCGATTGCAAACTGGCTGTTTACAATTCCTAAACCACACGAAGATACACGCCAGCTAAAGCTAATAGAGTTTGATGATGACTGGAAGTATGGAATTAACGTACCGCCTGTACTAGACTTTGAAGAATGGTCAGATGTGCAAGTTTCTATATTAGCAAATTACGTTGATAAAGTGATTCAATCATTGTAACTCAATAGTAAAAGCGGATACCTCCCTGCACGAAGTATCCGCTTTCCTACTTACTGTAGAGGAGTGTATGTTTAATGAAGGTACTTGTTTTTGCAGATTCTCATGGTGACTCTTTGAGTATCGAAAAAGTGATGAGGCGGTTTTATCCTGATGCGGCAATTCATCTGGGAGATGGGGTTGATGATTTTATTTCGCTAGAGAGCTCTTTTCCACATACAAAGTTTTTCAATGTGCGAGGCACTATAGATAGTTATGGCGACCCCGACAGAGTTCTGGTGCTTGACAATGTTCCATTCTACATCTCCCATGAGAAGCAGGAAAATACTGGTGCTAAGGTCGCTCTTTACGGACACACTCATACCCCTGCTCTGTATATCAACAACGGAGTAACCTATATGAATCCTGGAACTATTTCTAAAGAGTATGGGTTTAGAACGTTTGGGCTAATTGATGTTTTTGAGGGCGAGTATAGCTGCGAGATAAAGTTTGTTGATTCATTAGTGTTGTAAAAACCACCTAGAAAAGGAATGAATATACATATGCACACAAGCTTCGGCGACAAGCGATTTAACTCTCTAAACCACCACCTACGCCAAACCTTCGGCACTAAAGTGATAAAAATCTCTTTAGATGCAGGACTCACCTGCCCCAACAGAGATGGCACACTCAGCTATGACGGGTGCATTTTTTGTGGTGCAGGTGCTGGAGACTATGCTTTTTCTGGACATCCGATTAAGGAGCAGTTTGAGCTATATAGAGAGTCAATTCGCAAAAAATGGCCAAATGCAAAATATATAGCATATTTTCAATCATACACGAATACCTATGGAGAGACAAGCCTTTTACGGCAGTTGTATAATGACGCACTCGCCTTGCCTGATGTGGTTGGAGTATCAATTGCTACTCGTCCCGACTGCTTAGGTTCTGATGTATTGGAGCTGCTTCATGAAGTCAGTAAAAAAACAAAGCTGTTTGTGGAACTAGGCTTTCAAACGTCTAACCCGCAGACTGCAAAGCTAATAAACCGTTGCTATGATAACGGCGTTTTCTTAGAAGCGGTTAAAAATTTAAAAAGTATCGGTGCGAATGTAATCTGCCATATCATTTTCGGATTACCATACGAAACCGAAACAGACATGCTTGAATCTGTAGACTATGCTATAAAAGCTGGAATTGATGGAATCAAGTTACACGAACTATTTGTTGTAAAAAACACCAAACTCGCACAAATGTACGATGATGGACTATTTGAAACATTAGAGTTTGATGAATATGTAACCCTTATTGTAAAAGCTTTGGAGATTTTGCCTCCTGATATAGTTGTTCATAGGCTGACGGGTGATGCGCCGAGAGAGCTTTTAGTGTCGCCGCTCTATAGCATAAAGAAGTTTCATATACTAAATGCAATTGACGATAAGTTGGGTAAAAACAATACTTTTCAGTCAAAAAAGGTCGAAAAAAATATGTGTAAAAATTAAGCCGAAAGAACGTTAATCGCTTTGTGCAAATCCCTAAATTGGATTTTTGTGACTCATTTTACTTGTTATAAAATTGTGTTTGAGATATAATCTACTATACTGCTTTCTGATTCAAAATTATGGATAAAATATTGAATTGCCTATATAAAATTCGGGAGTGACCTGCATTGAGTACTGCTATAGTTGAAAGTAAGCTTTTGCTCTTATATTTATTAGAGAAAATGAATTTGCCGATGTCTACAAGTCAAATTTCTGAGCTTGTACTTAAAGAAGGAATGCTGAGTTTCTTTGAGTTACAACAATGCCTTCATGAAATGACAGAAAGCAAATATCTAGACGCTGTAAAAGAGAATAATAGCACTAGATATAGTGTTACAGGCAATGGTATGGGTCTGCTTGACCTTTTCGAGAAGCGCATACCAATGAATGTACGTAATAAAATCATTAAATATGTTAATGAAAACCGCGCAAATATCAAAAAAGCTTATGAGACAACTGCAAATTATTTTAAAGATATTCAGACAAGCGAATATGTTGTAAAGTGCGGGATATATGAAGATGATTTTATGCTGATGGAGGTAAATCTCACTGTCGTCAGCCGTGAGCAGGCAAGAGATATTTGTGATAATTGGAAAAATAATGTGAGCCAAATATATGGAAAAATGCTGAGCAATTTAATGGATCAGCCCCCTCCCCTTTCAAATAAGCAGATAAAGCCTGCCGCTAACGAGTTAGCATTTCTTGATTTTGGCAACGACACTACAGGAACCGCTTAAAACTATGGTTAGGCTAGAGAGTGACAGGCTGATAGTTAGGCATTATTTTGAATCAGATTTACATGATTTACATAATTTGATTTCAGACAAAGTTAATATGTATTTTGTGGACGATATTTTTTCAAATAGTATTGAAGAAACCGCTCAAAACTTGACGCATGTTATGAAAAATAAAGATGGGCAGTATTTTGCTATTTGTAATAAGCACAGTGATGAATTTATTGGTAGTGTCGGTTATACTTATACCAACATAGACCAAATCAATGGGATAAAAGTCGCTCATTTAGGTTATTTTATACTGCCAAAACATCACAGCAAGGGTTATGTAACTGAAGCTGTGAAAAAGGTGCTTGCTTTTGCGTTTGAAAGCGACAGTTGTACGCGGATAACTACAGGATGTTATTCGCAACATATAGCTAGTGAACGCGTGATGATTAAGGCAGGATTTTGTAAAGTGAGCGAGTGCGCGGATGTTAAGTTGCATGATGGAGTTTTTAAGAATAAACTTAAGTATGCTATTGATGCAAAGGATTATCAAAATAGATAGTCAGATTCCCTACCCTGTATCGCTCAGAGACCCTTTTTAGGGTTTCTTTTTTTATATATAGCTTTTATTTTCATTGCAAAAACCGTAACTAAAATTGTCATTATAGCCATGGCGCATATACTCGTTGAGAGCATCAGTGTGGTTACAGGAGCGGTTGCTGCAAAGACAGTAACTGCTCTCTCCGTCTCAAAACTCCACAGTGGATATATCAATATCCCTGCCGCAACCGTAAGTGCCGCATTTAAAAGCTTTGATACAAAAAAGATTGATGTTTTGACATCCGTTTTTGATAAAAATGCTATTGATTGGGAGAAAATAGACATACCACCGAATGAAACTAGAGCTGCACATAATATCACAACATTTTTACTTAGTTCCATTGTGGCTAGCCTACTTGCACCATTTGTTATTTCAAAAAAACCATAAATGGCGGCACTTATCAGTTCTTTTCCAATGGGCAAGCCTATATTATACAAGAGGCTGACTATGACATCTATAATCCCTGAAACTTCTAGTATTTTTAATATCACAGAGAACAATATGATAAATCCTGCGATTAGCATGAGACTCTCCAGTGACTTTATGATGCTTTCTGATAAAATTTTGCCGAAAGGTTCTTTATTTTTAAGCTCGGTCGCGGCATGTCTTAGAGAGTTGCGCGACTCCCTTTTACTATCTGAGCGCTTGTAGAATTTGAACAACATCCCGCTCAAAATAGCCCCTATCAAGTTTGTCACAAGAATAAAGTACCCTACTCTCTCATTATCAAACATTCCCGCACCTATAGCTCCTATCATAAACAATGGTCCACTGTTGTTTACAAAACTTAGAAGCCTTTGGGTCTCTACTTGGCTTATTTGGGCATCTTCTCGAAGGGATGCGCATACTTGTGCACCTATAGGATATCCTGATGTAGCTCCCATGGCAAGCGCAAACGCGCCCTTTCCAGACACACCAAATAAAGGTCGCATAATAGGTTCAAGTAGTATCCCAATAAAGTTCACCACACCCAGTCTTAGCAGCATGTTCGTTCCTATCATAAAAGGCAGTAAAGACGGCACTACACTGTTAAACCACAAAACAGCCCCACCTCTTGCCGCAAGCATAACCTCACTTGGATTAAAAATTATCAAAGCATTGAAAATTAGTACAAGCAGTGGTATAATTATAAGTAGTAATTTTTTTCCAGACAATATCATCACCTAAGATTAATTATACTATCATTTGAGTGAAACTATTACTTGTATATAATTTTATAGTCGCTTGTGGCTATAGGCAAAGAAAGGAAAATCTGTAATGAGACGAAAAGATGGTCCGTTCGATAAACCGCCAAGTTATTACCATAAAAACGCAACCTCACAAAATTCTGAGCAATATCACGAGGATATTCAAGAGGACGATCTCCCTGAAAATGTAATACCTTTTAGAAAAAAGGATTTGGAGAAACCCCAAAAAAGACAGAAACGTCAAAGCGGTGTAGCCGAAAAGATTGTTTTACTCATCAGCCTTGTGTTATTTACTTTAGCGATTGGTGGGTCGTTCTTTAGATATATGAGCGCAGATTCGACACCTATCGCTGTTGTGGGTTATGGTAGTGTTGATGTCCCTAGGGTAATGAGTGGAATTATTATCCGTGACGAGACAGTTTATTTGGCTCCCGCCTCCGGCATTGTTGTTTTTAATGTAGCTGATGGCACAAGAGTTAGGCGAGGCGCTGTTGTCTCTAATATAGAGGATGCCTCAAGCATATCGCAACTCTCTATGCACAGCGATTACTTATCCAGGAGAATTTTTGATATTCAAAATCTACGCAGTGATGTTTCATCAGTCTCTGAGGTCGTTGAGCAGGTCAATGATGCTATTAAGCTTGATCTAAATTCGAGGCTTTTAGGGCTAATTGATTCTAATCGTGACTCACTCTACGCACTTACGCATTCTTTGGAGCAAAGTATTGAGCTTAGGAACGATATGCTCTTAAATGAAAACGTAGGGTCTGTCAGAGACCTTGTTAACGAGCATAGAGCTTATGCTGCCATGATTAGTGCGAGTCGAATTGCAATGACTGCGACAGAGAGCGGTATTGTATCACATGTGATTGATGGGTTCGAGGATGTACTTACGCCTCAAAATATGCACTATATAACTCGTGAACAGACAAGAATGCATGTTGGGCGTGATTCTTTTGTGCAAAGTATAGCAGTCGATGTGGGGGATGCTGTATTTAAAATAATTGAATCAAATACATGGTACGTCGCCTCTTATATTGACAATGACTTAGTAGTTGATTGGACGCCTAATCGCGCTGTTAGAATCTACATAGAAAAAGATGATGAGTTCGTTGGTCATCAGTTTTGGGTACATACTGTAACTAGACGTAATGATTCGGAGAGCTTTGTAACACTCAGAAGTGATATTCAAATACAAGACTTTTTAGATATGCGTACAATTTCTTTCAAGACTTATGATAGTGTTTACAGCGGGATAAAGATTCCAGAGACTGCTATAACCGAGCGTACTTTTCTTAGAATTCCTGAGAGATATGTCAGTATTGTTAGACATAATATTACGGTAGTGAATAGGCAAGTCGGAGGTTCAATAGAGCAAGAGACCATACATATTAAAGCTCTCAGGGGTATTGAGCGTACTGAGGGTTATGTGTATATCTTGCAAGACTTTGATAATGTCAGGCGCGGTGATACTATTCTTTTAAACGCGCACGATGCGCAAGGCTACGTAATTAACGAGCTTGTTACAGCAAGCGGCGTCTTTAGAACAAATACAGGCATAGCGACCTTTGTAAGCATAGATACAGAAAACATGGTAAGCGGCGATGCGGGATATGTGATACTAGACCCTGAACTTAACCGCGGTGGGCTGAGGCAACATGACAGAATTGTACGCGATGCTAATTATCGGTTTGTACGCGAAGGTGATATTGTTAATTAGTAGATATAATATATTTTGACTATCTTTAACACACATGTTATACTTTTTGCACATGTGTTTTAACTATATATAATCAAAAAACGGAGGATAGATTATGGTTGACAATACCAAGTTCCAGTGCGAAGATTATTTAAACGCGCTAGGAAGGATTGAAAAACTTGTGGATTCACAAAGTTTTTTACAAATTGACGCATACGTTGAAGGCGATAATGTTGTGGCTGGGTTTGCTACGGTTGACACTAGACCTTGCTACATTTATTCGCAGTATGGACCTGTGACGCTTGCCCATGCTACAAAGGTTTCACGCCTTTATAAGATGGCTATTTCAATGGGCGCACCTATTATTGCCATCTTGGATTCTGAAGGGATTCATGTGGAGTCCGGCATGGACGTTTTGGCGGCGTATGGGGAAATATTTAACATTATGTCCGACGCAAGCGGTGTAATTCCCCAATTTAGCCTAATCCATGGCAAATGTATGGGCGCGAATGCTGTTATAAGCGGCTTATCGGACTTTTCGTTCGGGATTAAAGGGGCTAAGCTTTTTATCCAGAGTCCAAATACTGCTCACGATATTAAATCTGTAGGCATAGATGCGTTTATGAGCACGGCTTATCACTTTGAAGAAAGTGGAGAGTTTAATTTCTTGTTTGACAATTCTGACGAGCTGAACGCGGGCTTTAAACAGTTCTTTAGTTTCATGCCGTCGAATAATTTAGAAGAGGTGCCTATTCTTGTTGGCAATGATTTGCCTGATGATGAGGTTCATATATCTTTAAGTATGAGTGCGGCTGAACTTGTCGAAGCTATTTGCGATAATGGCGAGTTCATCGAAGTAAATGCGGGATATGGTAAAGAGGTTGCGACATTTTTTGCTCGCTTTGACGGTTACAGTGCGCTTTGTGTCGTTAATCAAGATGATATTTCAAAAGCGGCCATCGCTAAACTTTCGAAGCTCGTAGCTTTTTGCAATGCTTTTAACATGCCGATTGTAACACTTGCTAACACAAAGGGATTTGGCTCAAGTGTGTCTGATCAGAAGAATTCTATATCAGAGATTGCAGCACTCAGTTATATATTCTCAAACTCAACTGTCCCTAAAGTCAATATAATCGCAGGAGATGCTGTAGGACTTGCAGGTATAGTTTTTAATTCCAAGTTTATAGGTGCTGACATGGTATACGCTTGGCCTAGCGCGAATTTAGCGCTCTTTAGTAAAGATGCAAAGAAGGTGTTAAACGCTCCTGACATAGGCACCGAACAAGCCTTGCAAAAAGGCTATGTTGATGAAGTTGTCGAGCCTGCCCTTACGAGAAAGTATATAATACGCGCACTTGAGAATCTTTCAAGTAAGCGTGTTTCTAAGCATCCTAAAAAACATGGCAGCGTCTGCTTTTAGGAGGGTTGATTGATTATGGATGGTATTTTAATTATAGTTTTTGTTATCGTGGTATGTCACTTTTGCTTATATCTAGGCATTAAAAATAGGCTGAACGAGCTTTTGATCAAAGGCTTCCCGCCTATAACTATCAATTGTGAGGCTCAACAAAGCGCAGCACAAGCTCCAGTAACACATGCGCAATTCCCTGGGGTCAGCGTAAGTCCAGCCCCTTCAACTGATGAGGAATTAGTAGCTGTAATGATGGCTGCAATTGCCGCGCATGAAAGTGAGATGGCTGTAGTGATACCAAGTGTTGCTACTCCATTCGGCGCAGTTTCTGCTGATGTAACGCCTGCACGTGCTCATGAAGTAGAAAAGTTTAAATACAGAAGGCAAGACCAACGCTGGACTGCCACTGCAAGATATGAAAATCATAAAAGATTATAAAAGGAGAGATTTTTATGAAAAACTATAGAATAACTGTAAATGGTAATGTATATAATGCGACTGTTGAGTCTTTGGATGGATCAGCCCCAGTTGCTGTAGCACCTGCTCCCGTGGTTGTAGCTCCAGCTCCTGTGGTTGTAGCTCCAGCTCCTGTGGTTGCAGCTCCAGCTGCTGTAGCACCTGCTCCTGCACCAGTTGCTCCGCCGCCAGCACCAACCCCTACTCCTACTCCTACTCCTGCAGCAGTCCCAACAGCTCCAGGCAGCGGAACAAAAGTAGAGTCACCTATGCCTGGCACTGTTTTCAAGTGCTTAGTTAATGTTGGTGACAGTGTTTCTGTTAATCAGGTTATAGCCATTTTAGAGGCTATGAAGATGGAGAATGAAATTGTTGCGCCAGTAGCCGGAACCATTTCATCTATCGTATCCCCTGCAGGTACATCTGTGAATGCGGGCGACGTCCTTATGACGATTGAATAGTTTTTAGGAGGTTTTTAGTTTATGGAAATTGCAAAAAAGCCAGTAGGCATAACAGATACAACACTTAGAGACGGTAATCAGTCACTGATAGCGACCAGGATGCCTATAGAAGATATGCTTCCTGTTATCGAGAAAATGGATAATGCGGGCTTTTATTCGATGGAAGTTTGGGGCGGTGCCACCTTTGATGCATGCCTTCGCTTCTTAAAAGAAGACCCGTGGGAGAGGCTCCGCACGTTTAGAAAACTTTGCAAAAAGACAAAGCTTCAAATGCTTTTTCGTGGTCAAAATGTGCTTGGCTATAAAGCATACCCCGATGATGTTGTAGAGGCGTTTATATACAAGTCCGTTGAAAACGGTATCGATATTTTGAGAATGTTTGACGCGCTTAATGATGTGCGTAATTTGGAGTCGTCTGTTAAAGCTATAAAAAAAGTTGACGCTCACGCTCAACTTTGCATTTCATATACTACGAGTGAAGTGCATACTCATGAGTACTATATGAATCTGACAAGGCAGCTTGTTGATATGGGCGCGGACTCCATCTGTATTAAAGACATGGCGGGGCTTCTTTTACCGAAGGTCGCTCACGACATGGTCAAAGGGATTAAAGAGATTACTGACTTACCGCTACAGATTCATTCGCATTACACAAGCGGGGCTGCAGCGATGGCATGCCTTAAAGGCGTTGAGGCTGGTGCTGATATAATTGACACAGCAATGGCACCGTTCGCGCTGGGTAC
>Ga0123355_10014839_pt1 | contig 12201 bp, 9 predicted proteins | sample TergutEmb28metaG_3_FD_89872 | JGI IMG/M metagenome (GOLD analysis project Ga0123355, IMG submission 89872) | Embiratermes neotenicus P1 segment gut microbial communities from Petit-Saut dam, French Guiana - Emb289 P1 | ecosystem: Host-associated > Arthropoda: Insects > Digestive system > Gut ...
CCAATGCCAAAAAGCGAGCCAAGCTCCTCACAAATGGCCGCAAACATCATGTCACGCGCGACCACAGGGACACGCTGTGGCATTCCAAGCGTAAGCCCCGACCCCAAAAGACCCCAGGTCGCAATCGCAAAGAGCGACTGCACCACTTGATGCCCGATCCCATGCACATCCGCCCAAGGATCTTGCCAAATAGCGACCCGAACGCGAACATGCCACAACAGCCGATACGCAACCATCGACGCCGCGCTCGCCGCGCCCATGCCAGCGAAAAATAACAGCTCGCTCCCCGTCGATACATACATCATAACCATAAATGTCATAAAAAATATCAGTGCAGATCCCAAATCCGTCTGCATAACAAGTATCCCTATATAAACCGCGCTTACCGCGCAGAGCATTATCACATGCAATAGTCCCTTATTCTTGCGAAACGCGCTCGCAAGATAGAACACGAATAGAAACTTCACCATCTCGGATGGCTGGAAGCCCAAAGGCCCAATATTGACCGAACGGAGTGCGCCATATTCCGGCGTTCCGAACAAAAAAGGCAGACACAAAAGCCCAAGTCCTGCAATTAAATAAAGCGGTTCAAGCTTCTCGAACTTTGGAATGAGTTTAAGAAAAAGCGGAACTAAAAACATCGCAAACGCGCCCACGAAAAACCATATTAACTGCCGTGAAGCCAAATTTTGATCCAGCCGCCAAAGCATAATCAACCCCGTGGTTAGGAGAAAATACACTCCGTTCCATATGAGCGGACAACTGCCTTTGTAAATCCTGCTGACACCCACGTTCATAGCGATAAGCAGCACCAAGGAGCCTGTCGCGAACATCAGCGCTTCATAGTTAAAAGAAAAAGTCCCCGGCTCATACGCCAAAATCAAAAACGCCGTTATATGCATGAAAATGACGGCTATGCGCTGCTTAGATGTCGCCAAAAATGCATTGCCCTGCATCAGCCCACGCTCATATGCGATATAGCGAACGCCCTGCCAAAGGAAATAGGCGATATAGAAGATGAATAAGTATCGGGATAGCCGGATTATTAATTCGAACATATTTTCGTCTCCTTTGGTGGGGTTTTGAGGGTGGGTTAGAGTGGATATTGTGTGGCTAAACGGAGATTTTAGAGCAATCCGGAGCACGAATGTACTTTCGAAAAAATTTGTTCGCTAAACATATGTTTCGTGCTTTCGCTTCTCAAAACGTATGTTCCCGAATCTTTGTTTCGCGAACTAATATTATTGGCTTTGTTTGCAAACAAAGGTTCTTCTAATTTTACTTTATGAACGTTAGTTCGTAAGCCTTCATTCTCCGAACACATTTTCGTAAATTAATTTAGTCGAACGTAGTTTTGCCGAACTTGTATTCACATTGCCTCTTAGTTACACGAACGTAGTTTCTGCAAGCTTTTTACGCTAATTTCATTGTCGCCAATCACGATATATTCCATGAAATAAGCATGTGCTTGCCATTGAGAAAGCAATTTAACTGCATGCTCTCCCAAGTCCGGTGCTTTGTCGCACGTGCTAGTTTTTCAGCGCCAATTAACTTTTAATCCAACTATTGTAGATCCGTCATCCACTCTTATAAATTGCATTTATTAACCTTAGCTCACCATTAACATACCTATAATATCGAACAACATATCTTGCAGCGTCTATACGAACGTTTGTACGTATGGTTTCATTTTCACGATCTACCACTGGCGAAGTAATCGTGCTTAGCATAGTACAATGGACAAATTGCCTTATTTCATTATCCCAAACCCACCATGCATAAGGCACATTTGGCGAAGCAGGTATAAACTGCACTATTCCTATGTCAACGTAGCCATCAAAATTCATGTCCTCCACTCTTAGCCTCGTGGTCGGATAGCCAAAATAAGCATATTCGTATGGGAAAATCTCTTGAATAATTTCTCTACTTTCCGAATCCCTTACTATAATTTTTCTTGTTTGATTTTGAATCGCAAGCAGCTCAAAAATCAACGAAGATGCATCCCTTATGCATAATAACACAACACTCGTTTCAAAATCATCCCCACGTCCCAGCGAATCAATCTTTATTCTCCCACCACCCATGCAAGCTATATATGTGCTTGTCGTGACAAAGGCATGGGGAGCAAATTCATCGAACAAAAAATCTTTAAAATGTACATCGGCGTCAAAAATATCGCGAACAATTACTTTCCATACATCCTCGCTACTGTTTATAAACGCAATGTTCCCACATTCCAACAGCTCAGAGTTCTGAAACGCATCTGATAGAATATTATCACGCGTTGAATAAAATCTGCTCCATCGAACGTTCGTTCCAGCTCTTACGCTTAGCTTTATTACATCTTCGCGGATGCGCTCAATCCATGCTCCACGACTAGTAACAAAGTAGAAAATAATTTCATCGTTATTATCAATCAGCTCATAGCGATAATACCATGGCAAATCTTCGTAGAGCTGCACGATTCGGAAGTTTTCGCCACTATCAACTATTTTCCAGTAACCGTTGTGCATCTCATCATCTTCTATTGGTGTGATTGGTATCGTAACGCTTGCTTTGTAAGCATTATTGGTTTCACAGGGAACATTAATTGCTCTTTGAGCGTAATTTGAAGCATCAACATAAGCAGGAGGCTGCTCGCCGCACGCACTAAGCGCAAAAACCACTGCCAAAAACAGCACTATCATTGATTTTCTCATACGAGCTCCACCCTATCCTTTTACTTCCACGAAAATAATCTCCGTAATTTCTCATTGATAAAGTCATGCTTGCAAACTTTTCGTTGCATAGTAATTAAGTGCAGCTTTTTCTGCAAACATACTTTCGCAAACATTTGTTCCGATATCCGTTTGGCGATATTATGTTCGTATGTGTCATCTTTCCTACGCAGCAAACTTTTACCCAACAAACCTCCTACAACTTCCGCGCTTTAAAGCAAACTGAAATCGGGATCATTTTCGCTTTCCTCACTTTAGGATTTCCTTCATCAACTGAGTTCATTGTTTCATCATCGTTTTGTTCAATCATTTGTTCAACACAAAAGCCTGCTTTTGCTAGCGCATTAATATATGTTGATATTTTTCGATTACATAATACTATTTTACTTCCATCAACCGGCATAGAAAAATAGGATTCATCGAAATAGCTCTTATCAAAAGTCAACATATCATTTTCTACGACATCATGGCTCAAATCTTTTGACCTGGCAACGCAATAATTCAGCGTGTGGTGCCAGCTAAATATAAAAATGCCGTCTTTTCTAAGGTAAGAGGCAATTTTATTGAATGTAGCTTGCAACTGAGTAGTCCAGCCAATACCATATATTGAATAGACAAAGTCGAAATAATTTTCGGGAATATCCGTCATAGTTTCCATCGGTGAGCAAATAAGCTTTGCCGAATAGCCATGTTCTTTTAAGTATGCGTCCGCATTCTCTAACTGTTTTTTGGAAATATCCACTCCCCACAGCTCGGAAGCTTTTCTATCTGCATGATATTTTAAGGAGTGCCCGCTGCCACAACAAATTTCCAACAATCTCTTCCCCGAAACATCACCAAATAAATTTAAATCTTCTTCCGTCATAAACCTCACCCCATAGGTGGGAAGAGAGGTTGCTCCAAACCAATCATCTGCATTTGCATTCCAATAATCCCTATTCGTCTTGTGAATCTTTTCCGTTTCCATAAAACTATATCGTCCCCTAAGCTACTTCACCCCTCTAAAATAATGCCCATAAGTAACAAAATCCGCAGGCTCTTCACCGCTCTCAAAAGCCTTCAAAACCGACCGAACAGCCTCTGCATCTTCCCTAAAAAACATCAAGCGAAGCCATTCGATGTTTGTTTCCGCAAATTTATCAAGCTTCTCCTGCATGTTCAGCTTATGCCCATTCAAAATCGTCGCGACGCAGTTCTCGCAATCCGCATAAACCGGGAAAATCGCACCCGTTTTGTCCTCCAAAACGTATGAAGATGTGTCGTTTCTGGTACCTCGACATTTTCCGCTTTCGTCGCGGTTCGAGTAAAGCCCGATGGGGCATTGAACCGTTGTCATGAGCGGCAAATTGCCATAAACAATAGCCTCGCCGCCCGCAAACGTTTTCATTTCGTGCAAGCTTAGCTCAGTGGATAAAGTCACGCTCGCCGCGCCCAAGTCGAGCAGATAATCGTATGACAACGGATTCAGCAGATTAAATGTATAGTCCGTGACAATTTCTTTTTTCGTCAGCCGCCTAAGTACGTTTAACTGCCCATATGTGGATGCCAAATAGCCGCATATTTGTGTAGTTTCCAAAGCCTTTATCAAGCTAATCAGCTTAGTTTCATCAAATGGGCGCATTATTTTGGGCAGAGCAATGTATAATGCTGTTTTGTCAGCGTATTTGCTTATGATTTCGGAAAGTTTGTTCGGGTTGTAGCTGTTTGTGCTGAAATATACCTTTTCGATACCCTCTTCACACGCTGCAGCTAGTTGTTCTTCGGTGATTGCTTGTATGCAGAATTTATGTTCGGGTGCCGTTGTTTCAGGCGCGCGCTTTGAGCTTATGCTATTCTCGGGCGCGGCAAACGGCTCCCCTACGGCTTTCAAGGCAAACTCTCGCCTAAAACTCGCTGCATACTTCCTCTCAAACTCCTCCACACACTCGCGCCGCAAGTTATTCAGCGTGCTCATCGGCATGTATAAATTCTCGTCAATCTCAATGTCAGCGCTATCCAAATCTACCTCAAAAGTAGTATTGCCCAATTTTGTCACTTGCTCCAAAATACGCTCGCGAGCAAGGGGCTGATTTTTAGGATGCTCAGGCTGAGATCCAATCGCTTTTCCAATTACTCCACCGCGCTCAAGCGTCATTTCCATCGGCTGACCGACCTTAACTTTCAGCCCCAAGTTCAGCTTTATCTTCCTTGCGTCCAATTTCGCATCCGCCTTGGCTTGGTCGTTTAGCCTCTTGTCATATGACTTGTAAACCAAGTCGCCGGCACGTGCTGAGCCGTTTAAATACACGCTTATCGTCGCTCCGGCGGTGGCTGATTCCATGATGTATCCGCCGGCATGTTCGCCTATATTGGTCCATACCTCTGCTCCGTCGCCCGCTACAACTTCGTTTTCTATCTTGATGAGGACTTTAAGCTTACCCGTTCTGCCGGCACCTTTTGCCACCGAAATCACCTTGCCCAAATACGTCCCAGTGCTTTTTGGCGTCTTAGTGCTCATCATATGTGCGCCGGCGTAGTCGAAAAAGTATCCGCTCGTTGACTCGCCACCTCGATTAAATATCTGCGTAACGCGCTCTATATCCTCTTGTGGTACGTCATAAATCCCTACTGCCACTCGGTCTAGCTGCTCCCGATACGCCTTTGTCACTACCGCAACATACTCCGCACTTTTCATGCGACCCTCTATTTTCAGCGTATTCACGCCACTTTCGGCAATCTCTTTCAAATACGGCAGCGTCATTATATCACGCGGACTTAGCAAGTAGCCGGCCGAACATTTTTTCGCATTTTTGAAAAAGTTATAATGCTGTCTACACGGCTGGGCGCATTTACCCCTGTTTGCGCTGCGCTCTCCTATCATGGACGACATCAAGCATTGCCCCGAATACGACACACAAAGCGCGCCGTGGGCGAACACCTCAATTTCCGTTCCCGACTTCTTCACTATGCGCTGAATTTCTTTCAAGCCAAGCTCGCGCGACAAAACCACGCGGTCGAAGCCCATCTCCTTCATCAAAAGCACGCCTTCAAGCGAGTGAACCGTCATTTGCGTGCTTGCATGAAGTTTTATATCGCACATTTGTTCTTTTATGCGCGAAAACAGACCCAAATCCGTGACTATAAACGCATCCGCACCTGCTTTATACATTTTCGCAGCAAAATCAAAAGCCCTGTCTATTTCGTCAGAGCTTCCGCTTTTGTATAATGTATTTATTGTTATATTCGCCTTTGCACCCCGAAAATGCGCATAGTCAATGGCTTCAATTAGCTCTTCGTCCGAAAAGTTTTGCGCTCCTGCACGCGCGTTAAAATCGCGCCCGCCAAAATAGACCGCGTCCGCGCCGTTGTTCACCGCGGCTTTCAGGCTCTCAAGGCTGCCCGCGGGGCATAAGAGCTCGGGAATGATCGATGCGCGCTTCGTGTGTTTGTGTTTAGTTGTCGTTTGCATGTTGCGTTTATCCTTTCAACAAATAGATTTACGATTGTTTGTTCGCTTGCGTTCCTGCAATTGTTGTTTGAACATTATTGTTCACAGGCTTTTGATGTGTTTGTGTGTTTTGCATCGCTGGTTTATTCGTCGTATTATTTGGCTTAGATTCTGGCTTATTTTCTACTTTTGGCGTATTTTGCACCTTGCTAAGTTTCTCATTTCGCTCCTTCAGCGTCGCAATCTCTTTTCTAAGCCCGCTCGCCTCGCGCTCAAGCTCTTTCACTCTTTCTCTCTCCTTAAAGAGATCATCCGCAATATTTAGCGAAATAAACAGTGTTCTAAGGCTTGGGTTAATTGCCCCCTCGCTTTTAACCGAATATATGTTCTTGATTTTGCGGTCTATGTAGTTTGCAACCGATTGAATATACTCGACCGACTCGCCGCTTGAGAGTTCATAAATCACTCCGTCGATAACTACCTTGATACGATTCATTTGCGCCATAAAAACCCCTCCTTTAATTCTCGCGTAGCAGTGAGCTGAGTGCAACCATTTATGTTTATACTCAGCGAGCGCCGCGGAGCGAACATACTTAATATGTTTTTAGTAAACATGTTCGCTTTTCTCCACAATGCATACAACCATTTTTACAAACACTTCCTTGATAATTGGCAGCTTGGCAAGTGGAGCGAAAAAGCTCCTCAGCGGAATTTCCTTATAGTAAACCACATTTAAGCCAAGCTCGTTTTTTATTTTTTTGAATCTCTTAACCGTCATTTTATTTATATATGAAAAATATTCAAGACCTTTTTCGTCTTTGGATATTCTAAAGTCGATTCTATCTTCACCATCCGGCAAGTCCTTAACTGCATCTTTATACACATCAATCAAGGTCCGTTCACTAAAGAACATATGTACCCACGGCATGCCAATCGCGTCGCTCAAATGCGCGCCAAACGGGTGGTAGTACGGCGGAAAGTTCATATACAGCCTGCCATCCCTTTTAAGTACGCGCAGGCATTCAGTGATAACTCGTTCCGGCTCATCAACATGCTCAATCGCGTCATTTGCAATAATTATATCAATGCTATTATCCTCAAACGGCAAATTTGCCGCGTCACTTGTAACAAACTCAAACTTATCGCTTAGCCCAAGCTTGTGTGCCAAGCTATTCGCTTGCTCTTCGTACTTTCCAAGCACTTCCACGCCGAATATTCGTTCGACACCATGCTTGGCATAGAACAAAGTTTTGCCTGCCTCGCCACAGCCTATATCTACAACGGTTTTACCTTCGAATATATTGTCTTTTTCAATGTCAAAAAAACCTTCGTATGACTTTAGCGTGTCCGCGCCTTTTTCATACTGCCACTCGCCATATGACATGGCTTTATTGTTACTTAGATTAAAGGGATGCACGGGCAGCTTGAAGAATTTATTCAGTTTTTTGCATAATTTGTATCCAATCATGGCGTCATCCCCTTTAGAATCTATGTTCGATAATGTGATGCGTGATTTAATGCACAAATGGCGTGATATGCAGGAGCGCTGAGCGTCGCACAAAGCGAAGCCTACTCGATAGAAGTCCTACCAGGAGGCGTTGACGCAGCAGATTGCGCATTTATGCATTAAGGCGCGATCAGCCTGTCGAACATAGGCTCGTAGTCGCCCAATCTGCCTCGCAGAAACACACCGCGAGGCAGAACAAGCTCTATCTCAACCCATTAAAAGTTCTATCAACAACATTCCTCGAAATCGCAGTAACTGCTATCTCGCCGTCTCTCGATATCGCGTAGAACAAGTCGTTCAGTACGTGGAAAGTATAGACCACTTGATATCTAATCGAGCCGTCCGGCTGAACCGTAAAATTGCCCTCGGTGATATATTCAAGCTGCCTTGGGAAGATGTTATCCTCCAAAATATGCCCATCAATCTCAAGCGTCCACACTGCCGCTTCGCCAGATACATCAATCGGGTCGATATAACCATCCCAACTTAGGTCAAATATTCTTCTGTATGGACTCTCATCTGCCTGCACGGAGTTCGGGCGTAGCGTTACGTCTTGCCCCATTCCGCGCACCCTCACAGTATCGGCTTGCCCGACAACAACATCCGTAACCCTTCTTTGGAAGAGCCGTGTCCTGTCAATGCTTTCAATCGCATCCAATGGAGCTGCTGTAGCTGTGAACACATACGGCTCGCCTGCGAATCTCAGATACCTGCGCCCATCCTCTGTTTCGTAACCGGCGTAGAAATGAAGCCTATTCCCATCCACATCGGTCAAATTCATCATCAAAGGCGGCTCTAAAAGCCCAAAACGCGCAAGATGTGTATTCACATCCGCATCAATTATAACGCCCTCTATACGAAGTCCGTTAAGCAAGTTAAATACCGAGTTGAAGCCAAAGTTCATATCCAAGCGCTTGCCTAGCCCTGCGGCGTGGCTGACAAACTCATCACGCATCCACGCAAAATTATCAACGCCTGTTGGAGGACCCGGTATGAACTTAAAATGGTCATCATGTATTGTAAACTCAATCTCATAAAGGCTTGTAAGAGTGATCGGCGGCAAATCTCTGTCCAAGAAATTGTCATGGGCATAGAACATGCGCCTTCCGGCTCTTGCGTCTATCAGATAAATCGTGTCCATGCCTTCAAGCCTGGCGTAATAGTATCTGCCGTCAGGCGTTTGGCTTCCAACATACAACACTTCCCTCGTGCCGTCCGAATAGTCTATTGTAACTCTTGATGCGCCTTGCCCAAGCCCATAAACATCAAGGCTTTGAGCAATGTTTGCCGGAATATAACCATGATAAGGCAAATCAAGTACCGAAAACGCCACCGTCAGCACCGTTATTTGGTTCAAACGGATGCCTCTATAGTCTCTAAAATACCAAACGCTGGTTTCCTCATCGCGCTCCAGCCTAATGTCGTGTCCATTGTCTATATGCAACGCGATAACTCTTGTTTCTTCATCCTCGCGCTCGATAAGCCGCGGCAGTATGATTTCTTCTTCATCGTCCCACTCAAAAGCCGGGGCAATATTTAGCGTCGCAAAATATGCGCCTACCAAAACCACAAACGCTGCAGCCATTATAACAAGTTTTTTTGTCCGTTTATTCATTATTTGTTTCGCCTCCTAAGCCATACAACAACGCCCGTAACCAAAACCGAACCCGGTATCGCGAAAAGACTTATGCCCATGATAAACCACACTTGAGCCATGCTTGTAAATTCTAAACGGTTATCGTTTACTGTTTGCGCATCAATCCAAACGTTTGGCAACGTATCCATCACCCAGCTGAACGCGTTCATAGTCAGCCACATGTTAGCCCCGGCGTCCGCAAGGAGCGATTCTGTGCCTGCAAAGACTATCCTTGAATGCGGCGAAGATGCTCTATCCGTAATCGCATACATTACAACAAACGGCCCCGTAGGATCATCCGCTTCGCGCTGAATTAACGCGCCCGGCTCAAGCGTGCGCACATCTTTCAAAAACGAATCAGGGCTCGACACCAAAAGCGGCTCAAGCGTAAGGTTTTGCCTAGCAATTGCCATTGGCTCAAGCGGCATTGCGTTCATAAGTACCACTCTAAAGTCCGACTCAATAATATCGTTGGTGATATTATGGCGCGCAGGATAAAGCGGCGTAAACGCAAACGGATTAACCTGCCCGCCCGGAAGCGGCACTAAGAAGTTAGGATTGCTCTCTAAAACCATATCATCTACAAAATCAATGCCGAAATTATTAACCAATCGCCTTAAATTCATCAGTTCAACATCGCTGAAGTCTATGAAGAATACTGCTTTGCCGCCGCGCTCCAAATACTCCCAAATAATTTGCGTTGTAAGCTCGTTCCAATCCCTTTGCGGGGTCGTTATAAGTAAAGCTGATGCGCTCTCAGGAATCCTGTCAATCATTGTAACGTCCAAGTCTTCCACGGTAAAATGCCAATCAGCAAACTCTTGCAAAAACGCCGGATGCAAAGGCATTTCACCATGCCCCGTCGCAAAATAAATCTTATAATCAAAGCCCGAGGCAACTTGCCTTATAGCGTTTGTCACAACTGATTCAAAAGTTATCGTCTCGACCACTTCCGAGAGCGTGAATATGTCAAATCTGGTCGTACGCATTTCGTGAGGGAAGATTACTCTATGCCTGCCTTCCGACTCGACTATTATGCTGTTTACTGGAATAGTTTGACCGGGCGGCGCGTGCCGCTCCACAAAGTCTGCATGGATAAACGGGTCAACGTTCACCACACTAACCATAGGAAAAGCTCTATACGATTGCAAGAACTGCTGATAAATGCCTATTTCATGCCCTGTTCTAAACAAAGTATAGATGGTAACTTCCCTATCCAAATCCGCAAGAATCTGCTCCGACGTCTCCGAGATACTAAAGAACATATCCGGCGTCAAGTCATAGAATAAGTCCAAATTCTGCGCAACCATGTTCACAACTATAGTAATCGCCACCGCAAATATAACCATAAGCGTAGACATTGTTCCAAGTCTTAGTCTTACGGGCTTGCCGCCGCTTTTTTTGTCAATGTTAATATTGTTTTCGTCCATTTTTTATACCTCCTTTATAACTTGTTGGATTATGCCCATCGTCTTTTTTCTATGACCGTTATCGCAAAAAAGCAGAACAGAACCGCGAAAGTTATATAATAAACCATATCCGCAACGTCCAAAACTCCAAACGAGAAGCTGCCGAAGCGGCTCACAAGCGATACCCAATTAAGGCTTCTTATCGCAAGACCGTCAAAGAAACTTGGCATCGTGAGATACGTTATGCCAATCGCCGAGCCAAAGACCGCAAGCACGCCGCCGCTCGCCCAAGCATTTTTAGTCGAGCTATAGAAAATATAGCCTATTAACGCAGAGACAACGCCTGCAAAAATAACGCCTGCATCTCTTGTCGTTGGAATTAGATTAACAAGTTCGCCCATCATAAAGAAAACAAATATCATGGCAAACGAGCCAATCGCAGCGACTACTTGGCTGTGGGTCGATACCGACACCAAGATGCCTATGGATATAAATGAAACTCCCATTAGATAAAAGCCTATATATGTGCCGATTATTCGGTTAATCGGCAGCGTTCCGTACGCACTTATTAAGTACGGAAAAATAAAAGTTATCGAAACGCCGATAAGAAGCATCAAACACGCCGCGAAAAACTTGCCAAATACTATAGAAGCCGTTGTAATTGGCGCAGTGTATAAAAGCTGATCGGTCTTTTGCGCATACTCTTCCGAGAAAAGGCGCATTGTAAGCATCGGCACCATAAGCATAAATATAATCGTTGAGTTAATCAAAGTAAAAAAGTACTCCGCGTTAAGCTGCATTACATTTGTTTGTATGAAAAATATCGCGCTCAGCACCGTGTAGAAAAACAAAAACACATAACCTGTTATATGGTTAAAATAGTTACGCATCTCTTTCTTAATTATCGCTATCATTTTCGTCTACCTCCTCTTGCGCCGTTTCTTCTTGCTCAGTTTCTTCTTCTGACATAGTTTCTTCATACGTTACTGTTTCTTCAAGCTCCATGCCTTCTCTCCCCGAAGTTGTCGTTACTTCCAGGAACAACTCCTCCAGGCTAAACTCAAGATTCTTCATAGAAAGAAGAACTAAGCTGCTTTCAGCGCAGGCTTTGAAGATAGCCTCTCTAATATCCGCCCCTTCAGCACCCGTAATAATTATATCTGTCGTGCCTTCTTCTTTTGCACCTTGATTTTCTACATCCAACACAAAGCTATGAGCACTAAGTAGCTCTTTCGCACGTTCAAACGCTCCGCCTACTCTAACTTGTATCCTATGCTGACCGGTAACGGTGCTTGTAAGCTTGTCCGTTGTGTCGCTCGCCACAATTCGCCCTTTGTGTATGATCATTACTTTGTCGCAAACGGCCGAAACCTCAGGTAATATATGACTTGAAAGTATCATCGTGTGACGCTTGCCCAAATCTCTAATAACCTGGCGCATCTCAATAATCTGCATAGGGTCAAGCGCTACCATCGGCTCGTCCAAGATAATAGCACTCGGCGAAC
>Ga0123355_10014840_pt1 | contig 12200 bp, 8 predicted proteins | sample TergutEmb28metaG_3_FD_89872 | JGI IMG/M metagenome (GOLD analysis project Ga0123355, IMG submission 89872) | Embiratermes neotenicus P1 segment gut microbial communities from Petit-Saut dam, French Guiana - Emb289 P1 | ecosystem: Host-associated > Arthropoda: Insects > Digestive system > Gut ...
ACTCTCAGTAATACTTCTTCATTTCTCACATAATCGGTCCAACTGATCTTTTCCATCCTTCTCCAGCACCACATCTCAAAACTTTCCAGGTGTTTCTGATCTATTGCCCGAAGCGTCCAAGTTTCAGGACCATATAAAGCTACGCTCCAAATGTAGCACTTCACAAGCTTCTTCCTCAATTCCAAGTTCAATGTGCTAGTAAAATGAGCTCTCTTCTTGCTAAATGCAGCTTTAGCCATAGCAGTTCTACATTTAATTTCACAAGTACATTTTCCATCCTTTGTTAAAATGCTACCCAAATATTTAAAAGATTCCACATTCTCTAGTTGTTTTTGGTCTATCATAATGCTTACTGGGAATGGTTGTCTTGAAATTCTCATTACTTTTGTTTTCTCCACATTCATTTCCATTCCATAGCATCCTCCAATTTCAATCAGTTTATCAATCATTTTCTGTAGCACATTTTCTTCCTCAGCCAGTAACACAAGATCATCTGCATATTTCACAGTGTGAATGATTTTCCTGCCTATTGTGAAATCTCCAAACCCTTCCAGAGCTTCCTTGGTAAGGCATTCGCTGTACAAGTTGAACAGAACTGGTGACAAACAGCATCCTTGTTATTTAATTTTCTACTAGATGCAACTTGCTAATTTCGTGCAGTTATTGAGAAAGACCCTTTGCCCAGGAGCAGCCGACGCTAAACCCCTGTATAACAAAGGGCAAGTCACTATTTAAAATGACGGGGAAGAAAATTCCTCTAGAGTGGAACAAACGTAGTAATAAGACTCCAGTTTTTTTATTGTCGACATGAACACTATCGTGACGGAATTTATTGTTACATGTGAAGAAATGTGATTAAAAAAAAACACGTGTTCATAGTGTCTGTTCGCTTTCACAAGGCCCGTTATGCGGTAATATATGCGATAAGGGCAGTGTGAAGAAGCTTCCGTCCCTCCGCACCGACCCCTCACCCCCAACCCACGTCAGAGATACTGCTGTTCACCTACACAGATGCCGTGCTCCCGTTTTTATTCACTGTTAAGTTTCTGCTGCAAAGCATATTCTACTGGCACTCAACAAATCAATGTCATATTTAACCCAGTTCTCAAATTTTATAAGCAGCCTAGTGATTACGTTATTAGAGTCCCGTTACTTCACGATCACATCTGGCTTCGGGATGGGTGAAAGCAACACAGTGGACTTGTGAGATACTGGGACAGCCTATTTATAAATCTGATAGGGAACCTTAACATAAAATTGACTGATATGGTATCATACGAAGATTTAAGCACACTTTACTACGTTAGAGGTTATGTCTGTCCTCCTTTGACCTAATGCCAGCACCTAAACGTTGTAAAAATAAGTTAATCAGCTACATGTTTCAACCCTATAGGTGTCATCTTAAGGCTGATATATTGAAACATATAGTAGACTGCCTAACATGTTTCAAATATCAGCTTAAAGATGACCCCTAGAGGGTCGAAACATGTAGCTGATTAACTTATTTTTATAAAGTTGTTTGTTTGACGGTTGCTATCTGCTTCTATTTATTCCCCCAACACAATAGGATGCATAAAGTTAACGTTGGTCAAAAAAATTCTAAAACTCTAAATTAGAAACTGTCACTAAAGACGTTTGAAAAGTTCGACACTTCAGGCATATTGAAAGGCCTATACAAGAACATCCATTTTACGTTACAGCCATAAATGTACACTTTTATGCAGCCTACATCATACCGTTTGTCAGATTTTAATGAACTCCAATGTCCCCTGGAATAAAAAATTCCTAATTTACGTCACGGCAGAAACAGACCGCGCATTTGTCCCGCAAATGGCTTCAGAGATTTTCTGCAATCCAGTAATGCCCAATATTGTGGCACTGAAGTAAGAACTGTCCTCCTTTTACGAAATAGTTTGTTTTGCCGAGATTCTATCTATATTCCGATTGCAATTACACTTAATCAATAGACTCTAAAGAAGAAATTTCTGTAATGCATTATTGAATTCACTCACTGGAGTGTTTTTAGTCTTTTGTGTGTTTGGGGGGGGGGGTGTTTACAAATGATTTATTGTCTAAGGCTCTTTACACTTCTATTAAATTCAGATTCAATAATTATAGGTGAAAACCACATCAGAGTAGCCCTACTGCTTACTGTAATGGGACATTACACTGAGGTTGGATAGCAAAGTGTAAACTTACCATAAAATCATGACAGTTTACAAGAATCTCGGACACAAGAACACAAGCGCAGAGAGTGCTGCCATCGCACAAGCCTTGCGTTACTTCTTTCAAGGCACAATTCCGCCAGTGCAATCACTGCAACTATTTAATTTCATTTTGCCACAGCCTCTTACTGCCAGGGGCAGTGCAAAGAATGGGCCTTTCTAAGCACACTACAAAAAGGTTTACGTTCGTCCGTCTGAAGAAAGCAGCAGCGTCCAAACTGCTGGATTCATCTCGATATATATCGATACCGGTAGTCCTACATCAAATTTTGCTGAAACTTTCAGATTTTCGTATACTTTGGTTCATTGTAAAAGCCACTTTATTTCAAGGCATAAATATTTCTAGGCACATCTTCTAACATTTGATATATTTTTATTTTAATTGGTATAAATCAATGAGGAGAATCTTTGTAAAAAATAATAGTCGTTAATAATTCAATCAAGAAATCCCCCACCTCACATGGAAAATGGGCGGCCGGGACAGCTCAGTCGGCAAAGCAACTCGTCACAGGTTCAACATTTCGGGCTTCGAATCCCAATGTGAGATTTTCTTGACCCATCCAGACAGTCCCCACCCCACCACCACGTCTCCTGTGCAATGAGTCCCATGTCTCTTTTCCCGGGAGTGAAGCGGCCGGGGTGTGGCGTTCACCACCCCCCCCCTTCTATCCCCGATGCCGGATATGGGTTTCCCCCCCCCCCCAAGTGCCCGCTTGGTACAGTATTTGCATTTACATGGCACATGAAATGTCACTGTGGTGGTAACAATGACAACTTTTTCTGTGCCAGGTGAGCCAAATCCACGCAATCATGCAAGCCTTCGACACGGCATTGAGCAAAACGCGGATCTTTTATCTTCGCAAAGCGGCCAGCGATCTAATTTCAGAAACACGAAACAAAGCGATAGGAAATTCGACGAATAACTATTTTATCTGCATTCATAACAAGTACGTCTTTAATTCACAATACAACATACATTCGCACCAAACATAGACAAAAGTTCCATTCCACATGAAAAGAACTATGACACTGCTTGGTTTCGTTGCTTGTAGTTTCTGTCACAGATGTCTCTGCCTCTTTCATTCCTATTGCTTTCTCAATCACAGTCTACGATTTCCAAAAATCCTACGACAAATTCAAATTATTTAAGATTACTTTCTAATATATTTTACTGTTCCAATATTGGCACTATTGACGTCATGGCAAGTATCATTAATGAATAAGCAAATACAGCTGTTATTTATAATGTGTCCGGCAAAAATTGGGTTACCTTGATACGTCCCTCGTGCCCAAAGGTTAGCTCACCAATGCTTTAACGTATATCTCAGAGCTGAAGTTCATACTGTTGTGTATTGGTTGCAGCATATTTCACTCAATCAACAGAACACATACATTTTAATATTATGCTTACATATATTTCCAGTTTATTTAAATGGTCTCATCTGTTCAGGGTTCACGACTACTATTCTGCAGGCAGTTCTCATATATCCCATACTGAACTGATTTCATCGCCCTTAATTTAATCAGTCAAAAGTTACTAGGCGAAGGATACAAATTCCGAAGCTTCCCATTACGCAATTACCCCCAGCCTTATTAAGGTCCAAGAATTCATGTTCTGGTGGGGAGTTTAAAATGGTATCATATAACCACTGTCATTTAACAGATACCATCACTTCAATTGATTTTAAAGGTCATTTTATTTAAGGACTTATATGAAAATTAGGAAATTATGCCGAAACTTGACAACGGAATTTCAGCTGTTCAAACAATACCACGTGTGAGGTTAAGAAGTGTGCATCATTACATCTGCAATTTGTTTAAAAAATTCTCACCTACAAAAAGTATAGTTAGAGTGCTATTTATTATACAAAATCACTTACTCCATGCAGCAGAGTCCTTGACAAGCTAAGCGGTTTACAGCTAGTCAAGAAATTCCCCGCATTCTATGGAACCCGAAGGTTCATTACCGTATTCAAAAGTGCCCGCCACCTGTTCCTATCCTGAGCCAGCTCAATTCAGTCCATAACCCCACAACCCACTTCCTGAAGATCCAGCTTAATATTATCCTCCCATCTACGCCTGGGTCTTCCAATCGGTCTCTTTCCTTCAGCCCTCCACACCAAAAACCTGTATACGCCTCTCCTTTCCCCATACGCGTTACATGCCCCGCCCATCTCATGTACTTAGTTTTATTAGCATTTACTTCTATTCCAATCTCCTTACTAGCTACTACCAAAGCTTCGGCGTTTTCCTTTACAGTACGTACGATTCCTCCCAATATATTAACATCATCAGCAAGAGCCAGAAGTTGTGTGTACCATTTAATTTCAAACCATTCTGGTTTACCTGAACTCTCCTAATGGCGTACTCTAAAGCAAAGTTGAAAAGCGTGGCGATAGAGCATCCCCTTGTTTCAAACCATTCCTAATAGGAAACATGTCACGCAAATGTTTGCTTACCCGGATTCTGCTATACGTTTCAGTCAGACACAATTTTATTGGCCTTATCTGTTTCATGGGGATACCAATCTCAATCAGAATATTATACAAGACCTCCCTCGTAACTGAATAATAAGCTTTCTTGAATTCTAAAGAGCTGATGCACTGCTTCGTTGTATTTCCATTTTTTCTCAAGTATTTGACGAATGCAGAATGACGAATGACCTGTTGCGTCGAAATCCACATTGATGATCCCCAATAATTTCCTCCACATATGGAGTTAACCTTGATAGCAGGATGTTGGATAAAATTTTGTACGTAGTTGGAAAAAGTGATATGCCCCTGTAGTTACTACAATCTGTTTTATCGCCCTTCCTATAGACAGGTACTATGATCGACTCCTTCCACTCCTCAGGCAATTCCTCCTTATTCCAAATAGAAATAATAAGTTTATGAATGTCATAGCGAATTGTTCTCCCCCGTGCCTTAATCAGTTCTGCCGGTATTTGATCAATACCTGGTGATTTGTGACTTTTTAGCTTTTCAATAGCCAACCCAAAGACACTTGGCTCAGGCACTAGTGGTTCTGATGTGTGTATTTCTGTCTGTCTAACGTCCTTAACCCCATGTACATTCTGTATGAGAGGAATGGTTCCTCAACCTAGCCACAATACTGTGGGAGTCTGTAATCAAATCACCCTTCTCATCCTATACTATATTAGTCCTAGGCTGGTAACCCTACTTAAAGTCAATTATGTCCCTATACAAGACCCTATTATTTTTTATCTTACTGTTAGTTTCAAGTTCCTCAAATTTAGCTTACAGATATGCCTTCTTTTCGTTCCTGAAATATCTACTAGCTTCACGTCTTACATTGTTCAGATTATCTACATTGCTTTGGTTTGGATCCTGTATCCACTGCATTTTAGCCTGCTTCCCTTGATCCAAAAAACCTAAACGTTCTTCATCAAACCATGGTTAATCTGCTTGAACTCGTGCAGAACTAGACTATCTTTAACTGAGGTTTTGATATTCTCTTTAATGTTCTCCAAGTCCCTAATTATGTCCTCACCATCACTTAAGTTCTCCAAAGTTGCAAACCTCTTTGTAATCTCAATCTGATACTGTTTCCTAACCTCCAGCTCACATAGCTTCCTGAGATTAAATCTTTCCCCATCAAACTTCTGTTGCTTCTTTATTTACTGCCAATCATTCCCAATTGTCGGTTTGAAAATACTCTTTCTCCCCACTTTTGTATTAAAATCTCCTAATAGAATTTTCATATGGTACCTAGGAAAATTAAAAAAAAAAACCTGTTCTAATTCCTCATAAAACTCTATATGAATCATAACTTTTCTCCTCACCTGTTGCATGCACATTCAGAACAATGATATTATACCAGCGACCTCTCACACCTCACACTCTATCGCCAACAAACTCTACTCTCTTAATTGCTGATACTATTCCGTGGTGTACAAAAACTCCTGTTCCCAATTGATGATTTCCGTTTCCTTTTCCATAGGAAAAATTATAATCCCCTGTTCTTACTGTGCCCCCCTTGTCCCACCTAACCTTCTGCACACCCACTAAATCTAATTTATATCTGGCTAATTTCCTGGCTTCTGCTGTAAGTGAACTTGCCCTGTACTGGCTCCTAACATTCCACGTAGCAAATCTCATTTCCCTTTTTCGTTGCTTAGGTCGTACCAAAGAATCAATCCAGGTCCGAGGAAGTGTTCATGATTCGCAACAAAACTAGTTTTTACGGTGAGGGATTGTCAACACGTCGCCCAAACCCCAAGTTGGAGGACCACGCCTTGTCGGCTGTCCGCGACTGTTTATTCAATATATTCGCAGCTTCCCTCCATATTGGATGCGGTTCCTCCATCAGCAACCTGAGGAAGCGCCATGACGTGGTGACAGGTACCCACATATCAGGGATTTATTATAAAATGTTTACATACATCTAACCAATTTTAGAAGACAAAATAAAAATAATACGTATTGAATGAGCATTATCGAATAAGTTTGAACTCCTACCGCTGCCCCTCCATGCAGTGATTGTCCACTCTATTTTCCTCACACAGTATTACCTACGCGATAGACCTCGTGTATAAACAACACTCACTGGAGATGGAAGCGGCATATTTTTCCGAAACATTGGTATGATGTTACAAGACTACACGGTGTCACATCGCAGAAGGCAACAATCTTTATAGTCACGGGCATGAAGACTTCAAAATCACACCGCACCTCCGAAAGTTGGTAGAATACCTGATTTATCGCTTGCTCCTGTTCTGTTCCAGTACAAGGCCTGTTCAAATGAGTGAGTAGTCTATACTTCCGTTGTCATGTTTACGGTGCTGCCATCTTACACTTCCGTTGCAAACGCCAGTTTCTGTTCAGCGCCGCTAGGGTACACTGCCTATCCCGACTGATTCCGCGCCGTATTGCTGCGTGACAAGGAAAGTTAGCAAGAATGACTGGTCATTTGTTATTTTTGTTATTTCTGGGACACAACGGGATGAGCTACACAAAAGTAAGACGGAGAAGCAGGTCTATTTACTGTGCAATGCATTGTTTTTGGCCAGTGCATTTTTCAAACGGTAGGCTAGAAGCGAGTCCCTAATTCAACGTGATGTTTGGTGTAGTCCTCTCCGCCAGCGTAAGTACAGCTGACCTGTCACACTAAAGTTCCAAGCAAATAAGCATCCACCCCTAGTCACTTAACCATACCCAGCAGACCCTCAGCCAGCACGGCCAACTGCTCCAGCGTCCAAAACCAGGAAACCCACTATACATCGTCATCCATGAACATGTCGGCTGAGTCTTGTTATGTTGTATTTCTAGTGTGTACATTCTTAAACAATTAAAACCAACTCTACATTGTTGTTGGTATCAACCAACTGGTTTTAACATGCAGTAAAATTCGCGACATCTGTCACCTCAGGGAACAAAGGGTTGCTGGAAACAGTAATTTTCCTTACGTCAGAATGTTACACGTAACGTGGGTATCTTAGTGTTACTAATAATGTCACTGTTTTTGTAACATGTAGGCGCAATCTGAAAGAAAACCCAACAAGACAAAATCTCGGAATCGGTGGTAGGTGCCGATGGAAGAGCGAAATTTAATACGCCACCTAGTCAGTATCCATTTAACAGGAAATCCCGGATCACCCAGTGCCGGATATAGCAGTTTTACTCTATCCATAATATATTCCTTCCACCTGGGCCATCATCATGGCGTTCGATATAACACGCGTAAAATGGAATCTCAAAGATTTAACTGTATGACTACAGGACAGTAGTGCATATATTAATAAAAACTTTACGCTAAAAGAATGAATTATGTTGTTTAAAATCAAAGTAATTTTCTTTCCTAAAAATACTGTTAAAATATTAACAAAAATACAACTTCTTGCAATGCAACTCGATATCAGTAAATGTACGTATACAGAGGTCCAGTAACATGGCTAAGAACCTTTCATTTGTGGAACTGGTAATTAATCCAATGTGCCATATTTGTGTATCGACAACTTAAGGGAATGTTGTGTCCGGTGAAAACTATACGTTGAAAGTATGTTACAGTGTCGGCCACTAGAAACTGCACACGATGCCCTGCTTCTACTGTCATTCCACAGTGATAACACGTGTCAACAATATTATAGGGCAAATGTCATTATTCCGCAGTCTGTCTTACGACAGGTCCACAGCGCCTTCCAAAGCGAGTTCTTCACCGTGTACGATCTATTGCTTCATCTTTCAATTTACAGTACCCCCTGTTTCCCTTAAGGCCATTCGGATGCTGCCAACCTCTTCAACCCCGTATCCCCGTCACTTCTATCCTTCCATCTATCTTTCCTTCAATAACGTGTTTTAGAAGGCAGTTCTTACGGAAGATGTGACCAATCCTTTAGTCTTCCCTATTTTTATTGTACGTGGACTATTCCTCTGCGCCTTGACTTTTTGTAACACCTCTTCATGTGTTACATGATTGGTACAGCTGACCTCCATGCTTCTACAGCACCAAATTTCAAAACTTTCCAGGTATTTCTGATCTACTTTCCGAAATGTCCAAGTTTCAGCACCATACAAAGCTGTGCACCGAATGTAGCATTTTAATGGTTTCATCCTAAATTTAAGCCCAGATTTTTGGCGAAAAGAGTCTTCTCGTTAAATGTCCTATTGACGTGACAATCCTAGGTTTAACTTCACGGAGGAGAAATGTGTCACTGTATAAATCACGCATAAAACTCAGCCCAAAAATAGTCGTTTGTTACTATTCAAGTTGAATGTGTAAGACATTTAAAAACCAAAATATATCAATTTTACTAATTAAAGATAACAGCTTTCCATTCTCAGCATGTAATGTTACGATGGATTTAAGGGATCCATATGGACGAGCGTGAGTATGTCGTAATATGGTGGGTTTCACGTGTCAATATGGACATGGCGTAATATGTCACATGACTCTATCTTCAGTAACAACGCAATATTGCAGTGTCCGTTTTGTTTAATTAGCTCAAAAGGCTGTAAGGCTTACGTAGGGTAAAGATGTACTGGGCAAAAAATGTGGTTTTAATGTTTCTTTGCGACTTTTACTAACATAAGCTTCCGGAGAATTACGCTCTACATACATGTACAAATGCTAGGAGTGGTCATGTAAACTGGGAGTGTCGAACCCACAGTTTGGGAGCCCCAAGTGGCCCAGAAGACTGGGCTATGCGGTCCGTGGCCATATTTGTGAACTACACGCATTATATAAAAATTACAAAGTAATTTAGGCTGTTAGGTATAGCATTTATTGTGGGGTTTACAACGTACTGCCCACGACCCAGCCCACAATAAATGCTGTGGCCCTTTACCCACAAAAGTTGGGACAGCCCTGGTGTAAAATGCCTTTACAAGAACCCGACAGTAATTAAAACTAGCACTCCACGATAACTTTTCGTGAAGTCTTTCAACGTGAAAAGGATCATGCTAGCTTCGGCTTTTATCTCCAGTAGCTGATAGCACGCTAACTCGAATTACATTAATTGATCATAAAGACGTCGTTCATATTATACAATAAATGTCTGGAAACTCGAAGAAAAATGGGCATGCGTACAGACGGACGGACGGATGTAAGGACAGAGCGACCTTACTGCTCGCTCCTCAGTAAAACGAACAGGCCTAACAGAAGCTTTAATGAAGGACTGCATTTTCCACGCATGCCTTATCACCATCGGATTAAGAGGCAGAGTTAATGTAGACGTTACAAAAGCACTTATAAAGCAGGCCAAAGAATAGGCAACAAGGTTCTCAAAATTTCGACAATCGGGCACGTCATAAATCACTATAGGAGATTAAGAAATAGGCGTTTGTTTGTTCTTCAACGGCATAACCTTCAAACCAAGTTTCATGAAAGTCGGCCATGTTATTAAGAAGACAGACCTATAAGAGTAACCAATGTTTCAACAGAAAATCAATAAAAGGTAAAGCAATCACATTATAGGCCTGGAGGGGCCCTGAGGGTTCTGGGAGTTGAGGCTCTCATATTTCAAGATAATCGGCACATGAAGTGGGCAAAGTTGTCAGCCCTGGCCGCCTCGAACCCGAAATTTTCCAGATTGCAGCGCTGTGCCTTAAGCACATGCGCCACCGCACAGCCTTCACCCAACGTACACACAGAAATCAAAATCTTGATGGAAAACATTTAAGCGTGTTTTATAATTAATGTCACAATAATTAACAGCTGTTCTATTTTAAACGCCATAACTTTTTTATATAAAATAACCACATGTCGATTCGATTTAGACAATATGACGCTTTACAATTACATAAAATAAGTGCAGTTGTACTTGTTTTGTTCCAATAAAAGCTGTACAGATATATCCATGGAGTGTTAAATGTAGTGATATGCAATTAGGCTTATGTTACACATCAACAAGCATGACGATAACACCATCGGGTCGAAACATGTAGCTATTTTATAAAAACAAGAGTTAGTGTTTCATAATAAAAACAGTTGCGTTAACCTTTTGGCGCTGGAATTATTTTTTTAATTTTAGCACACTCTGTATATAAAATGTGAGTAATACAGGAACCAAATATGTTAGATTTATGAAACAAACTGCATTTTGAAGAGGAAAAAACGCAGAGTATATACCATGTTTAAAATATTTAGTACCTATACTTGTTGAATAAGTATATAAAATGCAACATTTAGAGGTTGGCGGTGCGGTACGACCACTATAGTCGTCGTTAAGCGTCAAAAGGTTAAAAGGTAAAAAGGTAAAGCAATCCCATTACAGGCCTGGACAGACCTTAAGCGTTCCAGGAGGCTGAGGTTCTCTTATTTGAAGACAATCGGCACATGAAATTGGTAAGGTTGTCAGGCTTACGCATCGACCACCTTTACCCACCAGAAAATATTCCTGGTACTCATTTCAATTACAGTCTGGGTCAACCGCAGGACTGTACTGCAGCCGGAAGGATTATGTCAATGAAAAATTCCAATGACACCATCGAGAATCAAATCCGCGACCTTCCGGCTTGTAGCGCAGTGTCTCAACCCACTGCGCAATCGCGTGCCCCAAAACAGTTGTGTTAGACTGTCTTAATTATGACATGATTACAATAAAGATCGATGCATATTACATCTTCAACACCACCAATCAGTAACTGCTGTTACAAAGTAGCGGACGTTTTCCCAATGATTATATTTGGTTGTATTTGTAGAAGTATATAAAGCCTCAGCCTCGGAAAAGGACCAGTCATTGAAGCCACTGAGAATGAAGTTCGGGTACCTTCTGTTCGCAGTCCGAGGAAATCAACGAGATAAACCGCGCGCCAAGTACGCATGCCATAATAGTTGAAGAGTGCACAAAATTCTGCATACTCTTTAGAGATTTGAAGTTACGGTACCAACTTGTAACTTGTGACAGTCCATGACACAGAAGTTCGCTGCACATTTTGCTCAGGAAGGCATTTCAGAATCTTAAGACGATTACAAAATCCGTACAGCCAACGTCGTTTTCAGTGCCGAAGCCACTTTTCATCTGTTCGAGAAAGACAAAAGATATAACATTAGAAAATGTGGGGAGCAGCAACCCTCATGCAGCGATTAAACGTACACAAACATATGAACTCTACGTAGAACGTAATATTGAGACGCGTTCGCAGAACCGTTGTTGCCTTCGTCAAGCAGAGTGCGTACTTTTAGCCTTAATTATCCAGCATGCAAAGCGCATGCACCATGTTGTGTTGTAATCCGTGGCCTGTCCAACAGTACCATAATTTTCCACGTTGTTACATAAATGGCACGATTGTCGAAAAAAACGTTATTGAAACTAAAACGTGAGTTTTGATGTTTTCTACAACTTCCGTCTGAAACACTTCTCATTCTAAGAACTGAGCGAGATATTATCTAAGTGTAGAGCAGAAACGGAACGTGATGACACACGCGCAGAAACCAGATTTGGTTTTCCAGCGAAACGGACGAGTCCATTTATATCGGCGGGGGTGTCAGTTCAGTCGGCTGCTGGCAGCCGAGGTG
>Ga0123355_10014841_pt1 | contig 12200 bp, 7 predicted proteins | sample TergutEmb28metaG_3_FD_89872 | JGI IMG/M metagenome (GOLD analysis project Ga0123355, IMG submission 89872) | Embiratermes neotenicus P1 segment gut microbial communities from Petit-Saut dam, French Guiana - Emb289 P1 | ecosystem: Host-associated > Arthropoda: Insects > Digestive system > Gut ...
CAGTTGGTGTTTGTCACTCTGTGTGGCTGACTTTCTGGTATGCAGTGTGGAATTTCATTCCACCCTGCATACCCTGCACCTAGCTGGCTTTATTGACAAAATTATACAAGGATGCGCGGTCAACAAAACATAAAAATCCAGTTATATAACTTTAAATTTATGCAGGACGATATTCCGTTAAGGAAACAGTTGCTGCAACCGAAACCCAGTTTCGATTATGTTAAACTGACGCGTTGTATGAAGTATGTGATTTATAGACACGTGTGTACAAACTAGTAGACTCGTAATTAAACTCCGAAATTTGAATTATGCCCATCCGTGTAGCAGCACAGAAATGTACGTAATTTGCCTCGAAATTCAGCCAACCACTACCATGGAATTCGTAAATTGCATGTGGTCAGACAAATTCATCTGATGATTCGGACTGCGCCATTATTTGGCAGTAAATATTAATTTAATAGTTTAAGTTGACGTGTCTTAGTTTCCGCTCTGAAGTAAAAACCGATTCATTCTTTGGAAGTTAGTAACGGCTTACAAATACGAATGTTTTCTTTCGTTGTTCTTAGCTTTCAATTTAATACTGGGACTAAAATAATTCCACAGGCTGATAGGCGTGTCTGGGCCATTAGATGACGGAAGAAACTTTTCTTGGTCCATGAAAGGAAATAGACGACGGAAGAATCATTTCTTGCTTCATGACCGGAAAGTGGCCCGTCTGACAACGAATAGGCCTACGATATAAAGAATGAAATTACTGAACAAAGAAGCTGACGTCAACATACCACTGGTTCCATTACTCTTACTGTATTTCTTGTGATTTAATTAAAATTTTGTAGGAGTTTCAAAACTTAAACTATCAAGTATTCTGTCAAAGGTTACACGGATCAATTGTTACTGATATGAAGAACGTTTAGCGAAAGTTCTTCTATAAATATATAAAGACCGCCTGATATCTGTAGTGCGTGCTATAAAACTGGCTAAGACTGTGAGTGATTTGAGGTTTTAACATGATCGTTGAAAAGTAAAGTCTTTTTGCGTATGACGCTATGCGGATTGTTAATTATCGACGTTTCAACGGAGATTGTTTGCTACGTTGTCAGGGCAATTCACAAAGATTACCATGAATATGGAGGCAGCAAGCTCCTTCTTAGTATCATTGACTAATTACCAATTTACTGGGGTACGCGTTGGCGCAGTTAGTTAAGGCCGTGCGCTAAAATCCTGAAGGCTGCGGGTTCGAATCCCGATGGTGTTACTGAGATTTTTTATTGACATAATCCTTCCGACCGTGTTATGGCCCTGGGGTCGACTTACCGTCTAATAGAAATGAATGTCAGTAATATTGTCTGCAGGGTAAAAGCGGCCGGAGCTTAGGGCTGACAACCTTACCACCTTCATGTGCCGATTGTCTTGAAGTCTGGCAGCTTTAACCTCTTGGAACCCTCAGGGCCTGTCCAGGACTACAGGATTTGCTGTACCTTTACCTTTAATTACCAATTGACAAGGCGTCGTGTTGCTCACGATTTTAATCACGTTAAACTGACCTAGGTGATACATGTTATTGCACCATAACACGTTTCAGAAAAGTACGAAAACTTCTGGAACACCCTTTTTACACTTCTTGTGAGCCTGGTTGTCGTTTGAAGTGATGAGAACAACTGAAGTCTAATTATTGAAAGTTTTGCTACTTCACTGTATTAGAAGAGGGAAAAATTCCTGCCATTTCAGCGTGTTTCTGTGCCGTAACACAGGATCATTCAGGGAGTTTTAAAATCTTATTAAAATTTATATTTTGCACAATATGCTATTTCCAAGAAATTTTGTTTGTTACAGACTAATTAAGAGGATTAATTTGAAAGTTTTCTTTTATAATTTTGCCCGTTCTCTGAAGCTGACTTTCCAGAAGTTCTGTGAAATGTCTATACATACAATGTCGTGCTGTCCTTCAGACATGTACATTAGGTCACCAGAAAGTGAATTTTAATGAATTGCATTTAGACTCCTTGATATTTAATTCTTAAAGTGTTTGAGATAGCATTTACATTTTTTAGCCTTCAAATCAAACCATTGCAACTGAAAAATTACAGAAACTTGTCCCAACATAATTCAGAACTTTGTGTACTTTTCTACATCAAAATGTTGAATTTTATTATCGAAATGGCGATAGTTCCACTAACATATTAGGTTTTTGAATTTGTGGAAAGTAGATTGATATTAATTCGTGTTGGCAGTTATTACTGCCTTTTTCATTCCTTAATTCCACAGTCTTATAAAGTGCCGATACTTCTACAAGATCCCGAACTATTTTGACCCTTTTTTCTAGCAATTATACGAGTAGTATTCAGTTACACTAACACAAAATCATAACATGAAAGTTGGAATGAGATTTACACATGTCTTAAAGTTTTCTGCGTTAGAATTGTCTGTAATGCAAACCATAAACGTTGTTTAATTTATCCCTCGAATAAGGCTCATTTGAAATGAAACTGAAATTCGCGGATAGTTTATTTTTACGTAACAAGTTCTACATTGAGGTCTCAATTTCTGAGGGTAGCACATAAGGGTCGATATTTACATCATGTTCTGCTGTTATCCACCGCCAATTTTGTACTGCATTCAATTTAGGCTCTCCTAAATTATGCTATAAATTTTATCTAAAGTTTCTTAGTTAGCGGAGTCAATTGTATTGTTACTTGAATTATTTTGTTTATATTTGTACTTTATTTTTTGGTGTTGGGTATTTCTTTTTTTCCCCCTGTGGCGCTGCGGCCCAACGCGGATCATGGCCTCCTCATTCTTGAGGTTTCTAGATAACACACAACGACACATCACAGTCGGTAGGACTCCTCTGGACGCGTGATCAGCGCGTCGCAGACCTCTACCTGACAACAACATACAACACTCGCAACAGACAGACATCCATGCCCCCAGTGGGATTCGAATCCACAATCTCAGCAGGCGAGCGGCCGTAGACCTACGCCTTAGACCGCGCGGCCACTGGGACCGGCATTGGTTATTTCTAAAAATACATAAATGAATTTCAGAAGGGATAACATTCTACGGCTTACACGACAAAGGACGCGGATTGTGGTGTCCTGCTGAGGATCTTCCAAGAAATATATAGGTTTTGGTAGTATATTTTAACAAAGAATTGAATATTCTTGCCAGGAACAAATTTAGAGGTTCTGAAATGCGCACTGCCGTCGTCTCACAAATCTGTGAACAAACTTGTAAAGAACTTTTAATTTCGTTTGGGAAAGTGAGACACCGATCCAATTACAGCTGAACTATTCCAGCCAGGCGAGATGACATTGTTCTCAAAGTTACAGAAACTTACAGACTGTCTTTCGAATAAGGAAGAAATGCCACTTACTTAACTACAAAGTTATCTCTATTAATTTCAGATTAATTTCAATTGTAGTCGCGATTCTTCCTTTATAGGCAGCACGTTTTCGGAATTAAATTATTGGTGATCGTCAGTACTCTTGTTTAAGTCTTTTGCATTCGACAATATTGCAGACAAAGTGGGAATATAATTGAGCAATATATTACATACGTATAGTTTTAAATAGCGTGTTAATTAGGAAATAAATATTGTCTTAAGATTTCAATCGAATCCAGAACACCCAAAATGTTTTACGTGAAACATGTTTGCGTGCATGAGGTGTCTACTAAAGTTAGTAAACATGTCTAATTTTGCAATCTACAGTGGGTAAAATAAGAGGGTGGTTGCATGTAATGCGTTTACATTTTTCTGTAGAATCTGCAGTCAGGAAGTGCAAAAGTATTAGATTGGAGTGACATTTGATGGCGCAAAACAGGTTCTTGTTGCTGTTGATAATATGCTTTTCTTGGAGGAACTGTGACAACTGCAGGAAATAAAAAAGGCATTGTCCTACTGGATAGCCAACAATTTATTTAAACCAACTACGAACACAATTAAGTACGGATAAGCTATTACATAGAGTCAAGGAGGAAAGCAATATCCTACGTACATTGAAAGGAGGAAGGCTAACTGGATTGGTCACATCTTGCGTAGGACCTGCCTTATGAAACACGTTATTGAGAAAAAGATAACAGGAAAGATAGGCGTGAAAGGAAGACGAGGAAGAGGATGTAAGCCTTCACTGCATGCCTTTAAGGAAAAGAGGAGATACTGGAAGTTAAAAGAGAAAGCACTAGATCGCTCTGTCTGAAGAACACCCTTTGGAAGAGTCTATGGACGTGGGGCAAACAGCCGGCTTGATGCTGATGACCCGTAAAAAAAGTCATAAAACCAGAATCAGCAATAAAAATGTATGTGAAACTACATTTAATACACTGTTTGAAATTTGTTATCGTCTACATTTTGACCAATCGCAGTAGGAAATGGAAATTAATGTCGTGATAAAATTAGAAGAAAAATTAATGGTGTGAATGCTTGTTGCCATTCAGGTCAAAAACTGCAGTCGGTTGTACTCGTACATTGACAAACGTACCAAATCAAGGGGTACAAAGTAATAAATACACCAGTTTTGTGGACAAAATGAAGCGAAGCACCCAGGAAAATATGTACTAACGCGGGTAATGTAGGTATCACGTAACGAGACAGTTGGTGATTTGTGCAGGTCGCGTAGTGCTGTAGAGATGCGAAATTGACTGTGATTGTTATGGAGTGAGAGCCTCGGTGAAATGGAGAACCAGGGAACTCATGCAACATTCTGTTGAAACCTCTTTAAATCGACGTTCGAATGTCCGAAACAGTCAGCTGTTAGGATGGGCGATGAAAGCAGGTGTCTAATGGTCGTGTCCAATGAAAGGTTTCAGTAGTGGCGGTGTTGGAACGTTGGGTTCTGCTACGAATATTCTACGTATTTCGATTTGTTTAACGACGCATTAACCCTTTAAACACCGAGTTAAATCCCATCTGCCATCTGCTGGCATTATTAGCAGCTCACCATATTCTCCACGTTAGCAGGATAAGGGTTAAATAGCCCACACTATATGCTGTAGACTGACAAGATGGCTGATTAATAATGAATGCCAATGCACTTTGAAGGAAGTGGCCCTGGCCTACCTCAAGGAGGTATTCCTACAGCTTTGGAGGCGGTGCGGAAAACTACAGTCATTTCAACCAGCTTTTGGACCCAAATTTGAAAATGGAACGTGCTAAATGAGCAGAAGGTTTACCACCTTCTTGGCCGGGTTTTCGGTGGCACAGCCGTAGGCCTATATTATTCATGGTCAGTTTTAGGTGTATTTGGTTGACGCTAGTGGCAGTCCTTCATAAGTCAAACCGTTTTATGTGGTCTGCATTATCACTTCTATTATTATTAATTATTATTAATAATTTATTATTAATACTATTAATACAGTGGTTATCGGATCATTGTCGATGGTAAAGGGGCCGGTGCGTGGCGGTAACCACCCACCCCTTCTAGCGCTGAGGTTAAAGAAAGAGTAAATCTGTACCTCCCCCACTGGCTTCATGATAGGTTATAGGTTTCATTTTAATTGTATTATTATTATTATTATTATTATTATTATTATTATTTTGGGTACTCCGAATTTTGTTCTTCTTTCACTGACATTATTCATCTTCGATTTCCCAATCGGAACTCTGAGACTTACCATTTTTTTCATATTGGTTAGTCCCTCAAGAACTGTTCCTCCACCAGTTGTGCCACTGCTGCAGATTCAGTTTGCTACAATTTTGATATATTCAGACGGCCAAATCCTTATGTTCATTCAGATCCGATATTAATTGTAGTCTCATTTCGTGCGGTGTTGTATTGAATTATGTAAGCATTATTTCATATTGTTTGTCTTTGTTCCACACGTGTCCTCTTTATTATTTCTTATTTATATTTGTGTGCTAACACTCGTCCTAACTTTTTCATGTTAATGAAGTATTACTAATTTTTGCTTCTCCGTTGTTTTACTATAGTGAAATGTATTTGGACTTCAACTGTGAGTTGTCCTACGCAAAAAAAACCGTATTCGTGCGTGAGGATCGCATTTAACCTGCAATTCTACAAAGATCAACGTGTCCTTTTGCCGCAACAGTGATTTTGAAATCGCCATGAGCGGGTTATTGTTGCATGTAAAATTGTCAGCATTTGTTCATTTCAAACAGGAGATCTGACTACAAAGGGAATGAGTAGGCACGCGTATGTGCACCCTTTCTTCTCATCAGTTATGAGTGTAACTCAAACAGACCCATAAATGTAGCATTAGATAACTAAAAATTGGGCAAATTTCATGCTGTAGAGTGGGGGATTTTCGATGTACAGAATAATGAAATGCTCGCTGTACTGTGATGTGCTTATGCTCGTATCAGTCACGTACTGTGAAATGTCGACCACAACACGTGAAGTAAATTGTTAATCTGTGATTGATACAAGTCATTGGGCAATTAGGTGTACAGATTTACACTTCGAAGGAAGTACCTGTAGTGAAAAAATTTTATTCATACTTGTTTATAACATTTGGTAGCTTATATGTGTGGAAGTTTCAATGACTACGAATTTTTATTACGCGATTCGTAAATAAATCCGAATATAACATCATAATATTTACGAATAATGAAGTAGGTGGGTGTAAAACACAAATGTTATGAGGATTATTATGCTATTCCATCACGTAATCAGTGCTGTCAGAAAATATGATTGTACTCGTATCTGCCCTCAGTCAATGATAATTCATTTTCTTGCGTGCCACATTTTGTAGTATACGGTTTTTCTTATCTTTGGCACAGACGTTCCTGCTGTTTATATTTCTCTGGCGTTAGTACTTCCTCCCCTCTGACCAGAAAAACCTGTTATTATTTCAGTGACAGGCAACGCAGTTTCTGCTTTGCCTCAGAAGTGGTATGGTAACGTTGCGGTTACAGTAGTTGCTACGGGCATGGTACTGAAGTACCTAGATGAATTTTTGACCAACGGATATGAATACTGCAGTTTTATTGACTGGGGTTTTTTTAAATGAAATATTCCGACAAACTTCCTAAATTTGATTTTATGTGGGGGTGTGTGTTAATCAAAGAAAATACGGTTGCTTGAATTAAGTGTACGTAAGTTATACATACAGATGTGTTGTGGTTATGGTCACAGAAGTGTTGGCGGAGTTAAACACGGTCTTTAGGCCGAATTTTGACGTAATGCATTCCTTGATATGTGTTTTGGAAAGTGTTCTTTTTTTCTGAAGAGTACTACACTCAGTGAATTGTGTCTAATTAGTTTGTTTAAGGGACAGAAATATTTATTTTCGTGACGTTATGCATATGTGCGATGCAACAGTACTAAGCAAACACGTCGACTTGAAAAATTTGGTTTTCGACATTTAGCAGCAGTGTGACTTCCAACAGCAACTCTCACTATAGTCGGTCTGCGAAGCGTCTGACAGCACGGAGACGGCCCATTCAACTGCTGCTGATTGTGAGTATAGGGTGGAAGGCCCATTGGCTAAAGCTTGCTGTACAAAAGCTTGTTCCGTTTTAACTATCAACATTCATAGTCTGTGGCACTGTTATTTGTAATAAGACGATATACACAATAATTAGCCTCAGTTTGCGTTAACAACAGATTTTAGAGGAAGTATTGCCCATGAAAGCCGGTCCCAGTGGCCGCGCGATCCAAGGCGGAGGTCTGCGGCCGCTTGCCTGCTGAGATCGTGGGTTCGAATCCCACCGGGGCATAGATGTCTGTCTGTTGTGAGTGTTGTGTGTTGTCAGGTAGAGGTTTCTGCGACGAGCTGATAACTCGCCCAGAGGAGTCCTACCTACTGTGGTGCGTCGTTGTATGTGATCTAGAAACGTCAAGAATGAAGAGGCCATGACCCGCGTTGGGCTGTAGTGCCACAAAAAAAAAATTGCCAATGAAAGTTTTGAGTAATTACACTGAATTTGGATTAATTGCGAGCTTTTTGTTGTAGGTTATTCCAGTGTTAATTCTCTAATGCTGTTAGTTTTACTGCGCTACGGTATGATTCCTATAGGCCCAAATTATCGTAAATAGTTAAGTTTATAAATGTTCGTCCCACAGTACATTCGAAAATAATATTACCCTAGATAGTATAACGCACTTTTGTACTCGCTCTACGTTTGTTAGCACAAGATATTCTTTAGCCTCTTTGATGTTATTTTGCTGTCTGTTTAATCTCTGATATACATTATGCTTGGTTGAGATGTATTCTTTCTGTTCAAATAGGTATATACGTTTAAAGTGCACATTCGACACGAAGATTGGTGCGAATTTCAATATTGTTAGTACACCATCTCTGACTCCGGGGTTCGAGTTCCATTTTTGGCGATTTAAGGGGGGTGCGTTGGAGGGAGGGGACTGTGATGGACGAAGTGGCACTGGTAGAGATTTCTTTCCATGTACTTCGGTGTTCCCCTGTTAGTATCATTCCATCAGTATTCCAGAATCATATTCCATTCATCTACCACTGACGCTATATAACCTCAATAACTGACGACATCGTTAAATAAAACACTTCTCCCGTCTCCCCATTTTGACTTTTACAGCTGTGGATTTCTTTCTACAGAGATTTGACGTTGCATCAATGGATAATATGATCAGACCCATTCGAGGGCACTATTCTTCGAAATTTGGGGGTCCGTTTACGCACTGACGCAGCCTTAAAACCCAGACTGACGGAATCCTCAGCTACAGCGCTAAGAAAACCTCCCAAACTCCAGTATCTGTATCAGTTAATTAACTGCGATCACTCTAATAACTTGAACGTTTTCGATGGATTACCTCAATCATTCTTTGTATCAAACGTTAATCGAAGAAAACGTGATATAGTCTGGATGAGAGACAACAAATATTCGGAAAACATACTGACGGCAGGGCTCACACCGATTTCCGTATCGAATGACCTCACTGTGCATTTTAGAGACATGTCCATTCCCACGTAGATTAGTGACATTTTACATTCAATAAGCAAACAATCTGTTAACATAACATGCGCACAGATTATACGTAATGTCAGCATTTATGTGTGTGTGCTCATTTGAAAATGCGCTGCATCAACTGAAATCAAATTTATTCAACAATAACACAATCCTTTATATTGCTGTGTTCCTCTCTGATACTAACATTTACAATTCTAACAATTCTGTTTCAACACAGCTTTATTTACTTACTTTTTCAGACTATCAGATACGTAATGGACTATATACAGAGTGTCCGGGAACCTGTTGTAGCTCGACAGATATCTAAACGATATTCAAGCTCTTGCCACGTGTTTATCAGCATGTGAGGTGTTATAAGCTCAACTGCTTCAATGATACGTTGTCTCAAATCAGTCAGATCTCGAACTTTTCTTCTGTACACAACGTCCTTAATAAACCCCCATGCAAGAAAGTCTAATGGTATCAAATCCGGAGATCTAGGGGGCCAGGCAGTAGGACCTCCTCTTCCGACCCAGCGTCCAGGAAAAGTCTTATCCAGAAATGTGGTAACATCTCTGCCCACATTGAAGTATACGGACGTGCATAAAAAATCTTTTTGAGTTACTCTGTACACTGTTGAAAACATAAATTGCATAAAGCTTTTAGGTACTAAAACATAAGCATGTATTTTTGTATACCTCTAGCCCGGACACCCTGTATTTCAGCTCGTGCGAGTCGCCATACAAATCTAGTGTTCAGTGATGTCATGAGGATGGTTGCATGAGCTTGAACCACATACTGGATTATGCGTCAGTTACCGTATATTGTTTTAAGTCGGTAATATTGTGTCCAAAGGGAGTTGTTAGTATGATGATTATTAGCAAAACAGTAATTTGCTGCACAGTGTTTTCCTATCGTATTTGATTTCGTCAGCTGAAGAATTTGGTTCATATGTCCCCGTTGTTTGATTTGGGTAGGCACGAATACATCTGTGATCGCAGCACAAAGAGATACGGATTTGCCAGAAGGTGTGGCTATAACGGCATCCTGTTCCATTTTTTCACCTTCCAAATTACCACACCGATAAATCTTTCAAAAATAGCCTGCTATACTTTGTGCAGTGTCACTGCGTGTTTTTGTATTTAGTGACTAAAGAGAGAGCTTTGTTTGCGGGCCGCCATTCCACTAACCCATTATTTTCCACACGGCCTTCGCCTTGCTTAGGGAGGGTTTTTAATTTCACGTTTAGCGCGAGGTATCTACTTTCATTTCAAGTTGTGATTTGCGAGGTAATATTTTGTACGTAATTCACCAAACTAGCCATTATTTTGGTGACTAAATTAAGGGGGATGTGAGGTATTGGGCGTGTAGCACGCACGAGGGAAATTAATGCGTGTATTTAACAGGAAGTCTTGAAGAGTGGTGACAACATCTATGTGTTCATAGAAGTTGGGAGTATGACAGTACAATGTATCGTAACGGAAGGGATATATATGGGTGCTGGATGAGATTTACCGGCCTCGGGATAGGATCCAGACCTCTTTTAAACACAGGAATGAACATTCTTTTTCCGTAAATGTGTGGAGTTTGTCGATTTCTTACGTCCTGCTCGCTACCTTGATATTCCCGAAGTGATCCCGTGGATAATGCTTTCGCCACAAACGTCAGTTACTGTGTGGGCCACCTGTCATCCAATCTGCAATCCGATCCCCGCACACCTGCAAAAACGGTTGCTAAGCGGATAACCCAAGCCGGAATTAGTATAGTGAGAAGAACAAAGGTTGACTTGCCGATGCAAACAGTAAAAAAAAAAAAGGGTTTTTAAATAAGACCGTTACATCTCAGAGAAGCCTCTTCCCGGGTTCGAAGTTTCAGTAGATTATTTCTCTGCTCCTGCTCCAGGCTTTCGTTAATTTGTTTAGAAATTCTGGAACCATATCATGTATGTACCTGCATCTGTAGCAAGATCATATACCCCGTCCAGCGTCTATATAAATGCGCAGTGCTCCTTCACAACATGTGCATTATACTCCAACACACAATTTTAACGCGCACGACCGTCCTGTTGTTACGCTATCGTAACGCGAACAACGAGGTTGTAAATCAAATGTATCTAATTTTGTATGCTGTTAGCTACGCAAGTGACATGCCAGTGACAAATATTGTGTTAGTGAAGCGCTGAACTGTGACGATATCCTCTGGACTGACTTTTATTTCATGGGTTTTCATTTGAGAGTGATATTGGGAAGCGGACGGTGTTACGCACGCCAAAAATACGTAGATCATACCACTGATGAATCATGTGTAACTACATTATCTGCACAACGCATATTTACTGTGAAATGTACAGTAAAAATATTCGTCTTGTACTATTTTTATGGTTCAATACCTCAGCTATGTAGTGATGCTACTTGCAATATTGCGGCTTAAAATATTAGTTTGTTTAAACATATGCGCTCTTGACTGGGTTTATTATACAGAGCTATTCGAAATGATTGTCGGGGGTTTAACAACTTGTCATACACAATACAATTGAGATAGGAGTATAGTATAGTTTATTTAATAGAACAACACTCCAAGTTTTTGTTACATACCTTACAGGTGCTCTATATTTGCACCGTTTGTGATTCTACAAACATCAACACGATAATTCATTCCAAACTGTTTGTAGCATGTCCACGGTGATGGTTTCAATGGCGGTTCTGATTCGTATCTTCAGTTCCGGGATACTTGCGGGAAGAGAAGGAACATAAGCTTGATCCTTGACGTAACACCATAGAAAGAAATCACATGGGGTTGCATCTGGAGAACTAGGTGGCAGTTAAAACCCCGACAATTATTTCGAATAACCTTGTATATCTCTTTCTTGATGATTGACAATACACTATAGCCTTGCACATTACCATGTATTTTTCATTAACTAACATAAATTAAAACCAATAAATACGCTGTATTTTTTTTTTTCGAAAAGCCCTAATTATCTATAAAAAGTCTCTACATGTTCGGCCATCTTCGACCATTATCAAGGAACTCCAGCTAATTATATAAGGAAAGTACAAAGATAAAATACTGTATGCAAGTGACATATGCCGTATTCTGTCTTAAAAATTTCTCTTTGTTATTATTTGAGGTACCTTTATAATAGCCACAGAGGCCCGAAACATATAGGTGACGAATTGTATACATTATTTAATTATTAGCCAACTGACGCACATACAGAAAATTTCATATTAAAACATTAAAATTGCTCCGACATGTTTCGATTCTAAAATCATCATCAGGGAGCTACACTTTCCTCGCTAAAGTCACGTTTAAAACAGTC
>Ga0123355_10014842_pt1 | contig 12200 bp, 7 predicted proteins | sample TergutEmb28metaG_3_FD_89872 | JGI IMG/M metagenome (GOLD analysis project Ga0123355, IMG submission 89872) | Embiratermes neotenicus P1 segment gut microbial communities from Petit-Saut dam, French Guiana - Emb289 P1 | ecosystem: Host-associated > Arthropoda: Insects > Digestive system > Gut ...
CTCCTGGAGATCCATCCTAATATTATCTACCCATCTACGCCTAGGTCTCCCCAGTGGTCTCCTTCCCTCCGGTTTCCCCACCAAGACCCTATACACCCCCTCTCCTCACCCATACGCGCCACACGCCCAGCCCATCTCATTCTTCTCGATTTTATCACCCGCACAATATTGGGTGAGGAGTACAAATCATTTAGCCCCTCTTCATGCAATCTCCTCCATTCCCCCGTTACCTCGTCCTTCCTAGGTCCACATATTCTCCTCAACACCATGTTCTCAAACACCCTCAGCTTCTTTTCCTCACGCAATGTCAACAACCAAGTTTCACACCCATACAAAACAACAGGCGAAATTATGGTTCTATATATCTTGATCTTTAAATTTTTGGATAACAACCTGGGAGACAAAAGATTCTACGCCGAATGATAGCAAGCACTTCCTGACCTCAATCTGCTCTTAATTTCTTCCGCAATAAAATTTTGATTTGTTGAAGTTGTTCCCACATACGTATTTAAATTGTTCAACCCTCTCGAATGTAGTGGAGACTGACTTCAAACCAAATACAGATGGAATTGTTGAACACCTTCATTGGAATTGCCGAATTTGTGAGACAGTTGGTTGTAATGCCTGACGATTAAATCTGGATTATTTGTACATGAATAACGCGCACCAGAAATGAATAGAGTGCAAGTATACCTGACGTGGTATTATAGCTATTAACGTGTAAATTTTGTCATATTTTTGCCCTAAAACATGTCGACCTTAAGAGTCTCTGCCTGTCTGTTATACGCGTGATCTTATACATTTTAGCTAATAAACTTTACGAATTATTGCGTTGTGTTGATATTTGTATAATTATTCTCAAGTCAATTGCTGATTAATAGATGACAAAAGTGTATCAACTAGATTTTCTTACTTAGTTTTAACAATTGGCTATTTTACTAAATGGAACAGTCTTTCCTGAGAATTCAATAGTCGCTCAGCTGACCAACAAATACCAATTTTATGCAAACCAATCTAATTACCATATTCACGACAGCCCGCCTCTGGCCACTACATCGAATTGTCTTAATTTTTCCCCCCCAATAAATATGCACTGTACTGTAGCCCAACTCCTCACGGTACCAAACAGAGCGAGATGTAATATACAGTATACAGTATACAGTATACTCGCAATAGTATCAGTCTGATCTCCCTTAAGCATCGTCTCCTTTAAACAACACCTGTTTAAGTTAGTCTGTTCAGTCTGCTCTATTTTGAGGAAAGGAGCCATAACCTATGGACTTGGAGAAATATCGAATAAGGCAACCAACTTGTAATAAATAATAAATAATAATTTGTATAAATAATAAATAGAGCGGTGAGCCGTTAAGCTGCGTTCTTTGATGCAGTTAGAAAATGGAAAAGTGTATTACAAAATTGACAGTATTTTGCGAAATGTTCAATGGGAATTATGCGATTGGTCTAGAGGCTACCTTCCAAATTTTTAACGAAATATAATCAATACTATAAATATCACTGCCACATTAATATTCTGTGTAGCCCCAACACTTGTCACCTGCTGTAGAAAACTGAAACATTAACAACATATATTGCAAATTTTGAAAATTGCAATGTGATTTTTATAGAATATGAAATTACGAACTGGTGACTTCGTAAAATTTTGTACCTGAGGTTATACAATTATATATGTATATTTATAGTTATAAATATTGTTTATTATAGGAAGTAATTATTAATGAGTTGAATACTTTATGTTATGTGCGCAGTTTCGAATGGTATATTTTGAAGAGAATGGCTGTAATAATTTCGAATTTTAGAGCGACTTTCTTTCGGGGATTTGGGTGAATAAGGAATACAGCCGGTAGATTTGGGTGAATGAGGAAAACAGCCGGCAGATTTGGGTGAATGAGGAATACAGCCGGTAGATCTGGGTGAATGAGGAAAACAGCCGGCAGATTTGGGTGAATGAGGAATACAGCCGGTAGATTTGGGTGAATGAGGAATACAGCCGGCAGATTTGGGTAAATGGGGAATACAGCCGGTAGATTTGGGTGAATGAGGAATACAGCAGGTAGATTTGGGTGAATGAGGAATACAGCCGGTAGATTTGGGTGAATGAGGAATACAGCCAGTAGATTTGGGTGAATGAGGAATACAGCCGGTAGATTTGGGTGAATGAGGAATACAGCCGGTAGATTTGGGTGAATGAGGAATAAAGCCAGTAGATTTGGGTGAATGAGGAATACAGCCAGTAGATTTGGGTGAATGAGGAATACAGCCGGCAGATTTGGGTGAATGAGGAATACAGCCGGTAGATTTGGGTGAATGAGGAATACGGCCAGTAGATTTGGGTGAATGAGGAATACAGTCGGTAGATTTGGGTGAATGAGGAATTCAGCCAGTAGATTTGGGTGAATAATGAATACAGCCGGTAGATTTGTTTAGACACCAGTGCCAGGTTTATTCCAAATTTCTTCTGTGGTACTTGATGAAAGCTGGATATGTGTGGGCGGGTAATACCTACAGAATGCGTTAGTTTTGTGCACCTAAAGAGTGAACATGTGAAAAGTTTCCTGCAGTTCCAGCGTGCTGCTTTAAGAAGAACGTCTTCCTCGTAAGTCGTCTGATGTACTGCAGAAAGAAGAGCACAATTTTAATTAATAGCAATATAAAGGGTTTCGAATTTTAAAGTTTTCCACTGCTTTATTTTCGAAAGCGCCCCTAGGTGGGGGTGGCCCATATTTACATAGTGGGCTGTGGTATCGAGGAAGGGTAGGACCCTCAAGGGTCAAGTTGATTAGTGGCCAGGTCTTACGATCACCCCAAGTCTCCGGGGAATTAACCCCGAGTGTGGCGGGGTGAACTGGACTGCGATAGGGTGATCGCCATGATGTACTCGTCCGCTCAAAATTTATGGAACAGCGGTGGTATTTCTGCCCTATCCCTAAGCCATTCACATCAACTGGCTATGGCCTCAAGCCGATGGTGACAGTAACCTATGTTCTTTGTGGCTGGTAGAGAAACAGTGTTTGTGGATGTAAAACGGATGCATCGAAACAATAAGGGAAAGTCTAAGTCGGATTTTTTAAGGGAAATTCGCATGTTATGTAGAAGCTATTGTAAAAGTGCACTTAAACTTAGGACGACGTCAGAAATAAATTCGGAACGCAAATGTAATTTTATTTGAGTGCTAAAAGGACAGTTGTTAGTCAAAAGTATGCTCTAGGGAAACTGAAAACCACGTGTAAATTTGATTTACATAAATACCTCATACCCAAAAATTATGGGCTTAAATGTTCCTTCTTTGGAGAGATGAATTATTTGCTCTGAGAGCACAGAAATATTGTCAGGGAATAGGCAAATGTAGAAATACAAATCGAGGAGAAAGGGTATAGAACAAGCCATTGATGAAGGGAACGCTTGCAACTAACACACGACATTACCGTCTAGACGGCTAGCTCTTGCCTCTCACACAGTACCAGTTCTTTACTGGGAAATTCCGCAACAAAGTACGATTTTACAGTAAATCAGTATAATTATAATTCTTATATATATTCTGTGTCAGATATTACCAATTTAAATTTACTGTTTACTCTTAAAATAATCTCTTAACACAAAACGCAATTCTTGTAATAATAAATGATTTTAGGTAATTATATTGACAGTAAATTTGCTTGTTTTACTAAAATTTGAGGCAGTTTTCTTTGAATGCTTCGTTTTGCATTAAATTGGTAAGTGGACAAATTATGGCTGCATTAAGTCAAACACATGGAACTTGAGTGTCGGCAGGAGGCCTGAAGTTGGCTAAATCTGGCCGAAACATGTAGCAGTCACCCCGATAATAATAAGGGTTAGACGACATGCACTGATTAGCGCAGTGTTTTAGCTATGTAATTGGTTTATGTAAATCTGTTGAATTGCATGAATAAACACAGCGTTATGCACCATTAAATAATTACCCAAGACAGATAATGTACGTAAAACGTGACATTCATACGAGTTCGTGCAACCGCTTTTGCAGTGGATAAGGAATAAATATTACATACTGTGAGTGTGTATTTCTAGTCTTAGTTATCCAGCATGCAATGCGCATGCGCGGGATTGTCATCTATGGCCTTCCCGGCTCTGTAGTGTTTTTCCACATTATTTCATAAAAGGCGCGATTTGTAAAAAAAAAGGGGGTGGGGGGTTTGAACATAAAATATGTGTTGTGATTTTCTCTACAACTTTTACCTGAGACATTCCTCACACTAAGAAGAACTGAGTGAGATATGATCAAAAATATATATTGGTCGTCATGCAAAGAACACGTTTTTCTTGTCAGATTTTAATAATACTTGAATTTTCTCGACATATTTTCGGAAAATACTCAAGTATCAAATTTTATGAAAATCCGTACAGTGGGAGCAGATTTGTTTCATTCGAACGGACGGACGGACACGACGGAACATGATTTCAGGCTTCCGCAGCGAAGTATAAGAACAGCGTCCTTCTGTGTTATTACGCAGCGAATAGCGGTAATTTCTTACCGACGTTTAGGGATAACCTCCTGGCCCCATCTGTCACGATGGGATCAATAGGCTGTCCAGATACGTCGGTAAGAGATTACCACTACTCGCTGCATAATAACCCCGAAGGGCGCAGTTCTCAGACATGTCAAAGTTAATAGTCAATTTTCACAATTTTCCGAACGTGCCTTAAAGTAGTGTTTATTGTAGAGAAAGCTCACATACAAAAACTTCCTGCGTATCAGCAGACAGATCGTGCGCTCGCCTGAAGAATTTCGCACATCCCATCCGTTACTCTCCATTGTGGCATTCAGAGAGGCCATCAGTACAATACAGGCACTCTGAGTCTTGGTCATAATTGTGTGTATCACAGACGACCAGTTGTGACGCAGTTTAAGCCCAACGAACCCTTCAATTTCTTGTTTGTTTCGAAGAATCAAAAGAACTTTCGGCTCGTCCTGTTTAATTTAGAATTTAGCCGCCTGCTAACCTTTCTATTTCTGATAAAATATAATATAAATATATATTATATAATATAATGAAGTCATACACAACTTTATATTTTATTAGATTATGTTAAGTTATAATTCCAGCTCCATGTTTCGGCCAAATTGTAGGACCATCTTTAGGCTGATCTTTGAGTATGTGTAGTGTACAATTGATAATGCTGTCAATTTACGAGATCTCGCATTACAAGAATTGGTTAAAATAATTTTGATACGTTATTAAAGAAACTTAAGACTAAAATTTAAATGTGGTATTTTTATACAATAAGCATTAAAAGTATTAAAACAGATAGAGTAAAATTGACGGGGTGATTATAGGGGTATACAGTTTCTATTTCTGATTGTAAACATCACGGTTTTTGTAACATGGACTTATTCCCATCAGCCTTCTCCCTGTTCCACAATATCATTGGACTCGTAACTTCAGGCTTGACAGAGTGTCTGGTGTTCGAAGATACTCGCACATGTGAATGGCTTCACAGGCACTGAACTGAATGACGGCTGATCGCTGCTCGTCGCCAAAACATTTCGGTTCACAGAAGCAGCGTCTGTGTTCGCTGAACCTAGAGAGAAATTATGTGGTCTGAAGATATTCTTGTCACAAGGAAAACGGCCTGTCTCATGGAACCCATTAGCCATAATTACGCCTGTTCCAGCTGTCTTGTATGCTTTTCCTTATAGTTCACCGATTGGTAGGCGGCAGCTACTCGTCCTGTGACCTTGCGGGGCCAGTTTTAGGCGTTTTCGCAAAATTGCGAAAAGCGACTATTAACTTCGTCATGTCTGTCTGTCCGTCCGTTATCATGGAACATCTAGGCTACCATGTGAAGGAATTTCACGAAATTGTGTATTTGATTATTTTTCGAAAATCTGTCGAGAAAATTCAATTTTCTTTAAAATCTGACAAGAATAAAGGATACGCTGTGTGAAGACCAATAAACATTTTTGATCACATCTTCTCAGTAATATACAGAATGAGAACATTTTCAGAAAAAATTGCAGAGAAAATCTAAACAAACCTTTTATTTTCAGTAACTCTGCCGAAAATAGTACCGTGTATGAGATAATGTGGAAAAATGTTGTAGAGCTGGACAGGCCACAGATGACGTTATCATACGACGCATGTGTATTGCATGCTGGATAACTAGACTACAGACAGAATATGTCATAATTATGGCTTTTCCACTGCAACAGTGGTTGCACGAACGAGCCTCAATGTTACGTTATATGTCCGTTGCTTCTCCTGTTAACTGTCTGACAGTAGCAGTTTTTCTCGGGTCCCACGAAAGCTTCGTGTTGAGGCTGTGTTTTATGGCTGCTGTTGGACAGGAGGAAAATCAGGTCTACATGATTTTGTAGAACTGAAGTAACGTTGTCGAGGTTCCTTACTTAAGAATATATCTAATACTAGGATGATGGCCTTTAACAGAAATGAGTACCAGGAACATTTCCTGAGAGTGAAGGCGGCCGGGGCGTAAGACTGAAAACCTTGCCACCATCCTGTGCCGTTGTCAGGTAATCTGGGAACCTTAACTTCCTGGAAACCTCTGGGCTACTCCAGACCTGTAACGGGACTGCTTTATCTTTACTAGGATGATGAGATCTGCATCGGTCGGCTATAATTAAATGAAACCATTGGATAAAATCTCGTTTCATATCCACCCGAGGAATGGCACGTGTAGATTGACCCCGGCTGTATGGCAGCCATTAGTTATAAGTAATGAAATAAAGAAGTTTCCAGTTGGACCCGTAAAGTGAAGATTATTACAAGAAATCCCCTTTCTGTTAATTAAAGCTAAGATATTTGAAATTGCATTTCATTCCTACCATGTCGGTGTGTTAATGCTTTAACATAATGACGATAATTTCGTCAGTCTCATTGCTGTTGTGAGGTCTTGCATGTTATGTTGACTGGTGCCCGCAGCAAGCTCATAGGCTTCAAAAATTGTGCATTGTTTCGGGAGTGAAGCCTCCGGCTGTTGCAAATTAGGGACCGTCAGGGTTCCGAATTAAAGTTTCATGACGGTACAAAAAAAAATTTCAAGAGTTTCCTCCCAACCACTTAATTTAAATATATATTTATTTGGAGGTTGGTCTTGAATGAGGTTTCTTGCAGCGGCCACAATGTTTGCGCTAATGTCAAGCCTGAAATCCTCATTTATCGAAAGAGAATGAGCAGCCACAACATTTTATGCTTACCAGTCTTTGAGGTTCTCACAGCGGTATCTGAAGGCCAAGTTTTTTCTTTCTTTTTTATGTGACATTGTGTTTTGTGTCATTGGGAGAGTAGTCTTTGATGTTTGGAACGTCCACAGTGTCTTCATGACTGCTTGACGCCGAAAATGAAGGGACTGTGATCCTTTGAAACGACCCAATGTCGCCACCCAGGAACTAGATTCATAATTTTTTGTTTCATAAGAAAGCACTTGTTTCCTCCTCAGTGCAATTAACATTTATTCGTCATTCTTCCCGGTCTTTGACATTACTCCAGTGATATTTGTCTTTGGCGCGACAGCCCCCAGTGGGCCAGGGCTTCCTCATTCACTAGGTTTCTAGATCACACACAACGACGCACCACAGTCGGTACGACTCCTCTGGACGAGTGATCAGCTTGTCGCAGAGACCTCTGCCTGACAACACACTCAACACTCACAACAAACAAATGTCCATACCCCCGTGGGATTCGGACCCACAATATCAGCAGGCCCACGCCTTAGACCACGCGGCCACTGGGACCGGCAATGTTTGTAGTAAGCTGAAAACACTTAACACATTGTAGTCTTCCATTTCCCTGTTCCTCACAGCCTCAAAACCTGCTTTCGTAATCGGTCTTCATAGTTATTTTCATCCTTTCAAGGTCACATAGTTTTCTCGGAGCCATCTCTATTCTTCAGTAATCCAAAACAAATCAGTTATTAGGTACAATTTCCCGATTTTCCTCTCCATAACGGCGAAATGGTTGATTCAAAGGTTAAGGTTTGATGTGATTATTCAAAAACCGAAAGAATAGTGTAAGACTGCGATGAACACCACAAATTTCAAAGTATTACTTTTCTTCCAATACCTGTGTGTTGGTACACACAACTTTCACAACGTATCAGAACACAAAGAAGCAAACAGAAAAGAAAATTTACGCAGTTGTCCGATTCGACTCTGGTTACAGAGAATCTTGTGTAACTGGGCTCACTGTTTTACGCTGCCTCTTATTATATGAAATACTACGCTTTCCCAAATCAGGGAACCTTCCTTTAACCCTATGTTCATTTATTGACACTATCACAGTTTCATACTTTTTCATACTTTACATACCGCTGAATAAATTTGTATGTGAGAACCGGAAAATAAACAGACTTGCTATATTTTGATATCGGGTTATGTTTGCGGGCAGAGTGATTTACACCACTCTAGACCTTACTAAGTGCATGGGTAGGTTTCGAATCCGGAACATCCGGAATGGGAGCCGCTACGTGTGATCGATATATGTGTCGCCGTGATTTGATGCCCCCATTAGGTACAGGCTGCAGGAAGTACATTATCTGCACTGTGCGATTAGCCTGAATTACATCTGAGTCCACTTGGCGTCCTGTTTCTGTATTCCAGTTGAGCTCTTCGCTGTTGCTGTCACAGAATTAGCGTTAGGCTATAATATGCTTTTATTCCCTTACCTATGCCTCTCTTTTCCATTAGTCACGATAAGGATGTCTTGCACTGAGTTTACATCAAAACAAACGTGAAGCTGACAATTCGCCTTTACCTCATTCAGAGCTATTGACTGCATTGGGCTTTACCTCCAATCGTCCTTATGCCTTCATGGCCTAGTACTGAGTAACAGAGACCACTTTACCTTTACCTTCTTTTATTTGCAGGCCTGTGAATATTTACCAATTCACGTAACTAATTGCAATGCACAGAAGGCATTAGAAGACAACAGTTGCTCAAGCTGTACAGAAATCCCCAGCATTTTGTGAAAGTGAAGATCCGTCACAGTGTTTATGATATTCCGACTCTGTCTTTATCTTGAACCATATCAATGAGGCCACCACCCTCCCATCATATTTGTTTTAAGATCAATTCTAATATTATCTTCTCATCTACGTTTAGGTCTTAAAAGCTGTCTCTTTACTTCAGGTTTTGTAAAAAAAGCCATGCATTCATTTCTCTTGCCTGTGCTTGCCATATACTCCACCTATCTCACTCATCCTCCTGGTTTGTTCGCTGTAATATTATTTTGCGTAAAGTAATTGTTGGGCCACGTGGCCAGTATTTTTGTGCTTGTGTGTTGCTCTTTATTTTATTGTTCCGCTGTTTTATCTATTATTTATTTATTTGTGTAGGCAGCAGCATTCACAGTAGACCTTTTGTCACAAGTCTTAGTTGTATTAATGGAGATTTTCCATTCTTTCGAACGACGTGTGTCACTGGGACAGGTGAAATGCAGTGGCATGAAACCAGTCGTCTTGCTAGTGTGCTTTGTGTATAGCCTGTAGTCCCTTATGGGTTACAGTACATTATCAAGCACACGACCTGTCATCTCAAGACACTGAGTTAACCCGTCGTTTAACCGCTTCCCTTTGCCTTCTCTTACACAGTCTCATGCCAGAACGTCTGGCACGAGACGTATTCTTGCCAGTTGGTTCAGGGGTGAGAGAGTGAGCGAGCATTCGAGTGTAGTGCTTCGAGGTACAGGTGCCCTTTTTGTGTTTCACCCCGGATAAGGTAAGTATTTCGGCATCAGGGTGGCTTGTGTTAGCTTGCCCGTCACCCCTTTGAGAGGCAGGTCAGAGTGCAAGCGTGTGGCGAGGCCACGCGCGTGCTACCTGACACATCATCACCCCTTTCCTCTAATCTCACGCCGCAGGAGACAGCTGTTCTAGTGTACTGCGAGGATAAACGTATCCACGGATAATATAAGAGAGTGAAATGACGAACAAACGATTGCGATACTTGCAACAAGCCGGTAAACCTTTCTCGGTTTAAATGTGTCCCTCTGCATCAAGCTGTCGCGCGACACATGCTGCCTACATTTGTAATACTGAATAAAGCAGGATCATACAAATCCTTTGCACATATGCACCAAATTAAACGACGTCTCATAACGGATGACCGCAATCTATGCATTGATAGCAATGAAAAAACACATCTCATCCATCGCTTTATCGTGTTCAGTGCGTCGTCATAACTTAAAACTTAATCTTTAGTGTAGATCTCTTGACAATTTGACTGATTTTCTTCAACATACTGTGACCGTTACTGCTTCTAATGATGTTCTGAATACTCACCAAAAGATAATTGGGTAAACGGAAGAAGTACGTGTAGTACATTAGCGCACCGCCTTCCGTAAGAATAGATCAAATACCGAGCTGACGTAGACAACAAAGCTTCGAAAATATGTCAAGAGTCCAAACATTTGGGAATGACACTGAGATTTGTTAATTACATGCCTGGAATATTAAGAGCGCGTTGTATTATGGGAATGCTACCTGCCATTCCGTCCAGAATGCGTATTTTGTTGTCGCATTTGCAACTGAAAAACATGATAACGAAAATGTACAGAAGCGTCATTTTGCCTGTTGTTTTGTATGGGTGTGTGGCTTGATCTGTCACATTGAGGGAAGGGACGGGGTGTTCGGGGAATAGGGTGCTGAAGAGGACATAATTATTTGGCCTAATATGGAGTAATAGAGTAAGTGACAAGAGACTGGAAAAATTGCGTGTTGAGGAGCTGCAAGATTTGTTTTTCTGATCAAATGTAACTGGAGTGATAAAATCAGAGGATGAGATGGGCGGGGCATGTGACACGTAGTGGGCAGCACAGAATGCATACAAGGGCTTCAGAGGCATGTGAAGTAAACATGCAACTTGTTAAACCTAGGTGTAGACAGAAGGACAATATTAAAATGCATCATAAGGAAGTGGGATGGGATGACGTCGGCTGGATTGTTTTGGCTCAGGATGGGGACAAGCGGCGGACTTTTGTGATCACGGTAATGAACCTTGTGGTTTCGTAACCTGCTGGTAAGTTGTTAACGATCTAAGCACCCACTGGCTTTTCCAGAAGTACGCTTGAGTAGGTTCTGCAAAAGGCAGTGAGGCTATGCGTTCGGTGCAGAAATCAAGTCCAATGTTAATGAAACTGGCGCAGGGCGGGGGAGACTGGTTCAGAGACCACGCGCGATCACGGATGGCGGGCTGTAAGCCTTCTAGCTCCGCCTCTCCGTCAGCCAGCCCCCACACACATGCCGTTTATTTACATGCTAGCTGGGATGCAGATATCCCAGGCGGAAAATCTCTCTGCTGCTGTCTCAGGAAGTTAGAGGTTATTTAATAAGGTTGTTTTTACCAATAAGTAATAGAGTAGTTAATATTAATCTGCCACTTCTTCTAATAAAACCAACTAGATGCACTAATTTCTCAAATTTATTTTTGGAATAAAATTCTACATATTTCGGACAGTTCCTTTGTCCATCATCAGGAGTTTTTCACTGCACATACAACAATGGTATATGTCATACAAGTTTGCTGACATCTTGCTCGCGAACCTGTATGACACATACCATTTCTATGCGTACAGTTAAAGACTCCTGATGATGGACAGAGGAACTGTCCGAAACATGGAGAGTTTTGTTTCAATAATAAATTTGAGAAATTAGTGTATCTAGTTGGTTTTATTATAAGAATTTATCACGATGCACGGTCACCTGAACTTCAAATTAATCTGTCCCATTTATTTATGCAGTTTACATGAAAAGTACTTACGGAAAATAAAATTGTGAATTCATAGTATATGTTAATTCTGAGTAGGGATACGAATGTTGGTGTGTTTGTAGGTTATGAAGACATCCATAGATTATGTACGAAATGTTGGTCTTATGTAAGTAATTATATAGAGAGTGCGGCAGAAAGAACACCCCGATTTGGAAGGGTCATAGTTTCGGGATGGGGAGGGCGTACAGTGGTGGGGAGCGCGTCATCGAACAGCGGTGTATGTACCGTTTTCAGTGTACACCATGGTGTGGTTGGGAGAACATCGTGCCTTTATTGTTGAGGAATTTATTAAAAATGACGGGTCGCCGGTAGCAACACAGCGTGCATTTCGCATCCGCTTTGCGCTTGGTCGACGGGAGGCTGTTCCTGATAAGAAAACGATTTACCATTGGGTATCAAACTTTAGACAAACAGGACAAAC
>Ga0123355_10014844_pt1 | contig 12200 bp, 6 predicted proteins | sample TergutEmb28metaG_3_FD_89872 | JGI IMG/M metagenome (GOLD analysis project Ga0123355, IMG submission 89872) | Embiratermes neotenicus P1 segment gut microbial communities from Petit-Saut dam, French Guiana - Emb289 P1 | ecosystem: Host-associated > Arthropoda: Insects > Digestive system > Gut ...
GCAGTATGTTGATAACAAATAGGCAACTTGCAGCGGCCATAATGGTAAATGCAAGCACGACAACCAGCAGCCGTCCAAGCAATCCGAGTGTAATTCTCTTCATGATGATTTGCGCCTCCTTACGTATATAAACAGAACGTCTAAATCATACGGATGTTGTTTGCCTCTACACTCATTACGATAACATGAAATTTATGAAGTTGCAAGAGAAATTAATAAATTTCGTGAGAAACTTTTGTTGCGTTGCAACTTCGTCAAATGGCCACAGAAAAAGCAGTGTCGCATATTGACAAATTAACGAATAGGGGCTATCGTTATCAATTGCGTATTGTATATAAATCGCCGGGAGGTGGATTTGTGAAGATAAACATTAATATCGACAACACTTGCTCAGAAACTGAGGTTTCTATCACATGCGCTGCGATGAGCGATGAACTAAACAAAGTTATCGCCAGTCTCCGTGCGCTGGACTTCAAACTGACCGGAGTGAAAAATGGGCAAACCTTTATCCTTGATGCCTCAAGAATACTCTACATAGATACTGTTGATAAAAAGACTTTCTTGTATACCAAGGCGGATGTGTTCGAAACATCCATGCGATTGTACGAGTTGGAGGAGCAACTATCCACAAACGACTTCTTCAGGGCAGGCAAGTCAAGTATAATAAACTTCAATAAAATCAAGTCGCTGAAGTCTGATATTGATGGCAGGATTATAGTTGTGATGGAAAACGATGAGAAGCTGGTTGTGTCGAAGCAGTATGCGGGATTTATAAAAGCCAGATTAGGTAGGTGAGATTATGGAAGAAAAGAAAGCACTGAGAAAAGAAATTGTACAGAGTATTTTGATGTCATTTTTGGGCACGATAGCGGGCGTGTCGATTGTCGGATGGTTCTATGGTGATACTATTGCAGCGGAGCATGGCGGTCTGCTCAGATTAGGGCGTGAGGGGCTGGCATATGAAAGCATCGCTCAGTTGTTTTTGTTTTCGGTCATAATTGGAACGTTAACAGCGATATTTATGACGGATTATTTGTTTAAGAAAATCATGCTTCTGTGGCGTTGCGTAATAACCGTAATCTTGGGAGTGACTGCGCTGATCGTATTCGTAATCGTTTTTAGATGGTTCCCTTTAGATGAGATAACAGGCTGGGTGGTAATGCTGACTTCATTTGTGGGAATATTCGGGGCGACTACGGCAATAGCTGTTATAGTGACCAAACGTGAAGATAAGAAGCTTGAAAGACAACTGCTTGATTATAAGCTTAGGAATAAGGATAAAATGGATTTGGACTAAAGCTGTTCAATGATGAAAGTTTTGGTAAGGGCGGCCGATTTGGTCGCCCACATTTTTTGCAGCCCGTTTTTGGAAACTTAGTTGCGGATTTCGGAAGCATAGGCAAAATCGCTTGCAAGACATTTTTCGAGCGATATAATTGCACTATAAAACGAAATCAGGAGGAAAAACATGATCAAGATGACTAATGTAAAAAAAGCTTTTGGTACACAGACAGTGCTATCGGATGTAACCTTTGAAGCAAGAGCGCGGGAGATTTTTGGTCTGCTTGGCCCGTCAGGCGCAGGAAAGACAACGATAATAAACATCCTGACAAATCAGCTTGATGCTGACAGCGGTGCGCACGGAATTGACGTCAGTGCATACGAAACCGGAATGATGCTTGATGAGGATGGGTTATATACGAGGTTGAGCTGCATGGATAATCTCTGTATCTTTACAGACATCTACGGGATACCGCGCTTGAAAGCAAAAGAAGCTTTGAAGAAAGTAGGGCTTGCGGATGCGTCTAACAAAGCCGTGAGCAAGCTTTCAAAAGGGATGCGCCAAAGATTGGCGCTAGCAAGGGCGATTCTTCACAATCCAAAAGTATTGTTCTTAGATGAGCCGACAAGCGGACTTGACCCTAACTCAGCTCAGAGCATACGCACGCTTATTGAAACGCTGCGCAATCAGGGTTCCACAATTTTTCTCACGACGCACAATATGGAAGAAGCGGTGAAACTATGCGACTACGTGGTACTGCTCAATAGAGGAAAAATTGTTGAGCAAGGTGCACCGGAAGAGATATGCAATCGGCATAATTCATATAAAACCGTGCCGGATTTGGAATCAGTATTCATTGAGGTTACAGGTGAGCAGTTCTGTGCGTACGAAAATGAAACCGGCATAGGCAGGTTCAAGATTGCGCCGTCAGCTTAAGAAAGGAAATTACTAAAATGACAAGTGTAAAAGCTATTTTTATTAAACAAGCAAAAGATATGACAAAGAATTTTTCTGTACTTATAATGTTTATCATATTCCCCCTCGTGGCATTTGGTATGACCGAGCTTGTAGCAAGGGGCGGGATGGCAGGGATGTCAGAATATATTTCCGACACAATGTTTGTAACAATGATGGCTTCGATTTTCGTTGGAATGGCACTGATTCAGTGTGCGTGCGGGATTATTGCGGAAGATAGAGAAACAAAGAGTTTGCGTTGTCTGGTTATTGCCGGGGTTAAGCCCCATTCATACCTGCTTGGGATAGGCGGAGTTGTGTTTACAGCGAGTTTGCTTACGGCAATAGTCTTTGGTCTTATCGCTCGATTTGAGCGAAGTGATTTTCTGGCATTTATGCTGATAATGGCTTCCGGAACTATTGCGTCAATATTACTCGGCGCAACAGTAGGGATTTTCTCAAAAAATCAACAAGCCGCTGCCGGATTGAGTATGCCGCTGGCAATGATTTTGGGTTTCGGACCGATGGTTGCACAATTTAATTACAATGTCGGCAGAGTGTTTAGCATATTCTACACCCAGCAGATTAATGTGTTGGTAAACGATTTTTCAGCAGGTATCACCGAGCCGCTGATTGTTATTTGGGCGAATATTGCAGTGTTTGCAGTGCTGTTTGCGATAGCCTACAAGAAAAAAGGACTCAGAAATTAACCATGCGGTGAAAACGTGATAAAAAACACAAAAACATGACGGTCATCGGCATGTTTTTTGTGCGTATGTTTTTAGGTTGAGCTCATTTTGAGCCCAACCTAAATTGGCATTTTGAGGAGTCTTAAATCTCAAAGAATCTTGCAAAAACAGTTGCAACCTCAGCTCTGGTTGCAATATCTTGCGCTGCAAAGCGACCATCGAAATGACCTATTATTATCCCTGCGCCTTGCAGCATTGTGACCCCGCTCACAGCCCATGGGGAGATACCGTCTTGGTCTGCAAATGGAGCTACCGTATTTTGCGGAAACGCAATACCGGTGTGCACAATATAATTGCTGAGCAATACAGCCATTTCCCCACGTGTTATGGGCCGATTGGGCGCAAAGTTTCCGTCACCTACTCCGTTTACAAGCCCTTGCCGAGCCGCCCACTCTACCGCATCGTAATACCATGCTTGCGCCGACACGTCGGCGAATTGAGCATTGAGAGATGAGCGTTGAGTATTATGGTCAGAGTTGGGGTTTTCATTCTCTTCTATCAATGCTCCATGCTCAATTCTATAAAGCACTTGTACAAACATTGCTCTGGTCATGTTGCCCTGTGGCGTAAAAAGATTGTGACTTGTGCCTTGGAATAACTGATTTTCCCACACCAATCTCACAAACGAATAATACCATGATGTCGGCACTATATCAGTAAAAGGCATAAATGCCGGAATTACGTTTTGCAATGGCAGATCTGCATATGATTCCGATGTTGAAGTTATGGGTGCACCGGGCTCATTAGCTGCATGAGTTGAGCCGGGTTGGTTGGTTGCGGGTGGACTTTGGGTGTGTGTACCGTGGTCTTGATCATGCGCTGCGTACTCAAACCATTGCTCATTTCCGCGCTCATCAATTTCACCCACGACCACATCGTCAACAGAAATCAGCAACGCAACATCAGAAACATCAATATCACCACCGACAGCCGTTAACATTTGTCTGCCATAGTACAGCGTCACGTCAACAAACATTCTTTGATCCAAAATTTCCATCGATGTCTCAATTGTTGAAAAGTATTCATCAACGAGCACGGTCTCTTCTGTGATTTCTACAACAGTCACAAAATAATTTAAAATCCCTGTATCTGTTCCAACCAAATGTATATCATATTCATTTCCATCCAAAATCACAATGTATTTTGCATCACCTAAAATGAATACTTGCAGCTGATCCGGTGTCGCATTGAAGTAGACGAGCTCATTATCTTCAATAGAGGCGATATGTACGCCATCCTCATCATACACGCGTATATCCACCGGACATTTAAATGCCGTAACCACTGCTAAAAAATGCCTTAAGCCACAGGTGCTTCCCCACGGAAGAGGATAGTTCATCACTTGATGTCTGTAGTATGGAATGTTATGCGGATCGTAATAGGCAAATTCAAGCCCGGCAAATAAAGTAGAAAAAATTCCGACAGAACCGGGCCACCACAGACTTTGCCCAAATTTCCCCCAATGATATCCGGGCGAATCCAGTGTAAGAATGACATTGCCGATCGTCCCCGGAACTCTGGTTACCGGATCGTTAAAATTACGTATATTGATGATGTTGCGGTAATTCCCCCACGAATTCATACGCCTGATTGCTACATCCGGTCCGGCAAAATTGTAACTAAACAGATGATTTGATGGCACACCATCCTCTGTCATCAGTCGGTGTGATAAAACATTTGCAATGGCTGCACCACGACTGGAGCCGGCAATCAAAAATCTGGTATTGTCGCCTGTTAATGCGATATTGTGATCTTGTAAATATGCCAAAAGCTGTATATGTGCAATATGCGCTGCTCTGGCAAAGTCTGCATGATTCCTATCAAAATTACCTGAGAACATCCCTACAGTGAAATTACCCAACCATTCGCTTAACTCACCGCTTGTTCCTCTTAATAGTACCGCAACGATATGCGTTCCATTGGGTAGTGTTTTGATTCCAAATCGCACAAATGCATTATCGGGAGACATGTCAAAACCCTCACGAGGAAAATCAAATCCCCAATAGGCCAAACTTTCCTGATAATTTAGATCGCTATAAGGCCAGCAGTATAATAATTCAGCAGATAAAATTGCAATATTTTGATTGTACTGTCCGGATAACCCATGGTACATCACAATAAACTCAGGAGCAACAATTCCTGTAAATCCATCAATGCTGAGTACCGGAAGACCATTGTTCACGCCCGCTCTGTATTCCCAAACCGTATCCCAATTCCAACGGTTTAATGGCACGGTATCGCTATTTCGCAATTGTGATTCTGAGCGCACAGTGCCCCAAGCAATTGTATTTCTTACGCCAAGCAAGTCGCCGGAATGCGATACACTATTGGCGTGTGCAATATTCATACCCAACGCCGAGTCTGTTTTGTCCCAAATTGCACCCAGAATACCGCCTACACTGCGTACAGCTGTAGGCAAAGGATGTATAGAGGCCGAACGACTTCGTGCATATACCGATCCGGCTGCGTAACTATTCTTAATCGTAAGACTGCTGCTTCCCCATAACATACCCACAAATCCACCGGCGGCCGCTCTGGGTGTATCCAAGCGCAAAGGCCCTAAAACACCTGTTCCGGCAACCGCATATGCCCTAACATTTGAATTTACAAAACTGTCTATGACAATCACATCTGCACTGCTTTGAATAACACCAAAAAAACCACCGGCAAAAGCATCGCCATGTGTATTTGCCGCATTGCGCCTGGCATAAACTTCACCGCCGCTGACAAAAGACCTTTCAACCAGCACTCTGCCGCCATGCACTCTACCAATGAGCGCTCCGGCAGCCATTTGCTCAACACCTCTATATGCCGCACCATGCCGCCGAACACTGCCATTTATATTTAGCCCAAGGTTGAGTATCGTCACATTACCATGAGCAATTGTACCAAAAAGTCCCGCAGGCCCATTGCCGGAATTGACAGAGAATGTAAGCGTATGACCATTCCCATCTAACGTAAAGTGCGCAGCCGCACCGGATAAGTCTATGGGCAGCCATGCACCCAGATTGATATCGGCATATAGTCTAATCATTCTGTTTGCTGTAGGGGTAGTCAGTGCATTGACAAAGTCTGCTCTATTATGCACAGTTATGGGCAGACTCAAAGGCATCAATGCGGCATAGGCCTGCAGTATCTCTATATCGTGAACTTCTTCTATGTACAGGATCTGCTCATCATCTGCATAGAGAAGCCACTCGCCGGGCGCATCGGGTGAAAAGACATACATATCCGATATATATGTTTTCTCAAGTGCTTCTAACGTTCTTAAGTCTTCGAATACTTCTAAGTCTTCTAACACGTCTAAATATTTCGGAATTTCCAGATCTTCTGTCGTGTCTGAGTCTTCCGGAATTTCCAGATCTTCTGTCGTGTCTGGGTCTTCCGGAATTTCCAAATCTTCTGACACGTCTGAATCTTCCGATATTTCCAAATCTTTTGAAAATTCACCCTCGTACCCCAATGCCATGATTGACGAAATTTGCAAGGCTGAAAACATCATGAGTACGGAGAGCATAAACGCTATAAAACATCTTTTTTTTGATTTCATTCCAATTACCCTTCATATTTTTGATTTACATTTTAAACATATTTTGTACACAGTTTGTCAATTTCGACGCCCACTAGCTTAACATATGCATAGTGATTTTACAATCACATTAAGTTTTTTGAGTTTCCCCTAAAAGCAAACCAAAAACCAGCTGTAGCAGTAGCAGCGCAAGGGGCAAAGAAGTGTTTAATTCGGAAAAACAGATGGACAAATCCCCAACGGCAAAAATTTTGGAACATTCTGTCTTTAATTTCGTCTTGATATAATATAAAGAAACGGAGGATGATTATGAACAAGAGATATATTCTTTTATTGATTTTGGCTCTGGCGTTTTTGTTTACTACAGCTGCTTGCAGCCCGGAACCGGGGGAAACACTGGGCTATGTCATTGAGCCCACAGACCATATAATCCAGCCATTTTCAGCAGGAACGGTCACCCCTGCCATTGAGTTTATGCGGTGGCAGTTTGAAGATGAAGCGACAAGGGATGGATATACACTGATTCCGACCCACTTTGCAACCACGGGCATATGTGTTTCAAGTTCATTTTTATTGACTGTACCGATGGGGAGCGGAATTCCCAATATCTCAATCGACGGACAGCCAGACCCCATCATTATGAGTGAGGGTGAAAACACCTATCGTGTGACCCCCTCCATGCCGCTTTCCCACAATAGTCTATATATTTTAAGACTTTTGCAAGCAGGAAGCGAAGACACAACATGGGCATTCCAGACTGCCGCCCTCTTGCAAATTTCTGCTATTTTGCCAAATCACCAATCAACAAATGTTCCTGTAAACACAGGGATAGAAATGAGTTTCTCTCTGCCGGGGCATACTCCGATTGATGAGTTTTTCTCTATTGCTCCGGAAGTGGAGGGACGCTTTATCAGCAGGGGAAACACATCTATATTTATGCCAACAAGCCCACTTGATTTCGGTGAAATCTACACAGTCACCATAAGTGCCGGTATTGCAGTAGAGGGCACGAATGAGGTGATCACAGACGATTTTATTTTTTCCTTTGAAACGGAACCGGAAGCAAACTTTGAGCGTCGGCAGAATGCTGGGTTGGCACAGGTTCATTTTTCAAACGTCTATGCGGAGTTCCCAACGTTTGAGGTTCCGCAGTTTGGCTTTTGGTTTAATTATGATTCAAGAAGCAGACGCCCGCGCATCGATGTGAACATTTATCAATTTAATACTGCAAACGAAGCGGTGGCTGCAATTGATCGGCTCATTAACATTCCCAATTGGGCTTTTGTTGCTTGGGAGCGCCGCCAGATTGAATCCAGCGGACTCAGGCATATAGATTCATTTAACATCACTCGTGCAAGTGATGATGATTGGATGGAGCACATGACTTTGCCCGGAACGCTGCCGCCAGGATTTTATTTAATTAACGCAACCACTCAGGGACAGGTGAGCCAAGCGATATTGCAAATTACAGATGTATCAGTGCAGGTTACTGCCGACGAGCAACAGGCAATTGTTTGGGTAAATGACATGCTTACCGGGTTGCCGCTCAGCGGAGCTGAGGTTATAGACCCATTTTCGGGCAGGACTTTTCGCACAGATGAAAATGGTATTGCCATAACCGGGGAGATTGTGCAGCGCAGTGATGCTTTAAATAGGCTCATTGTCAGAGCAGATGCAAGGGAAAGCATTGTCATTTTGCAAGGCGGAGGCGGAATCATGCCTCTTCCAATATCAAGCGGACGCAGCAGAGTCGCCGGTTTTGACATGTGGTGGTGGCCGCAGACAAGTCCCGACGATGATCAATGGTCGATATTGCAATTTGACCGCACCTTATTTCAACGCACGGATACATTGCACTTTTGGGGATTTGCCGCAAACAGGCATACCGGAGCCACGCCGAGCAATGTCACAGCCGTGCTGACCTCCGGTTCATGGGACTTTGGACGCATGGACAACGATACGCCGCTCCACAGGCAGACGATTTCTGTCACTGACGGTTCTTTCAGCGGGGATGTTAATTTGCCGCATTTAGACCCCGGTTCATATCAACTCACAATATATTATGGTGCAGTTACACTGGGTTCCAAGTTTTTTGAGGTGCAGGATTTTGTAAAGCATCCTTACAGACTCAATGTCTCGGCAGATAGACGTGCGGCTTTTGTGGGTGAGACAGTAAACTTTACGGCAAGGGGAGAATTCTTTGAGGGTACGCCCGTTGCAGAATTGGATATATCATATAACCTTTGGGGCTGGCCACTGCAAAATGATCGGGCAGGGCGTGGCAGGACAAATATTGACGGAGTTGTTGAGGTGTCGCCCGGCGAAATCAGAGCAAGCGTCGGCGGACAAGGCATTGCTGACTTGACATTTATGGTGGAGGCCACATTGCCGGAAATCGGATGGACGATGCAGCATGAATCAGTCATGGTATTTATTAACGATATCGAAGTCAGACCAAGGGCAACCAGAACCGGCAATAACGCAAGCTTGTCTGTCGCAGTTGACCGGATTACAATAGACAGGTTAAACGATGGCACTGCGGCAAATCGCTGGGATTATATGGATGGGCCAAGTGCGGGGCAGCGGCTTAATGTAGACATAGTAAGAGTTTGGTGGGAAGCGGTGCGTATTGGAGAAACATATGACATGGTTACGCGCACTGTAATACCAACTTATCGCCACGACCGCAGGGAACAGGTGGTCGAGAGTTTTGAGCTTTTGACAGATGCTGAGGGTAAGGCCAGCAGAGACTTTACTGTGCCCGGCAGGGATAGAGAGAGTTATTTTGCGCGCGTGCGTACAACCTGTGGGTTTGGACGCACCATTGCCCACGAAGTTTTCATAGGCAGAGATTGGTCTGACTTCTTTGGAAATGCTTGGGGCAACGAACTGTTCCTCGACGGTGCACGTCAATGGGGTGAGGGCTACAGCATCGGCGAGAACGTGCATCTTACAGTGATGCGCGGAGAAGAGAAAGTCACAACAGGGAATGTCCTTTTTGTAGTGGCAAATATGGGCATTATCCATCATCAAGTCGGAACAAATCCTTTGGAATTTACTTTTGATGAAAAGCATATGCCGGGTGCCACAGTTCATGCTATATTCTTCAATGGACATACATACCATTCGGGATGGCAGATGACCCGGCAGCTATATTTCAATAGGGAGGATCGTGAACTCGACATAGATGTGTCGATAAACCGAGCGTCATTTGGCCCCGGAGATATGGTTTCTGTGGTGGTGGAAACACGGGACGCTGACGGAAACCCAAAGTCTGCAAATGTGAACATAAGCGTTGTGGATGAAGCGTTGTTTGCACTTAGGGATAACTATATTGATACGCTTGCTGCTTTGTACAGGCCTGTCAATTCCGGCATCTTGATTAACGAGGCCTCGCACCGGACTTTTGTAAGTGATGGACGAGAAGCACAACTTTATGGAAGATCCGTTATGGCAATGGCCGGAGGGGCAGCGCCCGGTGCAGCTCCGATGGCCGAATCGGCTGACTCGGCAGGAGGTGGAGCGGATACCCATATAAGAGAGTTATTCGAGGACACAGCGCACTTCCAAACGATTACAACCAACGCACATGGAGAAGCAAGGTTTTCTTTCAGGCTCCCTGACAACATTACTTCTTGGAGGCTGACCGCTTCAGGCATCACCACAGATTTTTATGCAGGAAATGCTACAGAGAACATACGCGTAACAATCCCAATGTTTTTGAATTACGCTTTAAATGATGTGTTTCTCATTGGAGATGCGCCTTATGTCGGGGTGACCATATTTGGAACGGAATTAACCGGCAGCGAATCAGTAACATTCACTGTTTGGAATGAAGAGACTCCTGAAAATACAATTGCTGCGACAGGCGCACCATTTGAGCGGGTCAACATTCCTCTTTGGAATATGACGGAGCTTGGAGCACACGCGATCATCATACATGTGGAAACAGATACCGGACTGAGCGATGCGGTACGGCATACCTATCATGTCCTAGAATCTCACCGAACAGTTGACTCAACGGTATTCTACGATGTGGTTTCTGGTACAGTGTTTGAGGCAGGCAGACCGGGGCTTACCAATATCACCTTTACAGACAGAGGACGCGGGCAATTTCTCTGGCAGCTCACAGGTATGCGTCATGTGCGGGGTGAACGCCTTGAAGGTCTGGTGATGCGCAGAGAGGCAAACCGTCTCATAAGGCAGTATTTCCCCGACATGGATATGTACTTCCCGGATGATGTGTTTGATCCAAGTATATACCAGCAATCAGATGGCGGTATGGCCATGCTGCCCCATGCGTCAAGCGATTTAGCGCTCACGGTCAGAGTTTTGCCATTTATTCGGGATGAAGTGAATGTACCGGCGCTTAATAGCTATCTGATGAATATTTTTTCAGCATCGACAGGTGAAAATAGGATTATCGCCCTATACGGTCTTGCGCAGCTCGGGGCACCTGTGATTCAAGAGCTTCACATGTACGCAAGGGCTCAGAATCTTTCCGTTTCTGATGCGGCTTATCTTGCACTGGGGCTTCTTTCGATAGGAGAGAGGCATGGGGCAGCAGCGTTGTATGCAGAGCATATAGCACCAAGGTTACAGCAGATGAATCCGTATTATCGCATTGAGGGCGATTATAGATTCAGGGATACATCGATTGCCGCACTTTTAGCTCAAGAACTTGGGAGACCGGAGCGGGATGGATTGCATAGATACACAGAGAGGCACAGGCATGATGATTTGCTCACGCAGCTCGATAGGCTGAGTTTCATTGCACGCGAAATAAGGGCTGTAAACCATGTTGCGGCCAGCATCACTTACACGATGTTTGGGCAATCAATTACACAGGATTTATCAGGTTGGGGGCATTTTACGCTCAGGATTCCGACTATGAATTTAAGTGACTTTGCAATCATTGATATTACGGGCGAAGTCGGGGCGGTCTCTATCCACGCGGTTCCGCTTGAAGACATGGAAATTATCGACAATGATATCACCATCAGGCGGCAGTTTTTTGTAGCTGGGTCAAGGACTCCGGCGACATCGTTTAGCGAAGGTGATTTGGTGCGTGTAGAGATTTCGATAGACTACACCCGAAGAGCGCTTCAAGGCTCATATATGATTACTGATTTTCTGCCCTCAGGGCTTGTGTTTGTGCAAGATTCTGCCAGAAGTCAGGAGCAATCCGGTATGTACCGAAGCAGAGCCTGGGCGACCAGCGAGGGGCAACGCGTCATGTTCTTTGATCACAACAGCCGCTTCAATCAGGTGCGGACATATTTCTACTATGCCAGAGTTATAAATCCTGGTGAGTTTACCGCTGAGGGTACGGTTGTGCAAAATCTTGGGGCGAGAGCGTATCTGACTGTTGGGGAATCGGCAGTTATCCAGATAAGAGGGTAGTGGGTTGCGACAGCGGCATGCACGCTAAAACGGTTTGTCAAAATCACTACGATAACAGGCACAGCCTAATTGATATTGCACCCGGAGAAAATGGACAGAGCTCATATGCCCTGTCCATTTTCATTGCAGAAAAAAAACCTTGTATTAGCTTAAATGATATTATATCTCGACTTTAACACTTGTCTTTCTAAAAATGAGTCCGCGAATGTTGCGCAGCAACGAATCGCGGACTTTATGATATGAAATAAAGTTGTAGTGATATGTGTTATGTTTTGACAGCAGC